>Ga0075118_10000949_pt1 | contig 23232 bp, 22 predicted proteins | sample AntAceMetag02UKE_FD_69794 | JGI IMG/M metagenome (GOLD analysis project Ga0075118, IMG submission 69794) | Saline lake microbial communities from Ace Lake, Antarctica - Antarctic Ace Lake Metagenome 02UKE | ecosystem: Environmental > Aquatic > Non-marine Saline and Alkaline > Saline | place...
AAACCTTGGAGAAAGTGAGCGTAGCCATTAATCTGATCCGGAGGGAGAAAGATTTGTAAATTCCCGACCAAATGGCCGGTTACAAACCCCACTAGGATCAATCCAGTGACCGCCATCAGGAATTTTCGACCGATGGAGGAGGTGAACAGAGTGCCGCAAAGAGTCATAGTCTGGGTGGAATGGGGAAATATCTCCGCGCTTATGCACGTGACACAATGACGCGTAGCGGGCGCCCCCAAACTTGTAAAGCGCGCCCTATGGCGAATTTCCCTAAATTAGCCCCTCTAAACTTGCACAGAAGACCTGCCTCCTCAGCGAGGCAGCGGCTTGAGTAGGGCAAACTTACCGCTCGCCGTCGGAGCGATCACCCGACGCCGAAAGGCATTAACCCGAATCCCCCCACCTAGCATTGCCGCCAGATTCGTCTCCAGATTGTCAGGAGCCGTTTCATCGGCGACGTAATGGAAATCCCAGCGGTTCGCACTCGTCTGCACTAGGCTGTAGTGCCAAGCCGCGAAACCTTCGGGCAGCGCAGCATCAATATCGTAAACCGACACGACCGAACCATCCGGACGGAAATGCAAATCACGCTCGCGGCCCAGTAAACGATAGCCAGTCGGCAATTTCTGAACGATATCGCCAGTGTGGTAACGCAGCAAAGGCATGGCCACGCGATCCCGCGTCGTCACGAAGATCTGAAACACGTCGGCCAGTTTCTCGCGCCAAGGCACGAGTTCAATGAATGCATTATCATCGACCACCTGAGAATCATCTTGAAATGCCTCTCCGACAAATAGGTAACCCGCCTCGGTTGAACCATAGAGATCGACTTGCTTACCTGGGAATACTTCCGCGATTCGCGCCCCATGCTGACGACTCGCCTTACCATAAGTCAGAATAACCACTTTCACGCTGGGGACAGTCACGCCGCGCTTCTGAGCCGCGCGAGCCAACAGAGAAAGATAGACGGGCTCGCCTTCGATCACTTCAGGCTTCGTCGCCTGCAGTTCCGTGACAATCCGATCCCATTCAGGCTCAGGAAATGAAAACGGATCACTCGAAAGATTCAAATAGACCGTGCCATCGAAATAACGATTCGGAAAAGGATGATCCTCGTAGGGACACAAGTTGCTCGAGCAACCAATCGGCGCGAGCACGCACTTGCGATAAGGTCTCCCGACGAACTGCTTGAGAATCGGTGACGCGAGATAAGCACGCTCGGTTTGAGCATCCCACCATCCCTCTTCCATCACCACTGTCATGGGCAGCTGCGTTGTGCCTCCCGTTGATTCGTATTCGTAGCGATTATCCTGAAAACCACGTTCTATTTCGGCGTAATCCTCAAAGAAAGCCTGTGGTCCCTGCTCGATGATATCTTCTTTCGAAAGCGTGGGCATCTCACGGTAGCAGGACCATTGAAGAGTTTCGTCATGCAAAGGAAAGCGGCGACCGTAGAGCGGACTGTGCTCATATATACTCCTGATCTCCTTCTCAAACGAAGGCGGCACGTGCTCCTGACCAGAGGTCGTGTCTAAGGTAGCTGTGGAATTGGCGAATACGGGTGCAGACATGGAAACTTACTTGGGGCAGGAAACTCGTCCCCACGGTGAAGTCAAACGCCGCGGTCCTTCAATTCTCGCCACCATGGCTCGAACATGAACAACGCATTAAGCACCAAACTGTGGGTAATCCCGCCATTACGGGCCAGCGCGAGCACTTCATTCACGGGCAGCTGTGAAACCTCGATCTCTTCGTCGGGATCCCACGCGATTTCAGCCGTGCACTTCGCATCGGTGACCATGATCAAGTGTGATCGATTACTCTGAAAGGCCGGATTGGGATCTACCGTGCCGAGCAACTGCGCATTTGTGCCCTCATAGCCAGTCTCTTCACGCAGCTCGCGGATGCCGGCGGTCATAAAATCTTCGCCGGGATCAATCACGCCTCCAGGGATCTCCAAGGCAAAATCATCGAGCCCATAGCGAAACTGTTTCACCAACACGATTTGATGATCCGGCGTCAGGGCGATCACGTTGACCCAATCCGGCGGGTTAAGCACGACGAAGTCACGTTCGGTCTGACGCACCGGATGACGAAACTTTATTTCATCCAAATCGAAGATGCGTGTCTTCGCCAGCGACCGGCTGCTCAATCGCTCCCAGCGTGATGGCGTATTTTCAGGTGAATGCATCAGGAATAAAAAAGCCTCCAAGATCTAAACGATCGAGGAGGCGTAAAAATGAAACAAGCAGACTTACTTCTTCGGCAGCTTGAGCGTCTGGCCAATCGCGAGACGATTCCAGTTCACTCCGGGATTCACGGCCTGCAGATCGCCCCAGGAAACGCCCTGAGCTGTCGCAATCTTCGTGCCCCAGTCTCCGGCCTTCACAATATACTCATTAGGGCCCGCGACTGCCGGAGCGGTTCGCTTAACAGTGTTATTCACGACCGGAGCCTTAGGAGCTTCGTTCAGCTTCGTGATTTCACCGCGAAGTTTGGCGAGTTCTGCGCCGACTTGATTGAAGGCGTCTTGCGTCGAACGCGTCAAAGCGCTCACGTCGCGAGTCACCTTCTCGCTCGCTGAGGAGGAAGTGCCGACTTGGGATTCGATCGTATCGAATCGTGCCATTTTCTCCTGCTGTTCCGCTAAGGTGCGGTTGACGCTGGAGAGCTTGATAGCGGAATAGCCGCCGAGCAGCAGCCCGATTACGCCGACGATTATCGCGCCGACCGGAAGCATGCTGTTATTTTCGCGAGAGATAGTATCCATGGGTAAAAGGTGACCTTGAGAACTACCCGAATCGCGCCTTGACGCAAGGATAGATTGTCGGTGCACGTCTCTGAGATACGATTATTTGCGGTTCAAATCTCCGCCACGAAGAAGGTTTTTGAAAATGAATGGTCACCATCATTGACAACCTTCAAAAAATCGTCCCCCTTGATCGCCTGTCGTCGGGGCGTAGCTTAGCCTGGTAGAGCGCCTGCTTTGGGAGCAGGAGGCCGGGGGTTCGAATCCCTCCGCCCCGACCATTATCCGCAGATAGTCGCATTCGCGACCTGCGGATTTTTTGTGGCTGCAAATCCAACTTACTCGCTGCCCGAGAGATTTAACCGGATAACCGGTTCAGCTTCCTCCGCCGTCTCCGCCTCTACGACATCTGTCGATGTAGCCGCAGACATCACAGGAGCCTCCTCGATCTGCAGAGCGATCACTCGCTGAGCCCACGGACTGGCAGGATCGATCAACATGATCTGGTCGATATGAGTCTTCACCGTCGCCGCATCATTATTTGAATGCGCCAAGCGGGCTAAATGGTAAGCAGCCTCAACACGCACGCCAGAGGCTACGTCTTCAGACGATTCCAAGACTTCCAGCGACGCGATGCCTTCAGTATTTTTACCGGCCATAATTTGCGACATTGCCAAACCAAGCGCAGCTCGATCAGCAAGCGGGCCATCCTCCAAAGCTTCAACCGCTTTACGATAAGACTCAATCGCGGCTGCGCCCTGACCGTCTGCATACGCAGCATCGGCGACTTGCACTCGAGCCACGGCAGCCAATTCGTGCCCCTCATTGTCATCGGCAAATTGCTTCAGCTTTTCAGGAGAGTCCGCCAACGCGTAGTCCGCTTGCACTGCCTGCATTTGTTGCCCGGCGAGATATTCTGTGACTCCCCGCCCAAGAATAACTACCACCACCACCACACAGAGCGCTACGATCACCGTGCGATAACGCTCCCAAAAATGGTGCAGCTTTTCTTCGATGCTGGAAGTGATAGGAGTTTCCTCACCAGAAACGGCGGGAGAATGGGGATGGTCTGAATTGCTCATACGAATGGTTTGATGCTGAAAAACCGTGACCCAAACAAACCCACCACGGCATGTAAATGCCGTAAAATAGGCTCATCCAAACGCAGCGGGCTCGATTTCCTCGCGCAAGACCGGGAATTCTAGCGCATGAGCACACCGAAAAGGTAACCGCCCGCGGCTATCCAATCACGTTCACATTACCCTTATACTTTTGAATCGGACGCACACCCATCTCCTCGCGGTTTAACGCATGTAGCCCCTGCAACGCTGCACGAGCACCTGAAATCGTCGTCATAATGCAGACATTATGAGCATAAGATGCCGCACGAATCGAATTCTCATCGCGCCTTGGAATCATACCACCGGGGGTGTTTACGACCATCTGGATATCTCCGTTTTTGATCATGTCGACCGCGGTGGGCCTCCCTTCGGAAATCTTTGCCAAGCGCGTCACCGGCAGCCCGTTTTCCTTGAGGATCGCGGCCGTGCCACTGGTAGAGAACAACGAAAAGCCCAAGTCGGCGAGTTGCTTCGCGAGCTCCACCGCTCCGGGCTTGTCGGCATCCTTCACCGAGAGAAATACATTACCCTTCACCGGCAGTCCTGGTTTTGCTGCGGCCTGAGCCTTGGCAAACGCGATCCCGAGATCAGCATCAATTCCCATGACTTCACCCGTGGAGCGCATCTCTGGTCCAAGAGTGATCGTCGAGCCTGGGAAACGGGCAAACGGGAACACAGCCTCTTTCACGCACCAGTGCTTGGGCGTCTGTTCCTTCGTATAACCAAGCTCCTTGAGCGTCTTCCCCGCCATCACTTGCGCAGCGAGTTTAGCCAACGGAATACCCATCGCTTTGGCCACAAACGGCACAGTGCGCGACGCGCGTGGATTCACCTCTAGCACGTAAAGTTCGTCGTCCTTGATCGCGAACTGAATGTTCATCAGGCCGATCACTTTCAACTCTTTCGCGAGCGCATGGGTCGCCGTGCGCACGACATCCAACATCGCGGCGGACAACGTGTGCGGCGGCATCACCATCGAAGCATCACCGGAGTGCACACCTGCAAATTCGATATGTTCGAGCATTCCGCCGATCACTGAAATTTCGCCATCGCTGATGCAGTCAACATCCAGCTCGATTGCGTCTTCGAGAAATTTATCAATCAGCACCGGCTTGTCCGGCATCACTGAGAATGCCTCGCGGATCACGGCTGCAAACTCGGCTTCGTTATAGACGATAAACATCCCGCGACCACCCAGCACAAACGAAGGACGCAGCAAGACCGGGAAGCCTACCTCACGAGCATAAAGCAATGCTTCGTCGACATTCATGGCGGTGCGATTGGCGGGTTGCTTGATCTTCAGCTTGCGCAGGATATTCGCGAACAACTCGCGATCCTCGGCGGCGTCGATGCTTTCCGGCGAAGTTCCGATGATATTCACACCATTCGCCTTCAAGTCTGTAGCGAGATTCAGCGGAGTTTGACCGCCAAATTGCACGATGGCTCCATCGCAACCTTCCTGCTGATAGATTTCTAAAACATCTTCCAACGTGAGAGGCTCGAAATAGAGACGATCACTCGTATCGTAATCGGTCGAAACAGTCTCGGGGTTGGAATTGACCATCACCGTCTCGTATCCGATCTCGCGCAGGGCGAAACTCGCATGCACACAACAGTAGTCGAATTCGATTCCCTGCCCGATCCGATTTGGCCCACCGCCAAGAATCATAATCTTCTTTTTGCCCGATGGAGGCATGATCTCATTCTCTTCGCCGTAACTTGAATAGTAATAAGGGGTAAACGCCTCGAATTCGGCCGCGCAGGTATCCACCAAGCGATACGTCGTATTGATACCAACCTCTTTTCGATGAGCTCGCACCGTTGGAAAATCACTACCGAGCAGATGCGCGAGTTGCACATCAGAGAAGCCAAACTGCTTGGCGCGGCGCAACAATTCCGGATCAAGTTCCGCCAGCTTTTGCTGCTTCAACTCAACTTCCATCTCATAAATTTCATGCAATTGATGCAGAAACCAAATATCGATCTTCGAAAGTTCGAAAACATCCTCAATCGTTAGCCCACGCATGAAGGCATAGCGGATATAGAAAATACGTTCCGTGTTGGGCGTAGCCAGTCTCGAGCGGATTTCATCCAGCTCAGGAGCCACATCCAAGCCATGCTTGCCACCGCCTCCAAATCCGGTCGCGCCGATCTCAAGCGAGCGCAGGGCTTTCTGCATCGATTCCTTAAAAGTGCGGCCAATCGCCATCGCTTCGCCGACTGATTTCATCGACGAAGTCAGTGTCGGATCCGCCCCCGGGAATTTCTCAAAAGTGAAACGTGGAATCTTCGTCACCACGTAATCGATCGTCGGCTCAAACGAGGCCGGAGTGACCCGTGTGATATCGTTTTGCAGCTCATCGAGTGTGTAACCCACCGCCAACTTAGCCGCGATCTTCGCGATCGGGAAACCCGTAGCCTTCGACGCAAGGGCAGACGAACGGGATACACGCGGATTCATCTCGATCACCACTTGGCGACCGGTGGCAGGATCAATTGAAAATTGAATATTTGATCCTCCCGTCTCCACGCCGATTTCGCGAATCACCGCAAAAGAGGCATCACGCATCAACTGAAATTCTTTATCACTGAGCGTCATCGCCGGGGCGACCGTGATCGAGTCACCCGTATGCACGCCCATCGGATCAAAATTCTCAATGGAGCAAATCACCACGCATTGATCCTTATGATCACGCATGACCTCCATCTCGTATTCCTTCCAGCCAAGGAGGCATTCCTCGATCAGCACTTCGTGCACCGGAGAAAGGTCCAGCCCATTGGCCGTGATCCCTTCAAACTCATCCTTATTGTAGGCAATACCTCCACCCGAACCACCCAAAGTAAATGAAGGCCGGATGATCAGGGGGTAGCCCCCAAGTTGAAGCGCAGCTTCCTTCGCTGCTTCCATTGTTTTAACGGTGTGCGAACGTGCCACATCGAGACCGATCTTCACCATCGCCTGCTTAAACAGTTCGCGGTCTTCACCTTTCGAGATCGCCTCAGGCTTAGCGCCAATCATTTCGACACCGTGCTTCTTGAGGATACCCTGCGCGTCGAGATCCATTGAAAGATTCAGCGCAGTTTGTCCCCCTAATGTGGGGAGCAAAGCCGAGGGTTTCTCTGCGATAATGATCTTCTCCAGCACCTCAACCGTCAGCGGCTCGATGTAGGTCACATCGGCAAACTCGGGATCGGTCATGATAGTCGCCGGATTGGAATTCACCAAAATGACGCGATACCCTTCCTCTCGAAGGGCTTTACAGGCTTGAGTGCCAGAATAATCGAACTCACAGGCTTGGCCGATTACAATCGGGCCGGCGCCTATGATAAGGATGGACTTGAGGTCAGTTCGTTTGGGCATGGACGTGGATTTTTACGAAGGTTGCGATCCCGCTCATTCGTCGCAAGCGGGAAGTCAATTAACCCGCAAATTTGCCTCAACTGCCCCACAAAAAGGGCAACGCCCTAGTCAAGTTGCGAGGTCTCAATCTTCAAAACCCGCGCCGCTGCGGCTTTGTCGCCATGACAAGCATGCAACACCATGTCACAATACTGGCTTTTCTGTCCGACAAGATACTCGTCTAGGCTCGGCCAGCTTTTCAATTCACTCAATCTCAGCGGCAGTTGCTGCGCGGTGATCAATCTGGCTTCTGAAGTGGAAACGATTTTCGAGATTACCTGAAACAGCTCCGTAAGATTGCCGGACCAGTGATAGGAAGTCAGCAGGGCCATCGCATCTTCGGTGAACTCCACCATATTCGTATCGAGGTGAGGATTAGCCGTTTGCACCGTGTAGTGCTTCACCAGCAAAGGAATATCCTCTGAACGATCACGCACCGCCGGAACCACCACGGGGAGTGATGCGACCCGATAAAACAACTCGTCATGAAATTTACCCTCATCGACGAGTATTTCCAGATCCTCGGTCGTCGTGCAGATCAATCTGAAACCCTGCGCTGTATTGCGCAACACGCTGACCAGCGCCTCCTGAATATCCATCGGCAGACACTGGACATACTGAAGAAAGAGAGTGCCGCCCTTGGCCTGTCCGATCCAAGTGCCTCCGACTCCGTTCTGTCCCAGAAGCCCCTCCCGGAAATTAGCGTCCGAACTTAACGAACAATCAATCCGCACCAATTGCGCTTCGGCATCCCCCAACGATTTGTGCAGCACCTCCGCCACTGCTGATTTCCCCGTGCCATTTTCACCCTGCAAGAGCACGGGAGTGCGCACCGTCGCGAGCTTCTTCACCTGATCGATCAGCTTGGTGATCGCCTTACTCTTACCAATGATTCGCTTCTCAATATCCGTCGTCTTGCCACCGGGAGCCAAGCCGCCCACGGCTCGCTCGTTCTGAAATTCTTTAAACTCGATTCCCCGTTTGAGGGTCGCGATCAGTTCATTAACCCGAAACGGTTTTGGGAGATAATCAAACGCGCCAAACTTGAGCGCCTGGATCGCACTTTCCGTGCTCGCGTAAGCCGTCATGATAACGATCACCGCACTCGGGTCGTATTGCTTCAGCTCTTTGAGTAGCGTGATGCCATCCATCGGTTTCATGTCGATGTCGGCCAGCACCAAATCGAATTTCTCTTCCTTGTAGCGAACCAATGCCTTCTCTCCATCTGTCGCAAACGCAGTATGGAAACCTGTCGGCTGAATAACGGCCTCCAGCATTTCGTGGATAGACAACAAATCGTCGACGATGAGAACAGATGGCATGGGACGGGGGACCTTTCCGAGAGGAGAAACTAAGTCAATTGCGCGGACATTCGCTGGTTATTCCAGCCCACCGGCCACCGCACCGAGTTTGAAAATTGGGAGAAACATCGCCATCACGATACCGCCCACCACGACACCCAAGAATACGATGAGCAAAGGCTCAATCAGAGACGTCAACGAATTCACCGTCGCATCAACTTCGACGTCATAGAAATCGGCAATCTTCGTCATCATCCCATCGACGTTACCCGTCGATTCACCCGCTTTGACCATATGTTTCATCATGGGCGGGAAGAAGGAGTTGGCGGCGAACACCTCGGACACCTGTCCACCTTGGCTCACATGCTTAGCCACATCTGAACAAGCATCCTCGATCTGCACATTATTGCTGGCCCCTGCCACAATTTCTAAGGTTCTCAAAATGGGCACCCCAGAGCGAATCAACGTCGCGTATGTGCGGCAAAAGCGCGACAACGCGATCTTGTGAATCAGATTACCAAAAATCGGGGCTTTCACTAGAAAACTATCCTTCATCCGACGTCCCTTCGGAGTCGCGATAAACTTCTTCATCACCCAAAAAATCGCGTAGAAACCTATCAGCAGGTGGAAGAAATACCCCTTCAGGAAGTCACTCAAATCGATCAGAAACTGGGTGGGCGCTGGGAGCTTGGCTCCGAAATCGGCGAACATGGCCGCGAACACCGGAATCACAAAGATCAGCAGCACGTTGACCAAGGCGACCGCCAGACCAATCACCGCGATCGGATAAGTCATCGCCGACTTCACCTTCTTGGTGAGTTTGACCGAGGCTTCGAAATACCCGGCCACCTTGCCTAAAATCTCCGCTAAACCACCACTGGCCTCACCTGCCTCAATCATGGAGATGAACAGTGAATTAAAAGCCCGGGGAAATTTTCTCACCGCGTCGGAAAACGAATTACCCGTGGAGATATCCAACCGCACATCGCGGATGATAATTTGAAAAACGGGATCCTCAGTCTGATCCTGCAGAGCTTCCAAACACTGCACCAACGGCAAACCTGCTGTTAGCAGGGAGGCGAGCTGTTGAGTGAAGATCGCCAGCTCCTCCATCGGGAGCTTGTATTTCTTAGCACGCTTCTCGAGCGACTTCTGTTTGGCCAGAGCCTGTGCCGCCATCAATCCACCACCTTTCTTCGGTTTCGCACCTTTGGGAGCACTTTTCGAAGATGCCGATGAAATCATAGCCATCTCCTCAGCCAAACGCCCCTCTTGAGCACCGCAATCCCATTTGGCGCCGGATTTTGTAAAAAAAGAGCGATAAAATCATCGCAGAATTCCTCAACATCCCCCCAAGACAGGCTTGACCAACATGCAACCTCCGCGAAGCTCCCCAAACGCACGCGGGTGTAGTTTAGTGGTAAAACCTCTGTCTTCCACACAGATGTCGTCGGTTCGATTCCGTCCACCCGCACCACTCAATCTGTGCGCCACGGCCAACGCACACAGCCGTCGAGATCGCTAATCAACGCGAAATCCTGCTTCCCCTTAAAAACAAACGGAAGCACTTCGACCTCCTCCGGCAGATGTCGCCGAGCCGCCTCCCAACTGCGACCAGACACATAAACGTCGTCTACCAACAGAATCCGGCGCCAGTCCCCCAGATCGGGTATTTCGGAAAGCAGCTTAGGCTCAGCATGTCGCGGCTCATTGGCCTCATCGCGATAATTCAACGCGATCACCCTCAATCCCACGCCAAGCTGTTGCGCTACCATCGCCGCCGGCACCACGCCACCCGACGCGATCCCCACTACCCCGTCGATTCGCGCGGGAAACTCCCACGCCTTTAAACGCGCGCTGAGATCTTCAAACTTCAGTGGCGTCATCAGCTCACTCCGCCTGCTGCTTCGGATAGGCTATAATTAAAGCGAGATTGATCGCCAGCAAGATCACCAAACCCGGGAGTCCATTGAGCAATGATTCGATCCAAAACGCGCTCGGCGAACCGATATCACCGAACGGCGCCACCGTCATATGCACCAAAGTCGAAGCAGCCTTTGCCGCCAAATAACTCGCGGGCGCCAAAAACCAAAGGCGCGGAGTGCGGCGAACCAACCACCATGCTGTCACCGCAAAAACAATCAGCTCAAACCCGAGCACCATTTGCCAGCGCGACACGGGAAACCCCGTGACCACTAAATTCATCACCGGCGCAAACAACCCCACGAGCAGACCGATGCGCAAACCAAACAAATAGACACTCGCAAACGCCGCCCAAAACATCGGCAGCAAATGAGCACCCAGAGGAATTTCCCCGCTCCACGGCAAGACATGCACGAGAAACGGAATCATCCACGCGATCGCCAAGAGCACGACCGTCTCCTTGACCCCGGCTCGTTTGAATGAAGCTACCGCTGGAACTGTTTGCACATCGTTATTCACGATCACGAAATTTACGGCGCGACACCTTCTCTGCAATCCGCAATCTGATCTTCGGTGAATCTCATCCTTCTGCATCCCGAAGAAATCGCACGCCCCCTGCCCAAACAGGATCCACGCGCCGTGCACATCCTCAAAGTGCTGCGACGCCAGATCGGCGATACCTTCGATGTCGGCCACATCAACGGTCCACGAGGCAAAGCCACGCTCGTGGCCATCAACCCCGAAAATCTTGAGCTCACCTACACCTGGTCAGCCGAACCTCCCCCCGCGGATCCCCTCACCCTGATCATCGGACTCCCCCGTCCCCAAACCACCCGCAAAATTTTACAAGAAGCCGCCACGCTCGGCGTCGCCGCTCTGCACTTTGTCATTACTGAACGTGGCGAATCCTCATACGCGCAAAGCACACTGTGGAAATCAGGAGAATGGCAACGTCACGTGCAAGCCGGAGTCGCGCAGGCCTTTTGCACTCGCATCCCCGAAGTCACCCACGGTCAAACTCTCGAAGCCACTATCGCCGCACTTCCAGCCGACTCAGCTCGCATCGCTCTCGACAACTACGAAGCCACCGCCGCCCTCTCAAAGTGTCACCAAGCTGGTGACACTTCTGTCGCAATCGCGCTTGGCGCGGAGCGAGGTTGGTCACCAAAAGAACGCGATCTCTTACGGCAATCCGGTTTCACCGTCGCTCATCTGGGCGAGCGCGTGTTGCGGCTTGAAACTGCCGTCACCGCCACCGTCGCGATCATCAAAGCGCAACGTGGGCTCATGTAGCCCGACGGAAAAATCCCACCGAGGGTTGCCGCGCGCCTTTGCCGAGGCGTTTCACCATCTCCCAGCCTTCGAGCGTCAATTCGATCTCGCCCGGCATTTCAAATACGATCCACGGATCAGGATGGGCAGCCAACAGCTTCGCCAATCCGCTGAATAATCGTTCATGCACTTCCGGGATGATCTCATAGGGTGGATCGATAAAAACGAGATCTGGCAAAACAGGTTTACTCCACGGCAACGTCAGCGCATCCGCCGTCACGACATTCGAATCGTTCAGCTCGCGTCTCAGGCTTTTGCCCACTGCCGCGATATTTTTTTTAATGCACCCTGCCGCGCGGCCGTTTCGTTCCACCCAAGTTCCGCTGCTCGCGCCGCGACTCAACGCTTCCAATCCGTAGGCTCCGCTCCCCGCAAACAAATCGAGGAAATGCACCTCATTCACGCGCTGTCCTAAACTCGAAAACACAGCCTCGCGCATCCCGTCGGTCGCCGGACGCGTGGCACCCCCTTTGGGTGTGACCAAAGTAATTCCCCGCGCTTGACCACCGGTTATCCTCATAGGCGCAGACAAAACCACTGAGAGAGGTTGGCAAACGAGAACGCCTTCGCACATTCTTGTGACGATGCCGCCCCCATTCCCCATTACAGATCACAGCGATGGCCACCGATTCTTCAATCCAGGTGTGCACATCAATCGAAATTGGGGAGACGTGCTACGATGGCGCATGACCAGTCGTGGTGATCGTTGGCCGAAAAGTATCGATATCAAAACTCACGAGCTTCCCGCCGAACCGGATCAAGACGGCATCTCTTGCACCTGGATCAACCACGCCACGACATTGCTGCGCAGTGCCACCACGACGTGGATTATTGATCCTGTTTTTAGTCCCTGCGCCGAACCTTGGGGTCGGTTCGGGCCACGCCGAGTTCATCGTCCAGGAATCGCATTTGAAACCCTCCCCTCAATCGACGTGGTGCTGCTTAGTCATGATCACTACGATCACTGCGACCTACCTTCACTTGAACGATTAAACAACGCGTCACAACCGCTCGCGATCACTCCACTCGGAAATGGTCGTTTGTTACAGCGAGCAGGTTTCGCCGCCGAACGCATCGTGGAATTGGATTGGTGGCAGAACCACAAAATTAACGATCAGGATCAGGTCACGCTCACTCCCGCGCGACATTGGAGCAACCGACTGAGCGGCACACGCAATGAGCGCCTCTGGGGCGGCTTCTATTTGCAAACCGGCGCAAGGCGCGTCGCTTCAATCGGTGACAGCGGTTACGATGATCACATGTTTCGCGACATTCGCCAGCGAGCCGGGGCGCCTGATCTCGCCCTCATCCCGATCGGCGCTTACGAGCCACGCTGGTTTATGGCCGCGCAACATTGTAATCCTGAGGAAGCGGTTCAAATCCACCGCGAGCTGGAAGTAAAGAGAAGTATCGCCGTGCACTGGGGCACCTTCCGACTCACGGACGAAGGTCGAAAAGCCCCCGCGGAAGCACTAGCCGCGACCGGAATTCCAGACACCGAGTTCAGTGTGCTCGATCCCGGACAAACGATTTACGTTTGAGATGATACTTAGATTCTAATTCACCAAATTTGCTTTGATGTAATCAAAGCTCTGGCGCAGCGAATCAATCGGATCACCGGGGCAAGTATCCTGTTCCACAATAAACCATTCGCAGCCACCGGCCTCGGCTTCTGGGATGATGCGATCAAAAGGCAATGTGCCGGCGCCGATCTCGCACCACTTCGGGGTGCCCTCCGGCGTGAAACCATAATCCTTTAAATGGATAAACGGCTGACGTCCGCGAAGCTTCTTCACCCACTCCACTACATCGCCACCGCCGTAGTGGATCCAATACGTATCGATCTCGCTCACTAGATTCTCCGGCGAGGTGTTGGCATAAATATACTCAAGCACTGGCGCACCATCGAACTTCAGAAACTCAATTCCGTGATTGTGATAGCCGAGCTGCATCCCTGCCTCGCGCAGCACCGCACCGGCCGCATCAAGTTTACGCACGAGCGTTTCGATATGCGTGCGATTCGTGAAATCGATATCCAGCGGATAGGGATAAGCCGTCAACTTACAGTCCAATCGTTGTAAACGCTCCACCACTTTTCCCGGTTCGTCCAAAATTTGCTGCGAGGGCTCGTGAGTCGCGCAAATTTTGAGGCCTTCACCTTGCATGATTGCCACGATCTCTTCGTCCGCGATGGGACCGTTGCCGCTAAGCTGGGCAGCTTCGTAACCGATCTCGCGAACTCGCTTAGCGGTCTTCGCGAGCGCCTCCGATGTTTGGCAAAAATCACGGAGGGTATAAAACTGGGCAGCAACTTGGGATATTTTCATAGGATGCTCTAAACCCGTCATCGTCGACCTATCGGGTCAAGGATACACCGCACAAAAAAGCGCGTCCCGAAAAAGACGCGCTTGAAATTAAGAACGAAGCCTAGCCTACATCTTCGGCTTACCCTGCGACAAACGACGGGCGCGCAGACGCAGACCGTTCAAGCGAATGAAGCCAGTGGCATCGTTTTGATTATACCAACTCTGCACGCCTTCCATCGACGCGATGTTTTCATCGTAGAGCGAATACTTCGATTTCGAACCTGCGGTCATCACATTGCCCTTGTAGAGCTTGAGGCGAACCGTGCCGGTCACGAAACGTTGGCTCTCATCGATGAACGCCTGCAATGCCTCACGCTCAGGCGCGAACCAGAAACCGTTATAAATTAACTGCGCGTATTTCGGAATGAGGCTGTCACGCAGATGCATGAGATCCCGATCCATCGTGAGCGCCTCCACCTGACGATGACCGTGCATCAAAATCGTGCCACCTGGAGTCTCATAGACGCCGCGTGACTTCATCCCGACAAAACGGTTCTCAACGATATCCACGCGGCCGATGCCATGCTTGCCGCCAAGTGTGTTGAGCGCCTTGAGCAACTTGCCCGGCGTCAGCTTCTTGCCGTTGATCGCCACGCAATCGCCTTTCACGAAATCGAGCTCAACATACTCCGCTTTGTCCGGCGCGTCTTCCGGCGCGACCGACAATTTGAACATGTCTTTATTTTCCTTCGTGGTCGGATCGAACCAAGGATCTTCGAGGATCCCAGCTTCGTAGGAAATGTGCAGGAGATTGCGATCCATCGAATACGACTTCTTGAGCGAGGCTTCGACGGGAATCTTGTGTTTCTTACAATAGGCAATCATCTCAGCGCGGCCGGGGAACGCCTCACGGAATGCGTCGACCTTCCAAGGCGCGAGAATGTTTAGCTTCGGATCGAGTGCCATGTAGCTCAGTTCGAAACGGCACTGATCATTGCCCTTACCAGTCGCACCATGCGCGACGGTATCAGCCTTTTCCTTCTGCGCGATTTCAACTTGTGCCTTTGAGATCAACGGACGCGCAATCGAAGTGCCAAGGAAATACTGGCCTTCGTAGATCGCGTTGGCACGCATCATCGGAAAGATGTAATCCTTAGCGAATTCTTCGACGAGGTTGAGCGTGTAATGCTTCGACGCGCCCGTCTTTTTAGCCTTGGCCGCAAGCCCCTTGAGCTCTTCTTCCTGACCGACATCGGCGGCGTAGGTGATGATTTCAGCTCCGTAGGTTTCCTTAAGCCACTTTACAATGACGGAGGTGTCGAGACCCCCAGAGTAAGCGAGAACGATTTTTTTCATAGTCTGTAAAATTTAAGATTAGTCGCGGACGGTTTGCGTGAGGGAAGCCATGATCGCCTTTTGCATGTGCAGGCGATTTTCGGCTTCGTCAAAGATGATGCAACGAGGATTATCGAGCACGGCTTGCTCAACCTCTTCACCCGCGTGGGCAGGAAGACAATGCATGAAGAGCGCATCGGGTTTCGCGGCTGCAAACAATTCTGCAGTCACAGCGTAGGGAGCCATCGTCGCAAGGCGTTCCTGTTTTTCCTCTTCCTTACCCATGCTCACCCAGACATCGGTGTATACCACATCGGCATCGCGCGCGGCTTCCATCGGATCAGTTGTGAAGGTGTAGTTCTTGGGCAGGCCTTCTTTTGCGAGCAACGCATCGAGTTCAGAACTGGGCGCAAATTTCTGGGGACCGGCGAGAACGATTTGCATGCCAAAATGAGCCGCACCCACGATCCAGGAGGAAGCCATGTTGCTGGCGGTATCGCCAAAAAACGCGATCTTACGCCCCTTCAACGAACCCACGAGATCACCATCGGTGGCCCAACGTTCGGCCATCGTAAACGCATCCGTGTAGATTTGGCAGGGATGCAGAAAATCAGTCATCGCGTTAATCACCGGAATCGTCGCCCCTTCCACCAACCTTTCTACTTCCGTGTGATCATAGATTCTCACGATGAGGCCGTGAACGAAACGCGAGAGCACCTTAGCGGTGTCCTCGACCGATTCGCTCGAGCCCAACTGGATGTCATTTTTATTCAGAAACAACGGGTTTCCACCGAGTTCATGAATACCGACTTCGAAAGAAACGCGCGTCCGAGTGCTCGACTTGTCGAAGATCAACGCCCAAGTCTGCCCGGCCAATGAAGGCGGTGTATGGCGGCCACGACCCTTCTTCAAACTCTGCGCCAGCGCAAAAAGCCCCGGCAACTCATGTGCCTTGAAGTCGGTTTCTTTTAGGAAGTGTTTCATGGGAAAGCCGATCACCCTACACCCTGAAGAGAGCTCTTCCGAGTGAAAAGTGACTCGTTTTGTTACGCTTTAGCGTCGAGCACGGCGCGGAGGATTGCGACCGATTTGGCCAACTCCTCAGGAGTCGCCGTAAGCGGAGGTAAAAAGCGAATCACATTACCACCTGCGGCCACGGCCAACAGACCATTTTCCCGCAATGCCGTGACATACGGCGACGGATCAACCGCCATTTGCAGGCCGACCAAATAGCCCCGACCACGCACGCTCTGCAGCTGGTCAGGAAAATCTGTGGCTAGTTTTTCGAGCGACTCGATCCAGACCGGACTTTGATCGCGCACTTTTTCCAATAAATTCTCTTTCTCCATCACATCGAGCACCGCCAAACCTGCCGCACAGGCCAACGGGGTGCCGCCAAAGGTCGAACCATGAGAACCCGCGTGGAACAGATCCGCCGCGCGTTCGGCGATCCAGACCGCGCCGATCGGGTAGCCACCACCCAGCCCTTTCGCCATCGCAATCGCATCGGGCCGAATGCCCGAAGTTTCAAACGCGTAGAATGATCCCGTGCGGCCCATCCCACACTGCACTTCGTCAATCAGGAGCAGCAGGTTGTGCTGATCGCACAGCTTCCGCAGCCCGATAAGGAATTCTGGCGTGCAGGGATTAATACCACCCTCACCTTGAATCGATTCGATCAGGATCGCGGCCGTATCCTCATCCACTAAATCGGCGAAGCTCTGTAAATTATTCAGTTCCCCAAACGAAAAGCCCGGCAGCAACGGATGAAATCCTTTTTGGATTTTCTCCTGAGGCGTCGCGCTCATGCCACCGAACATCCGGCCATGAAACGCTTTTTGCGCGCCAATGATTTTATAGCATTTGCCGTCTTCGCCGCTTTTGGCGACGCCGTGCAAACGCGCGAGCTTGATCAGAGCCTCATCGGCTTCTCCGCCGCTGTTGCAGAAAAATACCCGCCCTGGTCCAGCGTAGCCCACCAACCGCCGCGCGAGCTCCCCTTGATTGGGGTTACGGAAAAGATTACTCGTGTGAATGAGCTCGCCTGCCTGCTGCTGAATGGCCGCCACCCAATGCGGATGACAGTGCCCCAGAGCGCTGACCGCGATACCGGAGGTAAAGTCGAGATAGGCGTTGCCCTCATCGTCCCATACCTGCGCACCACGTCCACGCACCAAGGTCGCTGCGGGCTGGCCATAGTTCTTGAGCACATGCGCATCATAAAGATGAGCCGTGCTGGTGCGGGTGATCGATTGCGAGTTCATGAGCCTTTAATAATACGGTCATTATTGTTCCTGCAACAACCCCCCGTAGCTAAATATCGAGAAAACTTAATGCACGATCTCGGTGCCCACACCTTTATCGGTGAAGATCTCGAGCAGCAAACTGTGAGACATTCGACCGTCAACAAAGTGAACCCGTTGCACGCCCTCTTGCAGAGCACGAACCGCGCTGTGCACTTTCGGACGCATGCCCTTGCCGATAACTCCCTTCTCTTTGAGTTCGTCGACCTGGCCGACTTTCAAAGTTGAGATCAGCGACTCCGGATCGGCGGGGTCGGAAAGCAAGCCCGGCACATCACTCATATAAACCAATCGACGGGCACGCAACGCGCTCGCCACCCGGCTCGCCACCGAATCCGCATTCACGTTGTAGGGCTTACCATCACGCCCCGTCGCCACGGGTGAAATCACGGGAATAAATCCTTCGCTAATTTCCTTCTTAATGAGTTTCACCTTCACCTCAGTCACCTCCCCCACAAATCCCAGATCAACAGGGTTGCCATCATCATCCTGCACTAGCTTCTCGCAGACGAGTGCGCTGGAGCCGGGCATCCCCTTGGCCTTGGCACCCGCCGTGCGGATCGTGTCGCAGACATCCTTGTTTACCACCTCGTCGAGCGTCCGCTTGACGACCGCGATCGAGGCCTCATCGGTCACCCGGAGGCCATTCATAAATTTTGTTTCGAGGCCCGATTCAGCCATGGCCTTCGTAATCGCTTTGCCACCACCATGCACCACCACGACATTGATCCCGGCCGCGGCAAGAAACGCGATATCGCAAGCCACCATCGTGCGTTTTTCAGGATCGGGGTCGTCCATAAAACTGCCGCCATACTTCACCACAAACGTGGATCCACGGAATTTCTGAATATAGGGAAGAGCCTCAAGAAGGACCTTCGCTTTAGCGGTGATTTCGGAAACGTTCATCAGGAGGTAAAATAATTGGGCGCGACGCCGATTTGGAAGAAAGAGACAAAGTGTAAATGCTCGCAGAAACGAGTGAATAGCTCCCCACGCTTTAACGCACTGAGAGCCAACATATCCATCAAAATAATGCCGTGTAGAATTTCCGCGAATCGCTATTGAAGATTTACGCTTCACTCGGCGGCTTCTCCGCCTCAGTTCTAACTTACCGTGGCCAGCACCTCACTCACCTTCACTTCGCGCATCGCTCATCGGGATTGGCTTTCCAGCCAAGCCACTTTGCCACGTGGATTCCGAGTGGGCGCGACGACTTTTGAGTTCATTCCTCAGGAAGCACCCAAACCCGCCAAGATGACCCTCACCCTGATCGCACTAGATCGGCCCACCCCAAACTTCGGCGCCGTGTTTACCCGCAGCGCCCTGCCCGGCTCGCCGATTAAGATCGGGCGCAAGCGACTCAACGAAAGCCACTGGAGTGCGATTATTATCAACAACAAGATTTCGAATGTCTGCGCGCCGAATGGTGAAGCGACCGCCGAGCGCGTCTGTGCACAAGCAGCAGAGCTCTTAAAAATTCCCCCAACAGAAGTGCTTCCCTCTTCTACCGGGATCATCGGCTGGCAACTCCCTCATCAGGAAATGGCTGCAGCTTTGCCGGAGATTCTTCCGAACCTGCAAAGCGACTCGATTCTTCCCGCAGCGGAGGGAATCGTGACGACTGACCTCTATCCGAAAGTGCGGCGCGTGCAGATCGGCGACGGCAGCATCGTGGGAATAGCCAAAGGCGCAGGGATGGTTGAGCCCAACCTCGCGACGATGCTCGTTTACATTTTGACCGATCTTGATGTGCCGCGCGAAACCTTGCGCGATATGCTCGCGCGAGCCGTCGAACCGAGTTTCAACAGTATCAGCATCGATAGTGACACGAGCACATCAGATACCGTCGCAGTGCTCTCTTCGGGGAAAGTGCCGTGCGATGATCTCGCCGCGTTCGAAGTAGGTCTCGCGACCGTGTGCGCTGATCTCGCCGAAGATGTCGTGCGCAATGGCGAAGGTGTGCGGCATGTGATCCGTGTCTCAGTAAACCATGCACCTAACAACGCAATCGCACGCTCATTAGGAAAAGCCATCGTCAACGCACCTCTTTTCAAATGCGCCGTCGCGGGCAACGACGCCAATGTAGGTCGACTCGTTCAAGTGATCGGCAAACACATCGGCGAATCCGCCACGCCAATCGACCTCTGCTCGCTCAAGCTCAAGCTGGGCGGTATCGATATTTTTGCGCAGGGAGTCTTCCAGTTGAACCCGGAAAAAGAAGCGGCTCTCACCGATCATTTACGTAGCTCCGAGCTCTACCAGAGCACGCCAACTGCAGACGGAGTTTTCACCCCGCCCGTGGACTACCCCACCCACGAACGGTGCGTCGAAATCGAGATCGATCTTGGATTGGGCGAAACCAGCGCGACAGTGATCGGCGGTGACCTCACTCACGAATACGTGACTGAAAACGCCGACTATCGGAGCTAGGCGATCCGCGCTAAAACTGTAGGGCGGGATCGCCGTATCCCGCCTTCGAATCAACCAAAGACTTACAAGGCGGGGTTCAGCGACCCCGCCCTACAATCAGACCAAACCTGCGGTTTCAGGAAAACCGCACCAGAGGTTCATGATCTGCACACCTTGGCCGCTCGCACCCTTCATGAGATTATCCTCCGCGGAAGTAATCACGAAGTTTTTGGTCCGCTCATCGTAGACGGCAGACATATCGATCCGATTCGAACCGATGACATGCGCAGTGTCGGGAGTCTCGCCAGTTGGTAAAATGCACACAAACGGCGAATCACCATAAGCGGCTTCCCACGTCGCGTAGAGTTTCGCGATGTCTGCTTCTACCGCCGGCACAGTGATCGTGGTCGCGATGCCGCGCCGCATCGGCGCGAGGTGCGGATTAAACTGAATAACGGTCGGCGCACCGGTCAGTAAGCCAAGTTGTTCTTCAACTTCGGCGAGGTGCTGATGCTTTGTCAGTTTGTAGGCTTTAGCACTTTCTGCCCGCTCAGCATAAAGGTAGTCTTCGGCGAGTTTTTTACCTGCTCCGCTGACGCCGCTCAACGAGTTAACGACGATGTGTTCCCGCGAAATGATCCCCGCTTTGAGCAGTGGAACTAACGGCACGAGCATACTCGTGGGATAACAACCGGGGGCTGCGATCAGTTTGGCCTCTGTTTTCCACGATTCATCGGTGAGCTCCGGCAACACAAACCGAGCCTGGGGCAACAATTCGGGAGCAGCGTGCTCTCCATAATATTTCTTATAGGCCGATAAATCTTTGATCCGGAAATCAGCACTTAAATCGATTACCCGCTTACCTGCGCCAACCAGCGCCCGTGCGTAGGTCGCGGCAGCACCATGTGGCAGCGCGAGAAAATACAGCTCCACATCACTCTCGGCCAAGGCATCCGGATCTGAGTTGATAAACTTCAAACCCTGATCAATTCCCCGTAAAGCTGGCACGACGGTGGAAAGCGGCTTCCCGGCATGAGTGCGAGAGGTGACCGCTGTAAGCTCAACCTGGGGATGAGCGAGCAGGAGCTTAACGAGGACTTCGCCGGAATATCCGGCCGCACCAACAATACCGACTTTCATAATAATAGGGATTCAGGGTTTGAGAAGAAGAGGAGTCACGAGAAAACGGGCATAAAAAAAGCGGACCGGTAAAACCGGTCCGCTGAAATTGCGTGAGGCAGCTCGTTTAACGTTTCGAGAACTGGAAACGTTTACGGGCGCCAGGTTGACCGGGCTTTTTGCGTTCTTTTTCGCGAGGATCGCGGGTCAGGTGACCAGCTTGCTTCAGCGGAATGCGCAGTTCAGGGTCGAGTTTCTCAAGAGCACGAGCGATACCGTGAGCTACGGCCACAGCTTGGCCAGCAACACCGCCGCCACGCACATTGGCGGTTACGTCGATCTTATCGCCCATTTCAACCGTGAGGAGAGGAGCATAAGCCTGCTTGGAAAAATTCTCGTGCGTGAAGTGCGTGTCAAAGTCACGACCATTGGCAGTATACTTGCCAGAACCTTCAGTGATGCGCACCCGAGCGGTGGCGGTCTTGCGACGACCAGTGGCCGCGTAAACATTTGTTTCAGTGCTCATGATCTAATCAGAGGGCTATTTGGACGGGGTTTTGAGCCTCGTGCGTGTGGGTAGGACCAGCAAAGACGCGGAGCTTAGTCAGCATCTTAGCAGCCAGACGGTTCTTCGGGAGCATACCCTTGACCGCATGTTGAATGATAAACTCAGGCTTCTTCTTCCGCATTTCAGCCAAGCTGCGATAGCTTTCGCCACCGACATAACCGGAGAAGAACATATACTTGTTTTGCTCCTCTTTCTTGCCCGTCAGCGCTACCTTGTCGGCATTGATGATCACCAAGAAATCACCGGTATCGACGTGAGGTGTGTAATGAGCGTTGTTGCGGCCACGGATAATGTTGGCTGCTTTGACTGCGAGACGGCCAAGCACTTGCCCTTCAGCATCGATCAGATGCCACTTGGCTGGTTGCTTTGTCTCGTTTTGAGCAAGGAAGGTTTTCATGAGAAAAGAGGCCAATAGCTAGGGTCTCTTAAAGCCGTGTCAAACAGTTTTGAGAAGAATACCCGCCTCGAGACCCGAGACGGGTATTCCTTACACCAAAATAATAGCTTAAAAACGGTTTCCTTAGAATCCGATGGACATACCAATCGTGCCTAACAGGAAGTCGTTGTCGGCCCCACTGATGTCGCTGCCCGCATAATCAATACTCACGCTGATAGTGGCGGTCTCGGAGATCGCAAATGGTATACTAATACCCAGATTGTAGTAGTTGTAGCCACTACCACCGTCTGGATCAACATGGCCATAACTAGCACCGATATCAAATGAGGATGCCGCGCCTTCCAAAGGAATGCTGTATCCCAATGAGCCTTCAAGCGTGAGTGTTTCCAGCGTAGTATCATAATAAGCAGAAACGCCTGTCGCGATGCCATTTACTTCACCACTGATGCCGATGTATGGCTCGAAAGTATAATCGTCAATCGTGCCACCTGCTGTATCGAGCTCAGGATAGTAATAGATGGTCGCGCCAACATCCACTCCCCACGTGTCATTCAGAGGCAGAGAGAAACCGGCATAAAAATCGATTTCATTGTCTATGTTCGAGGTGATCGGCTGGGCGCTCCAGATACCTGCAGAGAAATTGCCGTAGCCGATTTCAACCGAAGGCATCAAAGTGCCATCAGCTAATTCCACACCACGAAACACATATTTCGAGGCGTAGGTAACATCGACTGTCGCCGAGATTGAGGATTCTTCTTCAGCGCGCAGGCTCAAACTGGCCAACAAGGCGGTAATAATCAGAACTGTCTTTTTCATAATAGGTAGTTTTCTAGGTTAGGTGAGCTGTCTGATCCATTCCGCGTCTGCCAACTAGGCGAAAGACTATCTTTGCCAAGTTGGCTTACGCTGATTTCAATAATCAGACAACTTTGCGTTGGGTTTAGCAGACCTCAGGCCAGTTCTAAAAAA
>Ga0075118_10000953_pt1 | contig 23101 bp, 20 predicted proteins | sample AntAceMetag02UKE_FD_69794 | JGI IMG/M metagenome (GOLD analysis project Ga0075118, IMG submission 69794) | Saline lake microbial communities from Ace Lake, Antarctica - Antarctic Ace Lake Metagenome 02UKE | ecosystem: Environmental > Aquatic > Non-marine Saline and Alkaline > Saline | place...
CGCTTGCCCCAGGGCGCTGCTGCTACCTCAACGATGCTTCCATCGAAGTAGAACCGCACAACGGTGTCGGCGTAAGCGGCCCACAAATGGTCCTCGTCATCGGCGCTGAAGTCCTCACCGTTCATGTCGTCTGCCATGTGCGCCACCTCCGTCGATGCATTGGTTTCACAAAATACCTGCGTCGGTCGCGTCTGCGGCTCTCACGTGCGACGACTCAGGGGGAACAGACTCGAACTCTGACGGCGGTGGAAGCGACTTCGGTGGCTTTGAGTAGCGCGCGGCATCAACGTGACGGATCTACTCTGCGCGTTAGCCCGATTCCTCAATTGGCCAATCTGTCTGTGAACCCTGAGTCCTTCGTCGGGTTTGCCTGTGGATAAAGTTGTTGCGGGGCAATAGAAATAAATGTTTTTGGGTATTGCGTATGTCAGAGTAATCCCGTACACTCGTACACATGTTCGAATCATCGGGTGAGGTGGCACAGCGGGTCAGTGCTGCGGACTGCGTGGGTGAACTCCATGTGTTGATCGACACTTTGGCGAGTCTGGATGCCGGGCCTGGGCATGGCGGGGCGGATGGTGAGTTGGTGGTGGAGGTGACCACCGCGATCCGTCGGTTGGAGTCGGTGCGGGCTGCGGCGGCGGATCGTTTCCACCAGGGTGGTGAGTACACCACTGATGGTTCTCGTTCATCCCACGCCTGGATCGCAGCGAAAGTAAATGAAGGCTGGGGAGCGTGCCGGAGCATGGTGCGCACCGGCGGCCTGCAACGTATCTATCCCCAGATGGGTGCAGCTTTTGCAGCGGGTGAGATCACTCGCGAGCATTTACTGGAACTTGACCGCACCCACGGCCGATACCCACGCCTACGTCAGCTTCTGATCGCCGAAGAACACACCATCACCGACTATGCGCGGGACTGCACCGCGAAGCAGTTCAGTGACTTCCTCCGCATCCTCACCCACCGTCTCGACCCGGCCGCGGCGGAACGTGATGATGAAGACCGACGTGGCCAATGCCACCTGCACGCCTCCACGGTTTTGGATGGTCTGGTGAAAATTGATGCGCTGCTGCCGGCGGATATGGGTCAACAGTTCCTCGCGTTGATGGAATCGGCCCATCGGGCAGTAAAGAAGCTGACGTTTGATGATGCTGAGGTGGATGCTCCCAATGAGCGGCGCCTTGGCTCCACTCACAACCTGGAATCGTTTCAACGCCTCATGGACGCCGCGGCGTCTTTAGACGCCACAGACCCCCAGGGGTTACCGCCGATTCAAGGGGCCCGCCCCGTTATTCACGCATCGATCTCGGTGGAGACCTTAATGAATGACACTGAGCGCACTGCCGGGTTCCTTGACCGGCTCGGTATGCGTTCACCCGTGTTATCCACCATCACCACCGCCAACGCGGTTGACCGCATGCTGTGTGACGGCATCGTCAATCCTTATGTAGTGAATGCCCAGGGGCAGATGATCGCTAGCCTGCCCGCCAACCGCACCGTGCCACCACATCTGCGTAAAGCCATTCAGATCCGGGACCGGCACTGCCGGTTCACCGGCTGCACGTCCCGCATTGATGAAGCCCACCACATCATCTTCGCCCGCCACGGTGGCCAAACAGAGATGACAAACCTGATCGGCCTGTGTTGGCACCACCATCACCTGATTCACCACTTGCCCTGGACCCTCACCGGTAACGCCAACCGTGAAGTCCTCATCACCAACACCCTGACCAACCAAAAATGGCGATCCCCACCACGCACACAACAACGCTGCTAACCGCGGCTGACCGAACCAAGTGCCAAGCTGGTGCAAGCGCGCCGGTCATCAGTGTGCGCAAATGTTCTTCGGGGACACCTCCGCTGTGGAGATGTCCCCGAAAGAAACGGTGGACGGTAAACCCGCCGCCTTATCGACTAAACGCCTGCAGGTGATTCTCAGAGCCGGCGAGCAGGTTCTGGTACACCGCGACCGCGCGTGGCGCCTGGAGTCCTTCGACGGCCTCTTGCAGGTCAGCGATATCAACCTCTTCCACAGTGACGCCAACGGCTAGCGCCGCCTCAACGCTCTCGCTGCCCTGGGCGAGCAGGTCGTCGTACATCGCCTGAACCTCTGGGAGCGTGAACTCACCCGCCGCCATGCCGACGGTCGGATCGTTGAGGTCATAGGCCTCAAGCAACTCGCGCACTGCATCGGCGTGACGGTCCTCTGAAGAAGCGATGTTGGTGAAAACTCGCACGCCGTACATTTCGTAGAAGGCCTCGTAGAGGTCCCCGGCCATCTTCTCTTCCTCAGCCATGAACACCATTTCGGCTTGCTGTTCCTCGGTTAGGGAACCTAGATCGAGGTTCGCGGTGCTAGCCGATTCATCGTGACCTTTGCCACCCTGGCCTTTACTCGCGTTGCCGTTACCTTCTCCCTGACTGCCTTTACCTTTGCCGCTCTTCCCTTTGCCTTGAGAGCCGCTGGCGTCACAATCATCGTGACCTTTGCTCTGCTGGCTACTCGTTTGGTTGGCACTATTGCCGCCACCCTTACTCCAACTCTGTCCGGCCGCGAGAGCGGTCGCAGAACCCCCGAGCACGAGCGCTCCGGCAGTGACGGCCGCGGCGATGGTCGTCTTTCGTGATGTTGCGCGCATATCTTCCTCCTCATCCGCGGGTCCGGTCCGGGCCCGTGTCGACCGCGGTGGCCGAACACTTCTCAGAGTGGACCTCCTCCATGCAGACGATGTGAGGTCGATGTGGAGATCGTGTGGAGAAATCCGCGCCGCTACGGCCCACCGCAGGGTCGAGGTGAACAATGGTGCCGTGACGACAGTTCTGGTGGTTGAAGATGAGCGCGATATCCGCGAAGTCTTACGCCGCTATCTTGAACGAGCCGGAATGAGTGTGCTCACCACCGGATCAGGTGCCGAGGCACTGACGTTGCTCACCTCCCCCGACCTCGATGTCGTCATCCTTGACCTTGGCCTACCCGATATCGATGGGCTCGAGGTGCTACGCGAAGCCCGACGCTTCGGTGGCCTGCGGGTGCTCGTGCTCACCGCACGCAGTGAGCTTGAGAATCGAATTGCCGGATTGGAGGCCGGCGCTGACGATTACGTCACCAAACCCTTCTCGCCACGCGAGGTTGTTTTACGCGTGCAAGCGATCGCCAACAGAGCCACGGTCAACGCTGCACCAACTCAGGTCACCTACGGCGAGGGGCGACTGCGCATTAACGATGACCGACACGAAGCAAGCCTGGATGAACAATTACTCGACCTCACGGCCTCAGAATGGGGAATACTGGCAGCACTCTGCGGCCATCCAGGGCGGGTGTACTCCCGCTACGAGTTGGTCAATCGTGTGCGCGGCTACGAATTTTCTGGTTACGAAAGAAGCATCGACTCACATGTAAAAAATTTGCGGCACAAGCTCTCCCCGGACGGCATGGCCATCATCGAAACTGTCACCGGCATCGGATACCGCTTGGGGTGGAGCAAAGATGAGTGAACGCACGGGCGCATCCACCTGGTCGTTGCGCATACGCCTTGCCATTAGTTTCATCCTGGTCGCGGTTATCGCAATCACCGGCGTCACCCTCGCAGCGTTATTGGGTACACAACGCGGGTTCACCTCCGTCGAAAACACAGACCGGCAGCAGATCGCTGCACAGTCCGCGGATGCGGCGGCGGGTGCGTATCGCGAAGCAGGAGGCTGGGACGGCGCCAACCTTGCGGAAGCCGAGCAAATCGCAGAATCGGCAGGCGCACGATTCGTTTTGCGACCTGGCATCGGCATGGGGGGCAATGGTTCTCAAGGTGAAGGTAACTCGCCGGGCTCGGTGAGTGCCGAGGTGATTGTCGACGGCGAAGTTGTCGGATCGGTGCGCTTGGCTTTCGGCCAGTCAGCAACAACCGCGGGCCGCACCATCGCGTGGTCGTGGATTGCCACGGCTGCCGCGCTGGCCCTCATTGTCGCGGCGCTATTGGCCTGGTGGTTGAGTCGGCGATTAACTCAACCGCTGGCTGAACTGGAAAGCGCAGTGCAGGCCTTTGGTGACGGAGACCGTTCTGCCCGAGCACCTTTTGATGCACCCGGTGAGATCGGCGCACTATCAATCGCCTTTGATGACATGGCAGAACGTGTGCAGCGCGGAGAAGAAACGCGACGAGCACTGGCCCACGATGTCGCACACGAGCTTCGCACTCCCCTCGCTGCTCTCCAAGCCGGACTCGAGGAGTTACGCGACGGACTGGAACCCGCTGATGCGAATCGGCTAGCGACCCTGCACGACCAGAGTTTGCGCCTGGGACGCATCGTTGATGATCTCGGGCACCTTGCCGAGGCAGAGGCACCCGATATTGCTATCAGGAGAAGCCTCGTCGACATCAGCGAGGTAGCTCGTTCTTCGGTCGACTCTTATCGTGGCCTGTTCGACAGCGCCGGCATTTCCGTGGACTGCTCTTGCACTGATTCGGTGATCGCCAACGCCGACCCGGATCGACTCAACCAGGTGATGGCCAACCTTCTGTCGAACTCAGCGCGTTACTGCTCGCCCGGGAATCACGTCACTGTATCTACGGAAAGCCAGCAGGATTCAGCGTTACTCACCGTTCGTGACGATGGGCCGGGTATGAGCGCGCATGACGCCGAACGGGCCTTTGAACGCTTCCACCGTGGCAGCAGCAGCGAAGGCACACGCGGTAGCGGCCTAGGGCTGGCGGTAGTTAAGGCACTGGTGGAATCCCAGGGTGGCTCGGTAACACTCGAAACGGCTCCCGATGCTGGCACGATTGTCAGCGTCCGACTTCCGCTCCGGTGACTGTCATGTCAGATCAACCTGCGGGGTACTCGCAGCGGTGGATTCTGAAATAAGTTCCGCCGTCCGCTCCTTGCAGCCCAGACGACGATAGGTTTGACGGCGTATCTGGAGTCTTTCTTGAGGAGCACCATGACCCGCAACGAAGCAGGGCACGACCAGCCGGGAAAACTGAGCCCAATTTTTGCCCGCGGACCCGAACACAAAGCCCTGCCGAGTAAGCATTTTCCTGAAGAGGTCATGCTGCCCAGCACCGCGTACCAGCTCATTCATGACGAAGTGATGCTTGATGGCAACGCACGACTCAACTTCGCCACCTTCGTGACCACCTGGATGGACGATTCCGCAAATCGGCTCTACGCGGAGACCTATGACAAAAACATGATCGATAAGGACGAGTACCCCAAGACCGCTGAGATCGAGCAACGCTGCTGGCAACTGCTCGGCGACCTATGGAACGCGCCCAATGTTGACGACCTCATCGGCACCTCAACGGTGGGTTCATCTGAGGCCTGCATGCTGGGTGGCCTGGCCATGAAGCGACGCTGGCAGCAAGCCCGCCGAGCCGCCGGCAAAGACACATCAAAGCCCAACATGGTGATGAGTTCCGCAGTTCAGGTGGTGTGGGAAAAGTTCTGCAACTACTGGGACGTCGAGGCACGGTTCGTTCCGATCAGTGCGGAATACCCGTGCCTCAGTGGCGCACAACTGGCCGGCGTGGTGGACGAAAACACCATCGGGGTTGTGGCCATCATGGGTGTCACCTACACCGGTGTTTACGAACCCGTGGCCGAGATCTGCAGCGCGCTAGACGCCATCAAGGCTGACACCGGCCTCGACATTCCCGTTCACGTTGATGCCGCTTCGGGCGGATTTATCACGCCATTTTTGCAACCCGACATTGTTTGGGATTTTCGGCTGGAGCGAGTGCATTCCATTTCCGCTTCGGGACACAAGTACGGGCTCGTCTACCCCGGTGTTGGCTGGGTGGTGTGGCGTTCACAAGACCTCCTCCCCGAAGACCTCATCTTCAAGGTTTCCTACCTCGGCGGCAGCATGCCCACGTTTGCCTTGAACTTCTCCCGCCCCGGTGCCCAAGTGCTGCTGCAGTACTTCAACTTTCTTCACCTTGGGCGCGCCGGCTACACCGCGGTCCAGCAGTCCAGTAGCGACGTAGCCAAGCATCTGGCCGATGGGATCGCTGCCATGCCCGACTTCACCGTGATCGCTGACGGAAGCGATATTCCACTGGTCGCCTGGCAACTATCCGGCACCAAAATCTGGACCCTGCGCGAGCTATCGAGTCAATTGCGATCTGCTGGCTTCCTTGTGCCCGCCTATCCCCTGCCCGACAACCTGAGCGACCAGTGGGTGATGCGCGTCGTTGTGCGCAATGGGGTCACCACCGAGATGATGGACGACCTGCTCATCGGCATGGCGCAAGCGGTGCAATGGTTGAACAAACTAGAACATCCCCTACCGCCCACCGAAGAAGTCCACTACCACCACTAACTCTTGGGGTATCGTCCGCGTGTGACACCCGAAGACGCGGTGCTCGCCGCATGCGCTGCGGCTCTCAGCGAGCACGACATCGTCACCGACCCCGATCGGCTACCTACCTATGCACGTGACCGCTCCACCGGGTCGCCTACGGGACAACCGATTGCGGTGGTGTTTCCGCGTACCACCGAACAGGTCGCTGCGGTGATGACTGCCGCCCACACCCATCGGGTGCCGGTGGTGCCGCGGGGGGCTGGCTCCGGGCTTTCGGGGGGCTCAAACGCTACTGATGGTGCTTTGGTGGTGTGCGTGGAAAAGATGAGGACTGTTCTCAACGTTGATGCCGCCAACGGTTATGTCGAAACACAGCCCGGAATCTTCAACACCGAACTACGCGAACATGTTGCCCAGCATGGGCTCTGGTATGCCCCAGACCCCGCCTCCAAGGACTTTTGTTCGATCGGTGGAAACGTGAACACCAATGCCGGCGGATTGTGCTGTGTCAAATACGGAGTGACCCGCGATGCCGTTCTGGGGCTCGAGGTGGTGATGGCCGATGGTCGCATCACCCGCATGGGTCGACGCACCATCAAGGGAGTGGCCGGCTACGACCTCACCGGGCTCATGGTGGGTAGCGAAGGCACCTTGGGCATCGTCACGATGGCACGGCTAAGGCTGCGCCCGCTGCCGCTCCCACCTAGTACGGCTGTTGCCGTCTTTGCTGACATTGGGGATGCGGGAAGAGCAGTGAGCGCGGTCATGCAAGAACTCACTCCGTCCATGCTGGAAATCATGGACAACGCATCCATCAAGGCTGTCGAAGGTTGGCAGCGCATGGGGCTGGACACCACGGCCGGTGCCCTCTTGATCGCCCAATTCGATTCTGGTGCACAGGCAAATGCTGCGGATGCATCCACTTTCGTGCGTCACTGCGAAGCACATAATGCCCATGAGGCGTACCTTTCTGAAGATCCCACCGAGGCTGAGATGCTGGTGATGGCACGCCGCCTGGTGATCCCGGCGCTTGAATCAACCGGTGACTGGCTGCTCGACGATGTGGCGGTTCCTCGCTCAGCGCTTGCTCAAGCCATGCTCGACATTGAAGTCGTTGCCCAACGCAATGACGTGATGATTGCCACCTTTGGCCATGCCGGGGACGGTAATCTGCATCCCACCATTGTCACGCCGCGAGGTGACCTCGATGCTGCCGCGCGAGCCATGGTGGCGTTCAACGAAATTTTGGAAGTGGCTCGAGTTCACGGAGGAACCGTGACCGGAGAACACGGCATCGGCTCGCTAAAAAATGCGGCACTCTTTGCCGAGCTTGATGCCGTTCAACGTGACCTGCATACGCGCATCAAAGCGGCCTTTGATCCCCTGGGCATTTTGAACCCGGGTAAAGCACTGCCCCGCTGGTAAAAACTGCGGGACCGCATCAAATAAATGCGGCCCCGCAGTATCTTGCGAGTGAATCAATCGGCCCGACCTTTCGTTCAACTACCTAGTGCACGCCTTGTTCTTGCACTTGGCCGTGGTCACCGTCTTGGTCACGGTCTTACCCAAAGGCGCATCGGCTTGCAGGAGGTCACTACCCACCAGCAGGTTGATGAGCCCAGCCTGGCCGGCGTCAACAGTGAGATTTCCTCGGATCACGATGGTCGTGGTGCGGGTCTTCTTTGCCTTGTCGATTTTCACCTTGGGCTTGCTTGTCTTGATGTTGACCACGGTGAACAGCGATGTGGCACCGAGACCCGGAACGTCAACGACGATGGTTGCCGTGGTATTGGGTGCCTCACCTCGCAAATATCTTGCCGAATCTGAGCACCTGGAGCCCGCATGGGCAGCCAGCCCGCTATCCGTGTGTTGGCCGAGGAACAGATCGCCGACTTCCACCGCGACGGTGTGGTCGTGGTGCGCGGCCTGTTCACCGCCAATGAGGTAGCCACTATCGAGCGCGGCATTGAACGAAATCTGGCCGAACCCAGCGACCGATTCAAGGTGGCTAGCCAACCCGATGATCCGGGTCGATTCGTGGAAGATTTCTGCAACTGGCAGCGCATCGCAGAGTTCGAAGAGATTGCCTTCACCTCTAGGGCAGCAGATGCCGCAGCCGATCTCATGAGGTCACCCGTGCGCTTCTATCACGATCACATGCTGGTGAAGGAACCCGGAACGAGGCAGGAAACGCCTTGGCATCAGGACCAGCCCTACTACAACGTGGACGGGTTCAACAACTGCTCGCTCTGGATGCCCGTCGACCCCGTGAAAGCCGAATCAACGCTTGAGTTCGTGGCCGGTTCGCACAAGCAAGGCTGGCTCATGCCACGGACCTTCATGGACAATGAAGCGAGGTGGTTTCCCGAAGGTTCACTCAGCGAGATGCCTGCCATTGAAGGGCATCGTGAAGACTTCGATATTCGGTCGTGGAGCATGCAACCGGGGGATGTTGTGTTCTTCCACATGCTCACCCTGCACCACTCCTATGGCGTCCCGGGCTCGCAGCGGCGGCGTGCGTTCTCGTTGCGATTCCTCGGAGATGACATGGTGCATGCACCACGAAACTGGATCACATCGCCGCAGTTTGATGACCTGGACGCAGACATTCCGGCAGGTGCCCCGATGAATCACCCGCTCTTTCCGATACTTCGCACGAACTAAGCGGGGGCTTCTTTCCAGCGGGGGCTGGTGGTGCGCGGTGGGAAGAAACGTTCGCGCATGAGTATCAGGCATGGCTTCGTTGGCGGTGAGCTGAGCTCCCGAGCCAACTCGGCGGCGTCGGCTACCTCGACGAAGGCGAACCCCATGGACTCGGCCAGTGTCGCCCAGTCAGGTGTGAAAAGATCCACGCCTCGCTCCGGATGACCAAACACCTGCTGATCGAAGCGCAGCATTCCGTACCCACCGTCGTCAACGATGAGCAATGTGACGGGCAGTTGATGCTGGGCAATCGTGGCCAGTTCACCGAGGGCAAACATCGGCCCCCCATCGCCGCATACCGCGAGCGTGGGAATGCCGATACTGGCCGGACCAATCGCGGCGGGTAGCGCATAACCCAAGGTGCCCCAGCCCACCGGATATTGGACCCGGCGAGGGCGTGGTTGACGGGCGTATCCACCGACCCAGTAGCCCGCCACCGCCATGTCGCACACCACAACGCCGTCACCGGGCCATTGCTCGACCGCCTCAACGAAGGCGGTGGGGTTGGCTGTGCGCTCGTCGAGGCGAAGACGCGCCCGCACCGCATCATCAATGCCCACGTAGGCCCACTCGCCCGCATCCACCTGCACCAACTCCAGGCACCTGTTGATCGTATCGACGAGGTCCGCGGCCACCAGCGCATCAAATGCGAAGGTGCGTTCCAACGACACGCCCAGCCCGATCGCGGCCACCTTTGATGGCAGGGGCATCTGCCAATTTCGGGTATTCATGCCGTCAGCATCACTACCAATAATCAGCAATAGGTCCGCATCGGCAATGAGTTCGGCTATCTCGGGTTCGTGCACGGGCGTGGTCATGATTCGGGGGTCGCTGGCGAGTAGGCCGCGGCCAGCATAGGTGGTGACAACCGGTGCAGAGAGGCGTTGCGCCAGGGCGGCAACGGCCTCTTCGCCTGCCGCTCCGCATTGGACGACACCGCCGCCAGCCCAAATGACAGTTTTCGGACTGGCATTGATTAACTGAGCGAGCAGTTGAATGTGCGACTCGGGTGCGATAACGCGATCCGTCAATTCTGGTTGCGCTGCAGCGGCTCCAGCCGGTAACCCTAAAACATCTGCTGGCACACCCACAAAGTGTGGAGACGTAGGCGTGCTCTGAACCGCCGCGATTGCCGCTCGCACAGCTGCGATCACCTCGGCGGGTGTGTGCGCGTTGGTCGCCACCACCCCATGCTCGTCAAAAACCTTGAACATGGCCGCCTGATCATTCATCTCATGCAGGATGCCGCGAGGTGTTCCTGCCTCACCCGGTCCGCTTGACCTTAACGCTTGAGACACATCGCTGGAGATAAGAAGAATGGGCGATCCGCTCACTGCAGCTTCACCAAACGCTCCCATGGCGTTGGCCGCACCCGGCCCGGTAGTGGTGATGGCCACACCGAGGCGTCCGGTGGCGCGGGCATAGCCATCAGCGGCATACACCGCCGCCTGTTCATGCCGCACGCCAACGATTTTCGGGTGGTGGGCCTGATGGTCTGACCACATGGGCAGGTTGTGCACACCGGGGAGGCCAAACACCACCTCAACCCCCGCTGCAGCTAATTCATCGAGGATCGTGCAGGCAACGGTGGCAGCTGAGTTCACGGGTGCAGTCTGTCCGGTCACCCGGCCACTCGGCAAGGTGGTTGGATGTGGCTATGACCACCTTCGAATCACGCAACCCGTCTCGCTTTGCCTCTGTCGTGACCACCGTTGAATTGGCTGATGCGCCCACCTTCGTTGCCGCCTGCCGCAGCGCCCACGACGCACAGCCCGAATGGGCCAGCATTCCCGCGCCAGCACGTGGGCGCGTGATCGCTCAGGTCGGTCGCCTCGTCGAGGCCAATAAAGATGCCCTGTCACGACTGGTCACCGAAGAGATTGGCAAAGTCTTTGCCGAAGCCCTCGGTGAGGTTCAGGAAGTAGTCGACACCTGTGACTTCTTCCTCGGTGAAGGTCGTCGTCTCTACGGTCAGACCGTGCCCAGCGAAATGCGGGATAAACAGCTGTTCACCTTCCGGGTACCGGTAGGAACAGCGGCCATCGTCACCGCCGCCAACTTCCCCGCGGCCGTCCCCTCGTGGTACCTCGTGCCTGCGCTTCTTTCTGGCAACACCGTGGTGTGGAAGCCAGCAGAGCATGCGGCCGGGATCGCGCTCGCGATGGCTGAGTTGTTCTACGCCGGTGGAGTACCCCGCGATGTTTTGAAGGTCGTTGTTGCCGATGGCCCCACCACCTACGACGGTCTAGAGACCGCCCTCACCGAAGGCCTAGTGCAAAAACTTGGATTCACCGGCTCCACCGACGTAGGGCGACGCCTAGGCGAACTTGCCGGCCGCCATCTGCAATCCCCGTGCCTAGAGCTCGGTGGCAAGAACCCCATGGTGGTCATGCCCGACGCCCAACTTGACCTCGTCGTGGAAGGTGCCCTGTTCTCCGGGTTTGGTTCGGCCGGGCAGCGATGCACCTCCCTGGGCACCATGTGGGTGCACCGAGACATCTACGACACCGTCCGCGATCGATTCATCGCCGCCACCGAAAAAGCGATCGTTGGCGATCCCTTTGCCGACGTGCTCTTTGGCCCGGTCATCGACGAAAAGTACTTGATCAATCACGAAAAGAACCTGGCCATGATCACCGATCGTCACCGGGTAGGCGGATCCACCGGAATCGGGCGCATCACCGCGGCTAATCCGCGCGCCGGGTTCATCGGCGACCCCGATGCCGGCTGGTTTGTGCACCCCACGATCGTAGAAAACATTGCTCCGGGCGATGCTTTGTACGACACCGAAACCTTCGGCCCACTCGTCGGCATGGGTGCATTCGACACTCTTGATGAGGCTATTGAGCTAGCCAACGGACACGGTTACGGCCTCTCGAGTGCGATCTACTCCAATGACCCCCAGACCATCTGGCGGTTCCGTGAAAAGATCTCGGCGGGAATGCTCTCGGTCAACAACACCACCTCCGGTGCCGAAGCGCACCTTCCCTTCGGCGGAAATGGCCGCAGTGGCAACGGTTCTCGACAGAGCGGCATCTGGGTGCTCGACCAGTTCACCCGCTGGCAGTCGATGAACTGGGACTACAGCGGCTCGCTGCAAAAAGCGCAGATGGATCTCATCGAGTTGCCGTGTGACATGGACTACCGCCTGTGAAACACCCGCTGCCCGCCACCGCTGACGTTGTCGTGGTGGGCGGTGGAGTCATGGGCACTTCCACCGCATTCCACCTTGCCGAAGCCGGCGTCAATGTGGTTCTCATTGAACGGGGAGATCTCGCTGGCGGTTCCACCTCGCGGGCGGCCGGTGGCGTTCGAGCGAACTTCTCTGACGAACTCAATATTTCCCTCGGCAAGAGATCACTGGAACTGTTTGACCAGTTCGACACCCGACCCGGGCAGGGCATTGATTTACACCGAAGTGGATATCTCTTCGTGCTCACCAATGCTGCCGAAGTTGAGCGCTTCACGGCCACGGTTGCGCTGCAAAACGCCCTGGGCGTGGAGGCGCACCTAGTGGATGTTGAACACGCCTGCCAACTCTCACCATTACTCAGCCCCGAGGGTGTCCTCGCCGCAGCGTGGACACCTGATGATGGCCACTGTGCGCCAGAGTCGGTGGTCATGGGCTACGCCCGCGGCGCTCGGGCCCACGGAGCGGTGATCATCACCCAACTCGAAGTTACCGACATTGTGAGCAGCGGCGGTGAAATTACGGCGGTCGTCACGAGCGAGGGCACCATTGCCACGTCATGCGTCATTAACTGTGCCGGTGCCTGGTCGCCACAGATCGCAGCGATGGTCGAGGTAGATCTCCCCGTGACTCCCTACCGGCGCCAACTCCTCATCACCGAGCCCATGGCAGAGCCCATCAACATGACGTTCACGATCGAGTACGGCACGAGCCTGTACTGGCATCGTGAAGGCCCCGGCATCCTCACCGGCTTTTCCGACTCGAGCGCACCGGCTGGTTTCGGACTAGCCAGCGACCCGGAATTCCCCGCGAAACTTGCCGAACTCGCCGAAGTGCGCGCACCAGCGTTGCTCGACCTCGGCGTGCAGACCGGTTGGACCGGGCTTTATGAGGTAACCCCAGACCACAATGCACTACTTGGTGAAGCCAACACGGTCTCACGTTTTCTTTACGCCACCGGCTTTTCCGGTCACGGTTTCCTTCAGGGCCCAGCAGTTGGTGAGGTGCTGCGCGATCTCTATCTCGGACACACACCCTTTATCGACGTATCCCCGCTGGACGTCCGACGGTTTGAATCCGGCGAACTCCGCCCGGAAGCAAATATTGTCTAACGTTCAGTGGCAGTCGGACGCATGCTACCGATGCTCACCCTGCGCAGTATAGTGTGATCATTCTTAACCGAAGGGACACACCATGGGCCTGCATCTTGGCGATATCGCCCCCAACTTCACCGCTGTCACCACCGATGGCGAGATCGACTTTCATGAATGGAAGAAAGATCAATGGGCGGTGTTCTTCAGCCACCCGGCCGACTACACCCCGGTCTGCACCACCGAACTCAGTGCCACAGCCAAACTGAACGATGAGTTCGTCGCGCGCGGGGTGAAGACCATCGCCATTTCAGTGGATCCGATTGAAGATCACCACGCCTGGGCCAGCGACATCGGTGACGTCGGTGGCACCGATTTGAACTTCCCCATCATTGCCGATCCTGACAGGGAAGTGTCGAATCTTTACGACATGATTCATCCTGGTGAAGGCGATACGTCATCAGTACGTTCAGTCTTCATCATCGACCCGAGCAATAAGATCCGGCTCACCCTCACCTACCCCAAATCAGTCGGCCGCAACTTCAATGAAATCTTGCGCGTCGTTGACGCACTACAACTCACCGACACCGCACCGATTTCCACGCCGGCCGATTGGACCCCGGGTGATCGCGTGATCGTATCGCCAGCGATGTCCACCGAGGATGCACGCGCACGTTTCGGTGATGTCGAAGAGGTCAAGCCCTACCTGCGCTGGACCCCACAACCCACCAAGTAAGCCCCGGACCATGGCCCATGCCCCGGAGCGGGATTCCTACTTCCCGGCAATCGAGAAGAAGTACGGCCAGCCCATGTCGTACTGGTTTGACCAGATGGCTGAACGCAAAGCTTTAAAGTACCCCGAACAGATCGAGTTCCTGCGCGAAGAACATGGTTTTAGCCAAGCGCACGCCAACGCTTTGGTGATGTATCTGCGTGGGTCCGTCAGCACAAAACGGTTTTCTTCCTATGACGATTACCTCGCCCATCTCGACGATGCCAAACGGGCCACCATCAGCGCCATTTTCGATTTCATCGCTGCAGAATTCCCACAACTCACCCGCGTCATTGCCTGGAACCAACCCATGGTCAAAAACGGCGATGACTACATATTTGGTGTTTCCGCAGCTAGCAAGCACCTGCTCATCTCGCCGTACAACGCTGACGTGCTTGCCGAACTCGCACCGCAGTGGAGCGGTTACACCGTGCTGAAGAAGACCATTCGCATCCCCGTGGACTGGCGCATCGACACAGCACTGCTGCGCGCAATGATCACCCGCAGCCTGCAATAACTGTGCCAGACTGACGGCCATGACGACCCTCACCATTGCTCCAGAAACCGCGAAGCGACTACGCACCCTTAATCTCTCGGCCGGTATAGCGCACCTGATTCAAATGGTGTTGATCTTGGTCTTGGCCACCGACTTCACGCTCCCGGTTACCGCTACCTATGTGGAAGGCCCTCCCGGAACCGCCGCTTCACCTAGCGTGGTGCTGCTCAACCTGTCCATCGCCTGGGGTGTGGCCGCCTTCTTTGGCCTGTCTGCGCTGTTCCACTTCATTGTGGCCGCACCGGGCACCAATGCCCGCTACATCAATGGGCTCATGCAGCGACACAACTACTTCCGGTGGGTGGAATACTCCCTGAGTTCCTCAATCATGATCGTGCTCATCGCGATGATTGTCGGGTTAAGTGATTTTGCCGCCCTCATTGCCATCTTTGGCGTGAACGCTTCCATGATTTTGTTCGGCTGGCTGCAGGAGAAGTATGAAAACCCCGGCGGGGGTCTACTGCCCTTCTTCTTTGGCTGCCTCGCCGGCATCGTGCCGTGGATCATCGTGGTGATTTACACCCTCAGCCCCAACTCCGAGGGCACCAATGAGATTCCGGCATTTGTCATCGGGATCTTGATCTCCCTCTTCGTGCTGTTCAATTCCTTCGCGATCGTGCAGTGGCTGCAGTACAAGCCGGTGGGTAAGTGGTCGAACTATCTGCGTGGTGAGCGCGCCTACATCATTTTGAGCCTCGTCGCAAAATCAGCACTGGCCTGGCAAGTCTTTGCCGGCACCCTGGTACCCCCCGCCTAGTCGCGGAATGGTCACAGACCCTCACGGAAATATCTCATTACGGTCACATAACGGTCGGTGTGTCATCACGACGCGACTCAGCCCGACGCCTAACGTTGCCCCATGACTTCCCTAAAGAATGCATTCATTCCCATGGCCGGGGCCGCGGCCCTCGCCCTCACCCTCGCTGCCTGCGGTGGCAGCAGCGACTCAGACACCACAACCGCAGATGGCGGTGGCGGTGCTGCCGTGTGTGATGACGCCACCATGTTGGCCAACGCCCAGGGCGCAGCGGGTTCAGACTTTGTGTCGATGAACTCCTACAACTGCGTCGACGGCTACGCCATCGTGTCTGCCATCACGACCACCAACGGCATGGAACAGACCTCGGTCTACCTCTTCCAGGCGGAAGGTCCCGTGTGGGCACTCAACCAGGCAGATGTCGTATGTGCCGATGGCGGTGGCGCCGACGTGCCGACCGCCCTGCGCGACGAACTGTGTGCACTTCGCTAAATCCCGACTCACATAAGGAAGCCCGGCTGAGAACAATCTCAGCCGGGCTTCCTTATGCAGCAATTACAGCGCAGAACCGGCAGTCCAATCTTTCCAAGAATAGTTCCAGTAGCCGGACAGATACTCCGACTTGCTCACGCGCTTGGCCGTACCGCTTGCCTTGACCACATCGCCAAACTTGGTGTTCTTGAACACGTATTCGGCATCACTGACCGTCATGTTGGTGCAGCCATGAGAGTTGTTGTACTTTCCGATTGCCCACGTGTTCCAGGGGGCGTCATGAATGAACTCCCCATCCTGAGTGAGGCGCATGGCGTAGTTGGTGAGCACATCCCAGCCCTCATCGGGGTCGGGATTAATGAGTCGTCGCTGCTCCTCGTGGGTGGTGATGAGCTTGGTGCCACTCTTCGTTTCCCAATCCTTCTTGCCACCGGTGATGGGCATGACACGCTCGACCTTGCCATTACGGACAAAAGACATTTTCATGGAGCGGAAGTTGGTCTTCAACACCACCGCATCACCGGTGCGAAACGTGGAGGTGACCTTGGGGCCGTACCAACTGCCCGCGCCCTGCACTGAACGGAGGTCAGCGTTCAGTGTGATCTTTGCATTGCCCGGCCACAGGCCCTTAGGGCGAAATACGGCTTCGGTTGAACTCATCCAGTGCCAGGAGGTTGCACCGAGTTTTTTCGTGGAGATCACTTTCAGTTTCTTCTCCACCGCAGCCCGATCAGTGATGGCCATGCCAAAGGTGACTCGCAACGGGATGCCCACCCCGAACTCATCCTGGTTCACGCGGGGGCTCACGCTCACGCTGAAAGCACTACTCGCGGGCAGGGTGCGGAAGTTGATGCTCACCTTCGACCCGTCAGCCGCGGTGACCTTGGCGAAGTATTGGGTGGCCGGAGCCAGCGGATCAGTCTTGTACATACGATTCTTGCGGGTCTTGTTCACATCCACGCGTGCCCGCTTATCGCGGTATTCGCGGACCACGATCTTGGAACCCGGAGCTACCTCATTGATTTTTAGCACCGAACCATAGGGCACCTTGGTGCCACTGGAGACCGTACGGCCGTCGAGCGAAAACTCAACCCGCTCGGCCAAGCCGGGCGCGGGCTCAGGGTCAGGCGTGGGTGTGGGTGTGGGTTCAGGTGTGGGTTCAGGTGTGGGCTCAGGGTCAGGTGTGGGCTCAGGGTCAGGCGTGGGCTCGGTCACCACGGTGGAATCGTCCACACTCGTGGTGTCGTCAGCGGTAACGATGGGGGTGGCGATACCCACGCCCGCAGGGGCCGACGGATCCGCTAAAGCTACGCCAACACCGGTCGGAACAATCAAGGCCATCGCAGCGAACGCACTGATGCTTGCCCTCAGTGCCCATCGTGACCCGCGCATGAATCTGCCCCTCTTTGAGTGTGTCTCCCATTATGCCTGCTGATCGGCCTGGAAGTGACACCGAGAGGTCGCTTACTTTGGGTTGCCGCCTTGGAATCTTCTCTATGCAGGGGAATCACGAAGCATTCGGCGCAGGATCTTCCCCGAGGCAGACTTAGGTACGACATCGACGAACACGATCTGGTGAATCACCTTGTAGGAGGCGACCTTGCCGGTCATGAACTCGGTGATCTGCCCAGCGGTCAGGTCCTGGCCGGATGCGACCACGACGAAGGCCTTGGGTACCTCACCAGCCTCTTCGTCGGGAACACCGATCACAGCAGCGTCTGCGATGGCCGGGTGGGTGAGGAGGAGAGCTTCAAGTTCAGCGGGCGCTATCTGGAAGCCCTTGAACTTGATCAGTTCCTTCACCCGGTCAACGATGGTGAAAAATCCTGCCTCATCCACGATGGCCACGTCACCGGTGTGCAGCCAACCGTCAGCATCCACCGTGATCGCCGTGGCCTCTGGATTATTCAGGTAACCCTTCATCACCTGAGGTCCCCGCACCCACAACTCACCGCGCTCGCCGACATCACGATCTTCACCGGTATCCGCATCAACAATTCGACACTGCGTATTGGGCACAATCATCCCAACGCTGCCGGGGAGTACCTGTCCGGGAAAGGTCAGGTGCGTCACCGGACTGAGTTCGGTCATGCCATATCCCTGCACCACCGGGCAATCAATGCGCCGGGCGGCCTCCTCGGCAAGTTCAGCACTCAGCGGCGCGGCGCCAGAAAACACCTGGATCAGACTGGATAGGTCGTATTCATCAATCATCGGGTGCTTGGCGAGCGCTAAAACGATAGGTGGCACAACGAAAAACCGCGTGACCCGGTGAGTGTCGATAATGGTCAATGCCTGCTCAAGATCGAACCTAGGCATGGTGACCACCGTTGCTCCCTGAGTGAGGAAACCATTCATCAACACCTGCATGCCGTAGATGTGGAAGAAAGGCAGTACCGCCAACACCACCTCGTGGTCGATGGGTTGCAGCCCCGGCTCAATTTGCACCAGGTTCGCCACGAGGTTGCGATGGGTGAGCATGACACCCTTGGGATACCCGGTGGTCCCTGAGGAATACGGCAAGACCACCACGTGATCGGCTAGATCAACCCGCACCTGGTCCATTGGTTCGCCTAGCAGGTCAGCGAATGCCACGGTGTCTTCGTCAGCTTCATCAATCATGACCGTGGTGGCGACCTCGGTTCCTTCCACCGCTTTGGCCGCCACCTCGGCGAAGGCTGACACGGTCACCAGCAGCCTCGCCCCGGAGTCGCGTAGTTGGAAACGCACTTCATCTTCGGTGTAGGTGGGGTTGATCGTGCTCACCGCGACCCCGGCTCGCGCAGCGCCATGAAACACGATGGCGTATTCAGGAATGTTCGGCGCCATCAACGCAATCGTCGAACCGGGGGTGAAGCCGCGGGCGGTGAGCCCGCCTGCGAAAGCGCGAATGAGGTGCGCGAGCTGAGCGTAGGTGTAGGCACGCCCGGTGGGACCGTCGAGCAGCGCTACCCGATCGGGTATCTCAGCCGCTCGTCGGAGCACATAGTCGGTGACACTGACGGCAGGAATTTCTACGTCGGGGCTTGGACTGCGGTGAATGATCATCGGGCTCCCTCGCTCGGCTATTGCAGCGACCCTAGACCGCTCCCGGGGGAGGTGTACCTATTTTGTCGGCAACTTCTTCGGTGGACATACCGGCTTTAAGTTTGGATCGCCCCGTACGGGTGGCAATCACCAGGCCGACCAGAATGATGACGGCACCTAGCGCATCGGTGAGCGTCAAACTTTCGCCGAGCAGGGTAATACCGATGGTGACGGCCACGAGCAGGATTAAATAGGTGGCGTCGCCGGCCACCGACGCCCCTCCGGCACGAATGAGGGCGTGCTGCAAGACATAACCGATGCCGGTGCCAAAGATGCCCAGAACCAGCAGGCCGAGGACGGCGGAAATCTCGAAACTGGCCGGGATCGCAAAGCCGAAGGGCAGCACGAGGGTGAGTTGCATGGCAGCCAGACTCAACTGACCGGCAGCGATAGCAAGGCTTGATCCGGTGACGTTGCCGAGTTGGATGCGCGCGTAAACGATGCCGCATGCATAAGACGTCGTAGCGCCAAGAATGGCCAGAATCCCCCAGGGGTCGGTGGTTCCCCAACCGGCCCAGGGCTGGACCAAAACCATGACACCCACGAGACCGAGGAGCACGCCGATGAAGCGCGTTCGGGTGATCCGCTCAATGGGTACGAACGTGGCCACGAGCGCGAGGGTGACCAACGGAGTGATGGCATTGACGACACTGGCTTGGACCGTGGAGATACGTGTCATGGCGATGGCCATGCAGGTGAAGGAAATGGTGTTGAACAGTAGTGCGGCGATGAAGAGTTTGCGCCAGACGTTTCGGTCCCGTGGGAGTCGGCCGCGAGTTATCGCCAAAATAATGAGCAGCGTGACGGCCGCCAGGAATGAACGACCCCACGCCACCTGAACGGGGGTGAACATCTCGATGGCCAACTTGACCCACAGGTAGTTGGCGCCAAAGGTGACCGAGGCGAGTAAAAAAAGTATGAGGGTACGCGCGCCCGGGCGCGTGGTCATCGCCAAGCAGGTACAGCGGGCACTGCATCAACCCCGTGCGCGGTGAGATCTGTGCCGGGGTCTCTGCCCAGTAACCAGGCCAGCATCGCAACGGCAGGCCCAGAAACAGACGTGTCACCCTCGTTGACCTGCAGTTCGTGGCCGTCAACAACCACTCGAGCGACCGGGAAATCATCGCGTTGAACAAAGTCGTCAATCACCAACCCAATCATGCGCTCAGCCATGGGTGTGGGCCAGTTTCGCCAGGTGTAGGTATCGATTCCTAGGTCTGAATGATGAATGCAGACCTCTTGTAGGCGGTGGCGGGCAAGGGAAGCCGCAGGCACGAGCATGCCATTTCCTAGCAGGACCATTGCTTCGCGTTGCTGTTCAGAAAGCGCGGCGAGGTCGCCGGCCAACTCATCAATGGATTGCGCCACGGCGGCCTGATGGCGGACCCGGGAACGATCACTATGGAGATCTACGTCGCTATTGCGCACATCGCGGGTGATGTACATCGGGCGTTCGAATCCATCGCGTGCCCAGCGAGCGAGGCGACCGATACCGCGTGCATTGCCCTCGAGGTGAGCCAACACATGACCGCGACTCCAGCCGGGCAGACCGGAAGCGCTGCGAACATCGGCATCGGACATTGCCGCGATCGAGTTGATCAATTCGGTAGAGCAGGTGGCCAGCAGGGCTAGATCGTCTGACCAGGCAACAGCGTCGTCTGCGGTGCTATTCATCGTTTGTCCAAACTATTCATCGTGAGTCCAATGCGAGGGCGGCGAGGGCGGCGTTGACGATAGAACCGGTGTCGAGATCGTTTGCCCCGTAAAGATCTGCGATGGTGCCCGATTGGCCAAAGCCATCGACCCCGAGCGGAACGCAGGGCACGCCGAGCGCGGAACCGAGCCACGACATCGCGTGACTGGCCGCATCATGAACCGTGACGATCGGTGCTCGGTCACCCAGCACCGACCACAGGGGCCCGGCCAGGCTGGGTGTGGTTGCGGTGCGCACACCCTGTCGTAGGGTGCGCTGCCACGAAGAGTACAGCCGGTCCAGACTGGTCACATCGACCACGTGCGCGGCAACTCCTTCTTCGGCCAACTCTTCTGCCGCCTGCAAAACCTCCGGTAGCAGCGGCCCCGACGACACCAGATGTACCAGCGGCGCTTTCCCGTCCTCGGTGACAAGTTCGGGGTGGGCCTCAAAGCCATCACGCAGACGGTAGGCACCGGCGAGCACCTGGCGACGCAACACCGCATCCCCCAGACGCTGCCGGGCTTGCGCGAAGGGGGCCTGATCGATCGGGCGAGTCGTGAGTCGGAAGTAGTAGGCACCCTGCTCTGCCGGCGATGCGGTCAGTGGTCCTTCGTCGCCGGAGGCGATGCGGGCCACAGAATCACACAGCAACCAGTCCAAGGCGCCGGCGTAGGCCGGTTCGATAGCGGTCACACCCGGCAACTCCAGCCCAATGCTGGCAGTAATGGTGGACTGATGAGCGCCACCTTCAGGAGCAAGGGTGACTCCCGACGGTGTTCCAGCGACGATAAATCTCGCCCCCGAATAGCACCCGTAGATGAACGCGTCCAGACCGCGACACACGAACGGGTCATAGACCGTGCCAATAGGAATGAGGGGCTGTGCAGACAGGTCCCACGACAGACCGAGTTGACCCAGCAGCAAGAACAGGTTCATCTCTGAGATGCCCAGTTCGATGTGTTGACCCGTGGGCCCCTCGGCCCATTTCAAAACTGGGTCGGCGTTCCAGGCGCGCTGCTCGGTTGGTGCAAACACTCCGGTTCGGTTGATAAAGCCGGCAAGGTTCGTGCTCGTTGCCACGTCGGGTGCGGTGGTCACCAGGTAGGGCGCAAGCTCTTCGCGGCGGCTGAGGTCGACCAGGATGCGACCAAAGGCCTCCTGGGTACTCACCGGGCGCGTCGTAGAAATCCCGGTCGTTGTAGGCACTTCCACATCGATCACCGGTGAGACCGGGTCTCGATGCAAAACTTCGCGCCGTTCCGCAGCCAAAATTCCTTCCGGCGATGCCGGGTCGAATCTGTCCCATTCGTTTTCCGCAGTTAGGCCTACCTCGGCGCGCAATGTATCTATCTGATCGCCGGTGAGAAGGGCTGAGTGATTACGCGGATTACCTGCGATGGGCAAGCCCCAGCCCTTGATGGTGTAGGCGAAAACGACACTGGGACGATCAGTCACGGCATCGCACTCGGCGAAGGCGTCTAGAAGAGCGTTCATGTCGTGGCCACCGAGGTCGGTCACCAGCGGCTTGAGTTCAGCATCAACCATGCCGTTCGCCCAGTCGACAACCTCGGCTGGTGCGCCATCGAGAAAGGCTGCGCGTAGTTCGTCGCCGTGGACAGCGAATAGTGACTGATACTGCTCATTGGGCATGTCATCGATCCACTGCCGAAGAGCTTGGCCGCCCGGCTGGAGGAACGCTGCCTGTAGTTTTCTGCCGTACTTGACCTCTACCACGTGCCACCCCGAAGCGGCGAATTGCACGGACCACTGATCGATGCGCACGCCGGGGACTACCCGATCGAGGGACTGGCGGTTGAAGTCGACGATCCACATGACGTTGCCGAGTCCGGCCGTGGCGGGGTCGGCAACAGCTTCCCACACATTGCCCTCATCGAGTTCGGCATCACCAATGAGCGCGATGAATCGCGACGCAGGTCGCTCACCAAAGTGCGCATCCACATACCGGCGCGTAGCGGCAGCGAACAGTGGCGCAGCCGCACCAAGGCCTACCGATCCGGTGGAAAAGTCAACAGTGTCAGGGTCTTTCGTGCGCGAGGGATAGGACTGCAACCCACCAAATTCGCGCAACCGCGTGAGATAGGACCGGTCAAGGTCACCGAGCAGGTACGCGATGGAGTGAAACACAGGGGATGCATGCGGCTTAACACTTACGCGGTCTTCGGCGCGCAGGAAGGAAAACCACAGGGCGGTCATGGTGGTCACCAGGCTCGCGCTACTGGCCTGGTGACCGCCTACCTTGATGCCATCGGTGGCGGGTCGCTCCCGGTTGGCCGCATCGACTATGCGGGTTGACAACCAAAGAATGCGCCGTTGGATTTCATCGAGCAGGTCCATGACTCTCCCTCAATCACATGCTGTGTAAAGAACGCTATCCGCAACCCTTAGTGGGCCTCAAGGAAGTTCGCGAGAAGTGCGTCCAGATCCTTGCGCATTTCCTT
>Ga0075118_10000958_pt1 | contig 22994 bp, 25 predicted proteins | sample AntAceMetag02UKE_FD_69794 | JGI IMG/M metagenome (GOLD analysis project Ga0075118, IMG submission 69794) | Saline lake microbial communities from Ace Lake, Antarctica - Antarctic Ace Lake Metagenome 02UKE | ecosystem: Environmental > Aquatic > Non-marine Saline and Alkaline > Saline | place...
AATCGTCAGCGCAAACACTCTAGAAACGAATATCTGTCACCAGCAGATTATGAGACGCGGTGGTTAGAAGCTGCGTAAAAAAAATGTCCGGGAGAGTGTTGCCATTCCAGACATCTGCGCTCTATTAAATCGGTTGTCTCAGTCCAGTGATAGGAATACGAAGGTATTCATACTCAGTACTGGTAGCAGTCAATGAAGTACAAGATTACATTGGATAAGATGGGTGGTGAGTATTGTGTCTCAACCATACCAAAAGACACCATTACCTATTGGGCAGAACGAGACGAGAATGAACTCAAAGAACATCTAACCGCAGACTCTATCCCTGATGTCCCAACGAAACACAACCTCCACCCATTTTATGAACAAGATTCTTTAATCCACACCTGTGGAGTAGAACTCTCTGTCTACAACAGGTTGACTATCTCTAATGTTGATACTGGTGATGATGTCTTTGATTGTTCCCTAGATGAGGACTGGATAAAGGATAATGGTTGGGTCATCAATGATGGTGAACCAACATTAAATGATGATGTTGGTGTAATCCATACGGTCTCTGTTGAGAAAGGGTATTGGGAATACGAACCCTTCAGTACTGAAGAACCTTTTGACCACAAGAAACTAGAGTTCTTTATGTATACTATTGATGGTCTATATGTCATTCACTATATGAAATATGAGGGTATTGAATTAGGACACATAGATGGGACAACTGTAGGTAAAGACTTTAATGTTTGGTTTAATTGAACAGGTGAACCCCTGATTTCTTGATTTCCTGATTATTAATCAACTAATCAAGAAATGAGTAGATGCCCCCATATGATACTGCCCCTCCAGTATATCCAGTGAGGGGCACTAACTTCTTAGTTATATCTATAATGTCCCCATGGACACAATGTTGGTCACTTACCAAACAGAATTCTTCTTACCTGTATTCTCTCCCACTTACCTACTAAACCAGTAGTGGTTGGTATTCCTAGTGTGTTGCAGGTTCTCATTATTTCTCTAATACTCAACTGGCACTTTTCAGTTTTTATATTTGAGTAATCTCCCCTTATACAAACACCACAAGAACACCATTCATTGATTACCAACTCCTGTATCTTCTTCTGAGTAATCAACCTCCTTTCTAAACCTTTTCTCCTTCGTTCGTGTCTTGCTTCAGCAGTTTGATTGCGAGCAAATTCCTTCGTATATGTCTTGTTTATTTCTTCCATCTCGCTTCTCCGCAGAGCGTGTAACGCAGTTGTCTATTTTTTTGAAGTCGGTAAGAGAGTAATCTAGATAATAATCTGTGCCCTCATCTAATTCATACCAAAGCGTGTCAAACTCTTCCCGTTTTAGAAACTTCAAAGCAGTGCTACTTGTTAGAGTCTCACACTCCTCATTGTATAGAAGAGTCCGCATTACTCAGTCTTTTACAAATACCTAATTTCACGCCAGGTAAAAAGATGTCAAAGTCTGAAGAAATTCCTGCATAAGTATGATGACCGATAATCGACTTTTTTATATCTCTTATTTTCGGATGACCGACCCAGTCCTGCATTCCCATCCTCCTGAAACTTTTAACTATTTTAGGAAACATCCTCTTTAGTTTTTTTCGAGGGTTAGACAGAAAGTCCATGGCGACTTTATGACTAAGAGGGTAATTAAAAATCATCCATTGAAGGTGATGATTGACCAAAAAACTTAGGGGTACTGGCAAGTCTATGTCATCGTTTCCATACATCTCTTGTACATCTTTTTGGTTATGGATGAACAAAGGAACAAACATAATATCTTCGTCTAAGTGACCTAGTGTAAGACAAACTACACGACCTTCTGGCGTCAACCAAACACTATGTCCATAGTACCTTCTCATTCCAAGTCTTGGCATTTCATAGATAGCAAGACCAGTTAATACAGACCCTCCATAGGCATATACCATTTTCACGACATTGTTATGGCACTCGTTTGCCACTCCTTTAGATTTCAGTCCAACACGACGACACTCAACTTCTATTGGATTTGGAAGTTTAAGTTGCTTAGTAATAGGGTCTGAAATACTTTCATTTTTGAATAATTCACTCATTACTTTTTTCATAATTATCTCTCTATTTGTTTAGGTTTTTGTCTCAAAGAACACATGTATTATCTCAAACTGGACAACTTTTCTACCGACCAGTAATAGGCGGTAACCGGCATAAATACCTAATTTTGAGGTAATATCTAATCACCAACGGATAAATGGAATATATGAGATGGGGAATAAACCAAAACGATTTGACCCCGGCAGCAAGTGGGTAAGATATGACGCAGAAAAGGGTCTTTGGATACCTTCTCGTAAAAGAGTGTTTCTCTATTGGTATCAGTTCCTACAGGAAGCAGAAAAGTCTAACGACTACCAAGTTGATTGGACGAAATACAAAGGTTGGGGTGGTAGGAAGGTTGTTCTAAACACCAAGTTTGATGATTGGTGGACGGAGAGATGGATAACATTGTTTGGATATGAGGGAACACGAAATGGAGCATTCATTGACGGACAAAAACCAAGATACTACCTATCAACAAACCGACCCAAAGCAGACGGTATTAGATACGCACTAATGGTTTACCAAAATAGACACAGGGGGGGAACATTAGAGATTGCGGAGTGGATAAAATCCTACGAAGAGAAGAAGTCTCAACTTCGGTCAGGGATATTTTGGATAGAGGAGACTTTTGAACTACAGTCTCGCATTGGTCGCTATAGGATGAATGCATACAAGATATTAGAGAATGTCTCGGTTGGCGTATTTCCGTAAGGTCTTAAATCTTATAGATTCTAAGACCACGCTTTGCCATGTCTCATAATGCGTCTTATAATATATTTATTAGAACATCTAAGGAGTTATGAGAATGGCAGTTGTAGCATATTGTCGTGTTTCCACTGGGGAACAATCATTAGAAGTCCAAGAACAAATAGTCAGCGAATACGGGGCAGACAGGGTGTTTGCAGAGAAGGTGTCAGGCACCACTCAAGACAGACCCAAACTAAAAGAGTGCCTTGCATATGTCCGTGAAGGTGATGTGCTTGTAGTGACCAAACTAGACCGTCTGGCGAGGTCTGTGAGTCACCTCCATACCATTTATGACGACCTTGAGAGTCGTGGAGTGGGGTTTGTGGTCATTCAACAGAATATAGACACCACCACCAAAGAAGGTCGGTTGATGTTTAGCATCCTCGGTTCGTTAGCACAGTTTGAGAATGAGTTACGCAAGGAACGATGCGAAGAAGGACGCAAAGCAGCGGTTGCTCGTGGAGTTAGGTTTGGAGCACCCAAGAAGTTGGAAAGCAATCAAGTAGAAGAGATGCGTGAGAAACGAGAGTCAGGAGTTCTTATCAAGGATTTGATGAAGGAATATGGGTTGTCTAAAGCATCTGTTTATAGACTGATGGCAAGTTAGTATGAAATATCAAACATATGACGAGTTTTTAGCACTGGTTGCGGAGTTCCGTTTGGAACATCGCAATCTCACGGATGATGAACTAGACAAGTTGGTCAAGAAGACCTTCAAGATAGACCAGGCGACCCTTAGAGAGTTGGATGGGGTGAGTGACCTAATCAGTTAGGAAAACAATTTTTGAGATTAATGGGGCGAATTAACTGTAATTACCTAGCGCTTTTATTCTTTCTTTTTTCAGTTCACTGTCTTCCTCTAATGCTTCAATTCCCTGCAGGTAAACATTCATGATTTTATCTTTAGTACTTATATGGTCTTCCTCAAACTGATGACTAAGGTCATCTAACTTCTTTTTAATGAACTTAATAGCAAGATTATTGCTTCGTAACTGGTCTTTTAAGAAATCCTCTTCGTTCGCATATGAAGTCATATAATTTATAACCCTTTCGCCAACTCGTTGTGCTTTAACCACTCTCTACACTCACGCCAGTTAGGCACATGACGCTCAACGTGCTTCCAGTATTTACTCGAATGATTATGTTCCAACATATGGCACAGTTCATGGACAACCACATAATCAACTATGCTATGCGGGGCAAGTATGATTCTCCAGTTGTATGAGATGTCGCCTTTCGTAGAACAAGACCCCCATCGAGACTTGTAGTTCTTAACGGTGACAGAGGCAGGATTGACCCCTATAACACCCGCCAGACGCACTGTCTTCTCGACTAAGCGCTTCTCTGCAAGAGACCTATACCAATGTTCCAGTAAAGAACGGATAGTATTTTTTGGGTCTATGTCTGTCTTAGTCACTGTCGCTTCGACATAACCCCGCCTTAACTTTATTGAGGGTTGGTCGCCTATCAGAACCTTTAATCTGTAGTTCTTACCAAGATAGGTAACGGTCTCACCGCTGACGTATTCTCTTGGAAGAATAGTTGGTCTATCGGACTGCTCCCGAAGTTTGTTCTTAATCCAAGGGGTGCGTTTGGTAACGAGGTCTCGAATACGACTGTCAGATAGAGTCATAGGAACACTGACCTTAACTAGGTCACCTAGCAGACGAATAGATGCTGACCTTTTGCGGTCTGTTCTCACCACCTCAACTGGGAAGGGGAATCCATCCATTACTTGAACTTCGTCTCTGCTAAATCCATGAACCGCTCGGTTATGGGTGCCACTAATGATTCATCAAAGTTTTGAATAATCTTGCGTTTGATGTCTCGTTTTACTCGCTTTTGTTCATCCCACTTACTAAAGAAATCAACTATCTGAGTTGCTTCATCCAACATTTGAACCAAGGACTGAACCACCTCTTTAACCTGTGACTCTGTGCTATCACCTAGAGCATCCTTACCACCAAGTTCAGAAACAAGAATATTATAGAAGGCGAGTTCAGTCAGAGAGAGACCCAACTCAACCCCCATTCCTTGGTGGTCAGTCTCTATGTTATCTCGAAAGTTGAGTAACATCTGAACCAATTCTGTCCACTTATTTCCATACTTACGGATAATATCTTCGAGTCGTTCAGACAAGTTCTTATAGTACTCAGGGTCATCTTCTATGTTGATTTTGATGTGATGCTTAATAGCATTCTCAATCTCAGACGCCTTAGCACGAGGTGACTTATGTTGATTAAGCACCTCCTCATAGTTCCCTGCAAGAAGGTCGACTGGCGGTATTTTAGGGTCAATGCCTATTGAGTAGACGTGTTCTTCAATGAGTTCTCGAACCTTCTCTCCTGCACCTGCAATATCCAAAAGTACATCTCGATAGAGATTTCTTGCACCTATTGAAATCTTACCTAGTCTTCTGAGGTCTCGGATGAAAGGAGTTGCCGAAGGGTCTGGCAGAATAATATCCATTTGCTTTGCAAAGATTTGGAAGTCGGTCTGAAATGACTGTCGTTTAACTTCATCTTCTAAGGCAAGAATACAGGCATCAAGGTCATCCAAGTCCAAACCATTAAAGTGGGACAATACTCTTGTATGCGCATTCTTGAGAACAGGTATCTCGTCCTTCAAATAAACTAGTGCACCCTCAATATCCTCATTGGAGAACATCTCTAGTGCTTCTGTGAGGTAATCAGACAATCCGAAGTAATCGACAATGTAACCACGGAACTTGTTCTTATTGGTTCGGTTAACTCTCGCAATTGCCTGAAGAAGAGTATGGTCTGTCAGTTTTCTATCTAGGTACATCACCTGTGCGATAGGGGCATCGAAACCAGTTAACAGCATGTCCTTAACAATGAGAATGGACAGGTCAGACTGACCGTCCCCAGTACCTAGAGGTTTCTTAAAGTCTTCTATCTGCTTCTTCTGTTTAGAACCGTCTGTGTAATCCCAAAAACGCTTCTCATCATTGTGGTCACCCGAGATAATGACTGCTGACTGAGGTGCTTCTAATTTATCTAATGCTTCTTTATAGAGGACTGCCGCATTGCGAGACGATGTAACAATCATCGCCTTAAAACCATTGGGTTGGATATGTTCTCGGTAGTGCTTGAGAATATCCATTGACACTCTGCGTATGCGTTGGGGTGCTTCAAGAACTGCTCGGTTAGTACCGAACTTCTTCTTGATTGCCGCTTTCTCGTCATCACTGCGGTCTGCAAAGTATTCGTCAAATAGACCATCTAACGAGTCACCTGTCACACGAAGTATTGCCTCTCGACCCTCATAGAGGATTTGAACCGTTGCACCGTCCTTAACTGCTTCCTCAATGGTATAAGTGTCGATATATGACCCAAAGGTGCTTGTGGTCTTCTGACTTTTAATCAGAGGAGTACCTGTAAAAGCAATTCGAGGTGCATTGGGTAATGCTGTATTGATTGCCGCACCTAACGCACCGTATTGAGTGCGGTGTGCTTCATCTGCGAGGACAATAATCTTCTCGGACTCGTTTAGGACTGGGAACTCAAACTCGTCCGCACTCTCCTGAAACTTCTGCACCATGGCAGTAATGATGTCAGATGCATCCGATGACAGTAGTTCCTTCAAAGATTTAACAGAATCAGCATGACGCACTGTCTCACCCTGCGCCTTACTAAAGGTACTGGTTAACTGAGTATCAAGTTGAGTTCTATCTGTTAAGAAGACCAGTTTGTAGTCTCGGAGTTCAGGGTCTCTACGCATCTTGATAGTAAGGAAAACCATCGTAAGGGTCTTTCCTGACCCTTGGGTGTGCCAGATAACACCTGACTTATCTTTGGGTGTCTCACCCTCTTTAAGTCGTTCAATAGTCTTATGCACTGCACGGAATTGCTGATACCTTGGTATCTTCTTGATGATGCGACCATCTACAGGTTCGAATATGGTGAAGTTCTGAAGGACATCGAGGAAATTAGTCTTGGAGAACAAACCTGCCAACAACACATCCTGAGACGCTTCATCTGCACCGACTTGTTCAACTGTTAAGGGGTAAGGGTCTTTCCACTCAAGGTAATGTTCCATACGAGAGGTAATCGTGCCGACTCGTGCTTTGTCTCTGTGGGTAGAGACCATCATCGAGTTGTAGTGAAATAGTTTCTCTGCACCCTCATCGTTCTCAGGTGTTCTGCGGTTCGCATAACGAAGGAGTTGGTCAATCCCTGCTTCCATAGGGTTAGTGATATAAGGGGATTTACACTCGATGACTGCTAGAGGTAGTCCATTCACGAAACACAGGACATCAGGAATGATATTCTGATTAACTCCTGAGACTTTGAACTGATTGGTGCAAAGGAACTCGTTGTTCTCAGGATTCTCGAAATCAATGATATGAACGGTCTGACCTCTGTTCCCTTTACCCAAGTCCTGCATCACAGAGATGCACTGATTGATTTGAGTCCATATGCCTTGGTTTGCTTCGACAAGGTTTGGATACAGAGTCTTTGTTAAGTCTCGAACCACCTTGCGAAGGTTCTCATCGTTAATCCAAGGGTTGATGCGCTTGACACTTTCAGTCAGTCGCTTCTCAAGAACCACATCTTTCAGAGAACTACGCTCATCGGATTCATCAGGAGAGAGTTGTGCACCCTCAACATATGACCACCCCAAAGACTGGAGTTGTTCCAGTGCGGGGAGTTCTACCTTGTCTAGTTCGTCAGATGCCATCAGTTCACCGTCACTCGGACTTTACCTGTTAGGAGGTCTTGCATGAGAGATTTCTTGAGGGATTCCTGCTTTCTAAGGAAGGTCTTACACTTCAGGGTTCGACTATCAATAGCGAGTAGTGCACTCACAATCTTTGATTGTTCTTCGAGTGGGGGCACAAGAACTGGCAGGTCGTTTAAGATACTTGTACTCAAATTAAGCATTGTCAAACCCACAGCATTTAGGTTCAACCACTCGATTGGATAATCTAAAGTCAAATACTGTGAAATGAAAAATGGGTGAATAATCTTTTGATTCAATCTTACTCTCAGACACCCCGTTCCACAGACCCACCCCGAATTGAACTTTGTAATCAGGGCTGTTCGGCGACAATTAGGGTGACCGGTTGACGACAATTATCTTGGCCGGTTGGGTGTGACAATGGGCGCTTTGTTTTCCACAGTGGAGCACAAGGTGCCAGGTCAACACATAACCAACCGACAAGAGGAGCTGTATATGCAGCATCGACAACAAGGGGCCAGCCAAGAAACGGCGGCAGCTAAAGCAGGAATATCCACCCGATCAGGAAGACGCATTGAAAAAGTAGGTGTCCCTCGCAATATGCCCGAAAGGGATTGGCGTACCCGCGAAGACCCGCTCGCCGCCGTATGGAGTACGGAACTCATCGTATTGCTGGAACGAGAACCCTCACTGACAGGCACGACTTTGCTGGAGTATCTGGAAGATCATTACCCCGGTCATTACGATCAGCGTATTTTACGAACACTACAACGCCGAATCAAACAGTGGAAGGCTCTGCATGGGCCTGATCAGGATGTCATCTTCCGACAGCAAGCTGTTGTGGCACAGCAGGGCTTTTCTGATTTCACGCACCCCGACAGCGCGATCACGATTAAGGGCGAAGCGTTCAAACATATATTGTATCAATACCGCTTAGCTTATAGCGGCTGGCGTTCAGTCACCGTGATACAGGGCGGTGAAAGCTATGCCGCTCTATCCTGTGGATTGCAGCGCGCACTGCAACAATCTGGCGGCAGCCCGGTTGAGCACCGTACGGATAGCTTGAGCGCGGCGCGCAAGAATAAGCAGAATACTTGGACGGATGCTTACGCCGAGTTGTGCGACCATTATCAGATGCAGCCTACCCGTAATAATCTTGGGGTATCCCATGAAAACGGTGTCGTTGAATGTGCTAACGGATCGTTAAAGCGTCGCTTATCGCAGCAATTGAAGCTGCGCGGGCATCACGACTTCGACAGTATCGACGCCTATCAGCTCTTCATTGATAAAGTGGTCGAAAAGCTTAATCGCCGCTCTCACTCACGTTTTACTGAAGAGCGACAAGCATTACGACCTTTACCGGGCTTTCAAACCGCAGACTACCAGACACTGAACCTCAAGGTGACGCGCTCCTCTACGATTGAAGTTCGGCGTGTGCTTTACACCGTGCCGTCTCGCCTGATGGGGGAGCGGGTTCAGGTCAGGCTTTATCACGACAAACTGGCTTTGTATGTGGGGCAGCAGCAGGCACTCATACTGCCTCGCATTTACCCCAAGCCCGGAGAAAGCCGTGGCCGCAGTATTAATTACCGGCATGTTATTCGAGCGCTGGCGGCCAAGCCTCAGGCGTTTCGTTATTCCCAGCTGCGTGATGACTTATTACCCGACGACAACTACCGCCAACTCTGGAGTCATGCGGATCAGCAGTTGGCAGCCCGCGAAGCCTGCAAATGGATTGTCACGGTACTCCGGTTGGCCTACGAATACGATGATGAGCAAGCGCTGGGGCAAGACTTACTCGCTAGCGCCCAGGCGGGCAAGTTCGCGTCAATTACAGAGCTGCAAGCTCGTTATCTCGTCAGCGATCCATCGGCATTAAACATCGTCTCACCCCAGCACAAATTGGTGAGTTACGATGAACTGTTATCGTCAATGACAGGAGATAACCCAACGGCACAGGAGGTGTTGCTGTGAGTGATTCTGTCGCCTTGTTATTAAAAGAACTTCGACTGCCTGCCTTTGGTCGGCACTATCAATCGTTATGGGAAGCGGCGGTTGAAAAAAGCTGGTCACACACCGACTACCTTGCCGCCCTGTGTGAGTACGAGCTCTCTGATCGCTACCAGCGCAGGACACAAAAGTGGGTACGGGAAGCGAAACTCTCCATCAGTAAAACCTTTACGGCACTGGAGCAAGACCGGCTTAGCAAGCCGAACCGGGCGGCATTGGCAAAACTGCAACAGGATAGTGAGTGGGCGCACAACGCGGATAACGTCCTGCTGCTCGGCCCTAGTGGCACGGGTAAAACCCACATAGCTACGGCACTGGGTCATGCGCTTATTGAACAAGGCGTGCGTTGTAAACTGTTTCCGGCGATAGCGCTGGTTCAGCATTTACAGCAAGCCAAGCGGGACCTGGACTTAATGACGGCCATGACACGGCTGGATAAGTATCGAGTCATCATCATTGATGACATTGGCTATGTAAAGAAAACGGATGCTGAAACGCATGTGTTATTTGAGTTCATAGCGCACCGCTATGAGAGCGGCAGCTTAATCATCACCGCCAATCAGCCGTTCAGTGCTTGGGATACGATCTTCCCGGACAGCATGATGACGGTGGCTGCTATTGATCGGTTAATACACCACGCGACAATTATCGAACTGGAAGGAGAAAGCTATCGAAAGCAGCAGCAATTAAAACAGGCTAAATACAACAAAAGCGACGACACCTAACCGGCCATCATAATTGTCGCGGACCGGACAACATAGTTGACGTCAGACATTGGAGTTTGGATTATTGAGCCTCCCATAATTATCGACTTAGTCAATCTGGTTCTGGCTAAAGATTCACTTGGACAGCTCTCAGCTGTCGAGTCACAACCGATAATAGGTCTTACCCTTGTAGTACTTGGTCTCTTCCTGATCGTACTCAGCCATGTCTGGATAAAGAAGCACACCGCCAATGAGATCATTGGTATTCGACACAATTCTTTGGGGAGTTTCCCACTCGAGGCTATAAAGCCTGACTTACCATTAATCCAGCGACTACGACGCTACCGGGAAATCAATGTTGATCATAGTGACTCTTATAGCAATGGCGTTCTTACTGATCACCGCTCATTGATTCGCCGCATGGATAAGGTACCCACTGAAATCAATAGCTTTGTTGGCTCAGCACCTGATACCCCAATCTCCTATTACGGACTACCCCACATACCAGCAGCTTTCTATCTAGGCTACCTACTGGCCGACAGTAAATACCTAATCCAAATATATGAGCTAAATAACAATTCCAACCGCTGGGATCAACTTGCCAGCGTCAATCCATCTTTGGAAATCATCAATAACAAAGAGAAGCTATCACCCAGTACCGCCTCTGGAGATATTATCCTGTCGGTGGGGGTTAGCTATCCAGTCCAACAAAGTGAAATCGACGAGCTGGGGCTAGAGAATATACTTGGTCATGTGCAATTCAATGCGAAAAGCCCTCAGCGCCAACTCATTAGCAGCCACAACCAGATCGATCAGACCTGTCTGGAGTTCAAAGCTACGCTTGAACACATTAAAAACTCTTGCCCTAACAGAGACAGGATTCACCTTTTCTATTCCGGCCCTGCATCTCTCTGTTTTGCATTAGGCCGCTGTATTAGCGAACGTATCGATTCTGAAATAGTCGTTTACAACTACTCAATCAAAGAAAAGCCCAAGTACAACTGGTCACTCACTATTAACAGCTCAACAGCAACTAGCGCCATATTTAAGCAACATTCAACCACGGGAGAAGCCAATGTCTCAGTACAATATGCATAGCGAGCTGAATGAGTTCTATGAAAAACATGTACGCCTAAAAGGCGAGATTGATCGCTTACGAGAGCTGCGGGATACCAATCTGAACCGACTATCCGACGGACTGAAGGCACTCGATAGACCCAACTTCACCAAGAGCCTGCTCCAAGGCAGTATCGCTATGCATACTGCCAATAAAGCTCCTAATAATGATTATGATATCGACATTGCCGTGATATTTGAAAAAGATGACTTACCCGCATCACCGCTGGAAGCTAGAAAACGTGTGGCCGCAGCAATCAAGGAAAAAGCCACCGGTTTCTCTCAAGAGCCTGAAGCCAGAACCAACGCTGTAACAATCTGGTATGCCGATGGCTACCATGTCGATATAGCTGTTTATAGACGCTATGAAAATTGGTTAGGGCTTGAAGTGCTCGAACATGCCGGCGCAGAATGGGCAGAGAGAGACCCCAAGGCAATAACTGACTGGTTCATCAACGACGTAACAGAGCAAAGCCCTAGCGAAGGTATTTTTGTGACTCCAGGGGTAGCCCCAAAACAAATGCGTCGTATTGTGCGGTGGATTAAAGCTTTTACCAAGGCTCGCGAAGGCTGGATCTTACCTGGAGGCTTGGTGATATCTACGCTGGTATCCGAGTGTTATAAACCACATAACGACCGTGACGACATTGCACTCTACAACACCCTTGAAGCAATTAAGTCACGACTGGATTATGACTGCACGGTAACCAACCCGACAGATTCATCAAAAGAGCTAACAGAAAAGCAGAAATTTCTAACCGAGGTTAAAAATATCAAAAAACGCCTTGGGTCGGTGCTATCTAAACTTGAACCACTATTTAAAGACGATTGCGATGACAGCAAGGCTCAAAAAGCCTGGAACTATATGTTCCAGCATGACTATTGGACACCCGAAGCCACCAACCTCAATAAGTCCGCAAACGATAGCCGCTATACCCTTGATCTAAAAATGGGGATTGCCCAATCACAAGGAGGGCTGCTAACGGGGCGCAATGTCAAAAGCGGGTGTTTCTTACCGAAACGAAAGCACCTTAAGTTTGAGGTAAATACCAATGTGCCAAAACCATACACTGTTAAATGGACGGCAATTAACACTGGCGAAGAGGCTGAAGCTGCGAACCATATGGGGCACACCTCAACATCAGAAAACCTGACTCACTGGGAAAGGACAGCCTACCGTGGAAAGCATGAATTAGTCTGTGAAATCATGAAGCAGGGATCGGTTGTTGTTTCAAAAAAACAGGTCGTCAACATACGCTAGAAAAATATGAACCGTGCCTCCCATTATTTTTCGGGTAGGCTGTGGATCCACTCCAAGTTGGGGGGCAACTATTTTCCCTTTGCTGTCACTTGAAACATACCTAACTAAGGCTTTAGCTCCACGTTATGTGCTATTCGCTGCCATAGCATTTAAAACTTAAAATTAGGCAGCATGACTAAAGGAAAAAACCATGGGAATTAAACCAGGTCCAAAAAAAACTGCTAAATCAACTGGGAAGCCAGATAGACGTCAACGGGATAATAAAAAAACTCCTGGGAATACGCCATCACTTAAGCCTCACAAACACAAGAAAGGTGATTAACAAAGGTATAATTGCACCTATCAGGGCCAGCCGGAAGGACCCAAAAACCGCAACGCCTTAGCATCGATTAAGGGTTCTGCTCCCTGTGGGTGCAGGTTCTTGATCGAGGTTAAGGGGTCAACAAGCGAAGCGCGTTAGCTCTTTGTCTATACGAACCCCGTGAAGAAAACTCTGAACATCAGCATTCAACTTTATGTTTTTAATGTTAAATATCAGTTAGTTATATGCTATGTGCCGGCACTAACCCTCACTATCGAGCAGCTATATCGAAGATATGGCCTACCTCATATCACTTGCATTATGTCAGAAATACACGTATATTTTCTGACACACAAAGGAATTGATATGTCTACCACGCAGTTGGTCACCAACAAGATCAAAGGTTTCTCTCTCGGCGAACCCTTTTCTACTAGCTACTTTCTCAAGCTAGGGTCTCGTGCTGCCGTAGACAAATCCCTCTCACGACTCGTTCAGGCAGGCTCCATTGAACGGATAACAAATGGCATTTACCTTCGCCCAAAAAAAAACCGATTTATCGGCTCAGTCAAACCCGAAATTAGCAAGGTTATCCAAACCATCGCCAAGGCCAATGGTGAAACCATTCAGATACATGGTGCGGAAGCCGCTCGCCGATTTAAGCTATCAACACAGATGCCCACGCAACCTGTTTACTACACCAGTGGTTCCAGCAGAACGCTCACGGTTGGGAAGATGAAAATAAAGCTGGTACATGCCGCCCAACGAAAGCTACAACTGGCGGGTAAAAAATCCGGCTTGGCACTATCGGCACTATGGTTTTTAGGCAAAGCAGGGCTTCATCACAACGCTGTTGAGCAAGTCTGTAGTAAGCTGGAACCCAAAGAACTACAAGAATTATTAGCTACCAACAAACCAGCCTGGATGTCCACGGCACTTAATCACTACACACAGGAGCAACGCATTGGCTGAACAGTTCTTACACCTAGCGGCTCAAGAGCAGAAGGAAATTCTCGAAACCTTAGCCACAGAACTAGGTCGAAAATCCAATGTCCTTGAAAAGGATGTGTGGGTCTGCTGGGCGCTGGACATCCTATTTTCTATGCCCGACGCACTGCCTATGGCGTTTAAGGGTGGTACATCACTATCCAAAGTCTTCTGTGCGATCAACCGTTTCTCTGAAGACCTCGACATTACTGTGGACTATCGCGCACTAAGCCAGCACATAAATGATACGTTTGATCCCTTCACTGGCAGCCCATCTAACAATCAGATTCGCAAGTACAGCGACCGACTTAAAGCAGGCTTGAAAACTTACGCAGCCGAAAAAGTCATCCCCTATATTCAAGGGCAAGTTGATAAACTACCCCATAGCGAAAAGCTCACGATAGAACACTCCGATGATGGAGAAAAAATCTGGATACATTTTCCCTCTGTGGTCGAAGAACAGGATGATTATTTAAAAAGCAGTATTCTCATCGAGTTGGGCGGCAGAAATATCATCGACCCAAATGCAGTTCATACGGTAACGCCAGATATCGCCTCCCTACTGAACAATCAAGACCTGATATTTCCATCTGCAAAAACAGTGGTTTTAGCACCTGAACGTACTTTTTGGGAAAAGGCGACTCTCATCCATGCGGAGTGTAGTCGCGGAACTATGAAAGCCAATCCAGAACGCCTGTCTAGGCACTGGCATGACCTGCACTTGCTATTTCAATCTGAAATTGGCCAATCCGCACTGGATAACTTGGATTTACTCAACGATGTGATCAAATACAAGAAGTGTTTTTTCCGAAGTAGCTTTGCTAACTACGATGCGTGCCTGACAAATAACTTTAAGCTCATCCCTGAAACATCTGCGTTGACAGAACTTGAGAAAGACTATCGAAATATGCGCGATATGATCTACGGAGAAGCGCCTTCATTTGAAACAATAATAGACTCTCTAACAAGCCTCGAAAAAATGCTAATCAATCAGTAAATTTGTCTATTAAGTGGCCTCTTTTATAGCACTTTTTCCTTCCAACAAATCTGCCACTGCAAAAACAGCTTCCAGCTCCGAACAATGCTGTTCCTGCATAATCTGCGACCGCTGTTGTTTTTCATGTTTTTCAGTCATGGCCAAAGCCAAGGCTAACGAGGGCGGAACATTGCGAAACAGACATTGGAGATTATCCGATAACACCACGCCTTCGGTGTATTTTCCCGGCTCTTTTCTGGCAGCACGCAACATGCCTTTTTGCTCATCGGTTAAATCTTTAAAACGAGAGATTTGCTCAATTTCTTCTTTTGGGCAGACCATCGCTATCCACCACTCAAACATATTCAACAGCTTTTTGGCGGCATCAGGAAAGTCTTCAAGATTTTGAGTCGCTAGCCATAACCAGGCTCCCAGCTTGCGCCACATCTTCACTATTTTGACCAAGAAAACGGCGAGCAAGGGATTAGTCGTAATTAAATGCGCCTCATCCCCTAAAACAAATGTAGGGCGACTGTCGTACTGCTCTCTTTCTACCACACCATTGATTTGGTTCATCAGCCCCATAAACCCCAGCGCTAACTGATCCTCATAGCCTTCATTGGCTAAGATGCCCATTTCCAAAATGGTGACATCAGCTTCTGGCCATGCTTTACCCACGCGATTAAAAAAATGCCCAGCCGTACCGGAACAATACAAAGCCATCGCATCGGCCATATCTTGCGCGCGTTCTCGGCGCTTAGGGGTACTGGTTTCATCCTGCGACAGTTTTTTTAGCGCGGCCACCACGTCTTGCGTTAACACAATTTCATCGGGGTTCACTGCCTGCTTATCTTTTGCGGCTTCAATAATGGCCGTGCGGATCGTTAGTCGATCAGCACGGGTCATCAACGCTTCTTCCTTGCTGTCGCCACCCGTAATCATAATCCGGGCTTTTAACTCCATCTCACCCAACAGGTCGCGTTCCTCTTCGTCATCATCGCTATTATCAGAAGCCTCCAGAGATTCTTCGACATCCAACAAGACGCTTTTGCCCTCTTCCCGTTTTAACATTTCATAGGCATCAGCAAACGGCGGCAAGCTCACATCCGTTTTTGGATGAAGCGTTACTTGGTTAACACTCAAACCAAAGTACTTGCAATAGTCACCAAATAGCTTGTAGGAACCACCCTTCTCAATGATATAAATACGCGCCCCATAAATGGCGACCACTTGCATCAGGATGTACACCATCAAGGCAGACTTACCCGAACCCGGTGGGCCTAGCACCAAACCAAAGGCGTTCTTGGTACGGTCGAGTTTATTCAACGGATCAAAGGTTAGCGGCTCGCCGCCACGGTTATAAAAAACAAAACCCGGATGCCCAGTGCCACGGCTGCGACCATAAAAAGGTACTAAATTGGCCAGATCGCTGGAAAACAACAAGCGGCTCTTTTTATTAATTTTGTCCCGCTCAGGTTCATAGTTCATCGGTAACTGGTGGATATACGTGTCCAACGGCAACAGCTCATCCCGTTCACGAATGGGGTGCAAACCATTAGCCAGTAATAGAGCATTGGCTTCGTTGGTTTTATTTTGCAAATCGGCCAACGAATCACCCCGCGTAAAGAGCGTGAGAACAGCAGGCAATAAATAATCACCGTGAGACATCCAGTTCAGCGCTTCTTTAGCATCCTGCTCCGCCGCCATCGCTTCCGCTGTTTCACCTTTGGCAGCATTGAGTATCTGCACCACATGGTTTTCTACAATGTCCTGCGGCTGAATCACGATGGTGATGGACAGCACCGAACCTTCAGGCAATTTATCAAACATGGCATACAGGTTATCGCCTACGTGTCGCTCGCCGGTAAAATGGCCGGGGAACGGTTTACGCCGTAACGCATCCACCGTAATCACACGATGGGGTAAGTCATCAAACCACCAAATACCTTTTTCATTATCTGAGACGGGTTGCGAGAGAAAGAGCAAATCCGACAGGTCATGACTGAACGCACGGTCTTTTTTCTCCGGCAACGCCATTAGAGTCGTCAAGGCATCCAAATCACCGGCGGTGACTTCCGCTTTAGGGTTAAACCAACGTAATAGCCAGGCATATAAATCCACATCACTGCAACGGCGAATCCCGATACCGGTTGCATTAATCTGAGTGACAAATCGTGACGCTACCTGATTAATCTCTATGACCGGATCAATCAGGTCACGATCATCCGCTGAACGGCGACGATAGAGAAATACCCGCACTCGGCGTACTTTTCCCCGCCAACTGCCTCCGGTCACCATCACATCATCAAACAAACTTTTGGGCGTAGTAATACGTTTAAAATGCCGCTGCATACGTCCAATAAAGCTTTTTGTTAATAGCTTATGTTCTGGCGTATCGCGATGATTCTCTTCAGCATATGCACCCAAATCCTTGGACAACCTCGATAGCGAATCTTCATCCGCTACAAAACACTGCAACACAAACGGATTGTCATGGGCTGGAATCGTATGGTTAATACAGGTTTGAATATTCGCCTGCACTTCACGTAAAAACTGCTCAGAACGCGCCTCGGTAGACACACCGGTAATTTCAAACATCGCCGCCGCGCTATAGCCATCTTCCAGCGTAAACGTTTGGGATTCTTCTTCGTAATCTGTCCACGGTAACCAATCGGTTAATGATACGGGGCGTCGATACAGTTTATCAACATCGGCCTCGGTCACTGTGCTAGCTTTCTTTTTCTCTGTTTTTTTGTGGTTTTTAAATAACGGCATAATACTTATTTCCACCCTCCCTGCTCACTAGGTTCAGCAATATAATCTTCCGTATACAACCGAAAGAAGGTGCTATAACCCGGCACAGGTTGACCGGCGGGGGTTATGTGCGGAAAAACATACATCGTCAAGGTAGGATTAAGCAACCATTGAAATTCACTATCAGGTGCAACCAATGGTTTGCCCGTCACTCGCTGAGCTTTTGCCAACACCTCATCATCCATACGGTTAAATTTCTTATCATGGATGGCCTTCATCGTTGGCATATCCTCGCCAAATACACGCGCCTTGGGACTGGCACAACCGGTCAAACCAGCAGCACTAATCCAAACCATAACGAGTATGGGTATTATCTTTTGCATAACGTAACCTCCTGGCCAATGACTTTTTATCGATGGCTAAGTTGCGGTTTAGATGCACAGAAACAACTGCCCCCGGATTCACCACCACCGCATCAAAACTTTGTTTTTGTCGCGCCAATAACCAACGGCTGACTTCATCGGTCGCCGACTGTACCGCTTCACCGGCAACCAGTTTATTAATATCCCCCACCACCGTACTGGTTGTGGAACCCGTCAAAGATGAAGTCTGTCGTTGCTGTTGCGCCTCGGCATAAGCAGAACCAGCAGCACCCAAGCCCGCCAATCCAACACGCTGGGTTAAAAAAACAGGAGCATTCGTGACAAAACGACCAGACACACACGGCACACCGCTAGGATCAGAGATATAGCCCAACGGCTCACCTTGGCTACTGTGGTTCACAATCGTGCCATCTTCAAAGATAAAGGTGGCAGACATTAAGCGCACATTAACGCAGGAGAGATTCCAGTCCCCAAAGCCCAAACCACTAAATATCATGCCTTCAATTTCGGGGATTTCGTGGCCATTGGCCAACAGGTTTTCTTTGCCAATATAAATTTTAACGGGATAGGGGTCGGGCGTTTCTCCCTCAACAGGAATACGACCAATGAGTGCGGTTAATGCCAAGCCATCCGTTAAGGTCGCATCTTTAGGAATGGTATAAACCGGCTCAACCATTTCACCCTCAGTATCGGGGTTTTTAGTTTCACTGCGGTTCCGTGTTGGTGTTGATGGATGCTTTAGCAACCCGGTAAAGCGACTACCCTGCCCTTCATCAGGCTCCACCCAATCAACAGGGTTAAACCATTCACCTTGATTGGGATTACTAACGGGAAGCGGCTGATCATCAAATCCAAACCCTAAAGGTAATCCCTCTTCGTTTAACGCATCATCACTTAATACAGATTGAGATAGCGGCCTAATTTTATCATGGCGTAGTGTTGATAATTCCTGCTCTAACGTGGCCAAATTTTTTGCCAGCGCATCCATCTCTGCTTGAGTGTCATTCTGCTTTTGTTTAGCGGTTTGGTTGTCTCGCTCCAGTGACGAGACCTTGTGCTGGTTTTCCAATACCTGCTTCATTTTTTCCTGGGTATCATCGTGTAAGGCATCGGCTTTTTTAACCGCTTCCCGTGCATAAGCTTGTAGGGCTTTAATCGTATCGGTTTGGGTATCACCGTCTTCGCGTTTGTCATTAGGGTCATACCCCGGCACTTTATTCATCGGTTCGAAACTGGATTGTTCTTCTGAACACAGCGCTAATGACAGACAAGTGACTGCCAACAACACACCGCCGATCAACAACGGATTAAGGCGTTTTTCAGCCATCAGAGTTATCCTCCTCAAGGCCAGCATTCAAGTTAACGAAGCCTGTACTTTCCACAAAGGATTGAGCTGAAACCAAATAAAGTGTTGTCGTATCGTCCTTCTGTCCCAACGCACCTAACCACTTATGTTGCAGGGTGGCCGTTAACCAACGCCCTCGCAGTAGTTTATTCAAATTGACACTATTACCTTCACCAGAAGGGGTAAACTGTAATACCAAGGGATGCGTTTGTTTATTCTGTAAGCGCACTGCCGTCACCGTTAAACCGCCGCCCTGCCATGAGGATATCGGTGTAGCCTCAATCACCCCACCACGTATCAACGGTATGGCTTTCGATGCAACCGGAATACGCTCAATCGCACTATCTCCTTTCAGTAACCGCTCAGGTGCATACAATTGTTGCGCCGCATAACGGCTTAATCGCACACGCCAATCTTGCCCTGCCATTTTTTGTGTTTTATCTTTTGCTTGATTGATAACGCTTTCTGCCGTTATCACAATTAATTCATCAGCAACACTGGCCGACTCATCAGCCATCACATCCAATAAATAAATCTGTTGGCTCTGTAAACCTTGCACCCGAATACGGCTACGGGAGAAAGACTCCAATGCACGGATATACAACACACCATTAGCCGCTAACACAGTGACTTTCCGTTGAAGCTGATCAGGCAGCCAATAACGAATATCATCAGGAAAATGAATAATCCGTTCGTGGTTACGCTGTACATGTACAACAATCGGTCGCTTATCCCACAGCACACGTTCGGCTGTTGTCGATCCGATGTCGATTGATTCAGCCATCGCAGACATGGCAATAACGACACCGACCAACCCAAGCAATAGAATATTTATCCAACGCAGTAAGAAATTCATCACTTCACTCCAGGGCGGCGAAAGGATTGTTCAACGTCATCCTTCGTCAATAATTCAGGGCGCATGGTTTCATCACAGGCCAATGCCAACCCCCAAGGGTTAACCTCCTTATCCACATCAAAACGAACCACCTGCAAGGGATAACGCAGCATCACGTTTTTAACCGGATGACCATCAATGGATTCCATCAAATTGACATCCAGCCATACCTTCCAAGAGCTGCCGCTTTCAATCTCTACCCGCTGTCGGGTATACGACTGACCAAATATTTCCTGAAGCGTACGCGCCCGTTGACGCAATTCACCCAGGTGTTGCTTTTCATTCATATCGGATTCCAATGCGGCACGGCATCCCGGTGTCAAAAAACCTTGTAAGGTATAAATTTGTTGGGGGTAGTCTTTTTCGCCATCACTGCGCCAGCGGTTTAGCTGCTGAAAAATGTAATAGGTGAAGGTATAAATGGTGGGTGCAGGCACGGTTTCAAAATCCGTTACCAACCCCTGTGTTAAATCAGGCGGAATATACACCCGCCGAATTTCCTGAAGCACACCGTTACGCCACCACAGGGCAGTCACCACCACCAGTAAACACACAATGGTGATTCTCAAACTCCGGATATGATCACTGGCCGCCAACAATCGCTGCCGTGCCTGATTATTTCTAATCGATGGCAATCCACTCATCGTTTCAACCTCCGGCCAATGTCCCACACCTGACTTTGACGTATGAACGGTGAGCGTCGAATATGCAGGTCTTCCATCCACAAGCGCAGGCGCAACTGGTAAAAGCCCAACGGCCTGCCCCGCTTGAGCTTTTGCAATACCGTTGCCCCCAACACCACCCAGCCAATCACTAACAACAATCCAATACCTGCGCCCATCATCAAATACCCCAACAGCCCGCAAACAATGACACTGCATGGCACAATCGACAGACCACCGACTGTCACCAACAGCATCAACTCCGACAGCGAGCAGCCCCTAAAAATGGGCGGCTCCGCATTCAGGCGTAGCGGCAATAGCTCATTGGTATGTTGGTCAATGCTCATGATTAAATGATGCCTACCGCTTCATTCAGGAAGAACGACACAATGGCCAACAAGGCACCAGCAATCACGGCTGTCAAACCCACAGAACCCCAATCGGGATCATTGGAACTGCGCGCTTCATTGAATTTTGATAACAGAATCCAGCCAACCCATAAAAACCCAGCGCCAGAAATGGCCAGCGCGATATAGTCCACCGCATCCCCCGTCCAGCCTTCCATAAAGGCCAGATAATTGCCGTTCGGCGCACCACTGGTTGGGTTAACCGGCGTGGGTAATTGCGCCTGTGCCGACAGGGAGATAAACCACAGGGCAAATACCTGCCAAAGCGTCAATCCCGACACGCCATATCGCTGTTGTGAGCACTGTTGTAACGGCCCCTGTAACCGCTCGTGTAAACAGCCCCGCCGATTTTTGGTGCCTTTGACCCTAATTTTTTCAATGTTCATACGTCTTCCTCATATAAGTCATAAATACAATGTGAAATCGCTACAGTTATTCCAGTAGGAAACCAAGAACGAGGGTTAAAAATATCGAGCGAACAACACGGGTAAGAAAATCATAGAAATCAATTTTCCCCTGTGACCACGCCTTCCACTGCGTCACAATCACCCACACAACCCAGAGGTAGAGCACCGAAAACATCACCAATAAAATAGTGAGGCTGAAACTGCCCATTGGCACCCCAAGCGTGGCCCCAGTAAATGCCGCCTCTTGTGCGGCAGAAACAGCCATTATTGATAGTCGCCATTAATGGGTGATAAGGAGCGCGGCTCACGCCGTTCAGAGGCCAACGCATCCGCAATGCCTTGTAGGATTTTATTCAGGTCATTCTTGAGTTGCGGGTATTGGATGTGTTGTCGGTCTTGTGGATTAGCCGCTTGTTCGGCTTCATCAATCATCGACCTGGAGAGTTCCAGCTCGTGATGTAAGCGTATCAGTACAGCGCGTTCACTATCGGTAATCGCATAGCTTTCGGCTGACACAACCAGTAATAACGCAGTGAAAAAGTAAATATTGAAAAATCTCATGATGATTGCCTTTTGTTACGACAATCATCACGTAAAACCGGGAGAAGTATGATGAAAAAAGGTTCAAATAAAAAAGACCGTTAAATCACATCGACTGTGGCCTAGTAATAAAGCAGCATACTGAACACCCCTGAAGGCCGTATTTTTACGCTCTAATTTAGCGCTTAGAATTAATAAAGTATCGTACTGGTTATCGCCATATCGCCAATTTCACTTAAATATCAAGTAATAAAGATGCATACTCAATTTATGCTCCGATCGCAGGGTGCAGGTCATTTTTTTGTACTGGCTGCTTTCACACTCCATAAACGGACTGATAGACGACGCAAAATGGACTTGCTTCGAATCCGTAGACACTTAACTTAAGTTGATCTCGGATTGATCCATGAATATGGCTCCATTGCTGCATGGGACATGCCTTCGTGTTAATGAATGCGCTACACTTCGTGTGCAGGATATCGACTTACACAACTGTACTATCACGGTCAGAAACACTCAAAGGCTATCAGGCCCGAGCGGTAGATGTGTCTGGACGCTTACTTAAATCTATTAAGTGACACTTACTGTTGCGTCAACAACTCCATATCAAAGAGCGCTGGAATCCACCACCGCTAGAGTCAAGAACGACCCCTACTGCTATGACAACTACAGACAAAGAAAGTCGGCCCCATGAGCCTACATTGTGAAGGCCAGCCCCACCAGTGAAAC
>Ga0075118_10000962_pt1 | contig 22938 bp, 18 predicted proteins | sample AntAceMetag02UKE_FD_69794 | JGI IMG/M metagenome (GOLD analysis project Ga0075118, IMG submission 69794) | Saline lake microbial communities from Ace Lake, Antarctica - Antarctic Ace Lake Metagenome 02UKE | ecosystem: Environmental > Aquatic > Non-marine Saline and Alkaline > Saline | place...
TTAGCGGCCGGAAATTAGGAATCGATTTTGGCCCGCATGACCGCGGTTTCACCGCCGCGACTGACCAGCATGACGACCTCCGGCCGGCCACTCGCTTCCGCCGCTTCTAGGAGTTCCAGTGCCTGCGGGTACGTGTCCACCACCGTGCCATCGATTTCTTTGACCCAATCATCGACGCGCACCCCGGCCGTGTCCATCGGGCTACTCGGTTTCACGAAATGCACGATAACCCCGGTTAAGGTGGTCGGGTCTTCCCGTCGGGCCACCACATCCGAATACACGGTTTCGCGCACCGTGACTCCCAGCTCTTCGAAGTAGGATCGCTCCGACTCTTGGGGCGTTTTGGGCGCACTGCTCAGCAATACCGGCAGTTCCAGTTCCCGCTTATCCCGCAGCACGGTTAAGCTGATGGTATCGCCCGGTCGGCGTTTCAAAATCTCCCGCATCAGGTGAGCGGCGACCACTTGGTCAGGTTTCAGGCGCGGCAACGGTCGACCATCGATGGCGATGATGATGTCGCGCGGCAACAGTCCGCCCGTTTCGGCGGGGCTACTTTGCAGCACTTCCGAAATCACCAGACCCGTGGCCGATCCCAACCCCAAGAACTCCGCGACCTCGGGAGCCACCGGATCAATGCCATCGATCCCGAACCAGGGTAACGGACGACCAAACGGATTGTCCGGAATGCGACCAACCGCTGACAATACTTCCGGAGCGAGCCGAAAACCGGCCGCTTCATCTGGATTCAAGAGCACCGACATTTCGCCCCGCCGGCGTTGCGAGTAGATCATCATACGCTCGCCAAACCCAGAGGTCCCGATCCCCATGAACTCACCACGCTCGTTAAACACCGGACAGCCTCGACCGGCCACGCTGTCGAGCGCGATGCCGGTCAACTGGGGCAGCCGTTGAATCATACTAACCCGCGAACGCAAAAAGTAGGGCGCAAAATCTTCATCCTTCTGCCGCAATCCGATCCCCCAAATCGGCTCGGCCATGCGCGGAATAGCACTCAGGTCAGCCGCCGCAAAATCGGTAATGGGCCGCAGACTGTGTCGGCCCTCCGGTGCCACCTTAATGAAGTGCCAAGTCGTATAACCATCTTGGCCGATATACTCGGCCCGAGCAAACTGCGTGGAAGGCATCCCGGGTCGGTAGACCTTGAAATCCACGAGCTGGTCAGGCGTCGCCCGATCACTGATCGCCCCCGACTCGAGGATCACGGTTCCATCGTTATCGATCACGAGCCCATAGGCATAATTCACGGTGCGATCCATCTCATGCTCGATGGCAAATTCGACCGCGACGACCGAGGCCAATCGCTCCTCCAGCATCGCGCCGTAGTCCGGGGTTTCGGCTTGGGTGATCGGGGAGATTAGGGCGGCGAGTAGCGCCAGTCGGGCAAAGGGTTGGTTTGTCATGGTTTGAGGACATAGAGGGAGACCCGAAATTTCCGCCGGGCTTCCACTAAAACTTGTTGCGGCTCATTTTCGTAACCGGCGGCGGCGGCCAAGACATCGTCAATCGAGCTGATCAGCTGATCGTTTATCTTGGTGATCACGTCTCCCGAACTCAGCCCGGCGACCGCCGCCGGAAAGCCACGTTGCACGCCGATGACCAATACGCCCTCTTCGTCCGGCAATTGATTTTCCCGCGCAAAGGGTCGGGATACTTCCCGGATACTCAGCCCCCAAACCTCGACCACCGATTCCTCCCCCACCCGGCTTACGAGTTCTTCGGTAGTCACGGTGTAGTCGCGAGTGAGGTCGCCGCGTTTGACGGACAGCGTGAGCTCGGTGCCCACCGGCTGAGCCGCGATCAGGTTCTTAATCGGAGGGAGCTGCTCCGGAAATCGGCCATCTACCGGTTGGCCATTGATCGCCAAAAGAATGTCGCCTCCGCGCAAACCGCTTCCAGCCGCCGGAGACCCGGGATCGACGCTGTTGATCAGCATGCCCGTGTTTAACTCCAGATCATAAAAATCCTCCAAATCGCGTAAGGCCCCCGGCACGATGCCCGCATAGCTGCGGGTGATTTTACCGTCCCGCGCGAGGCCCGCCATCACCTTGGTCGCCGTCGAAGCGGGGATGGCAAATCCCAAGTTATCGGCCCCGGAGTAGCCCCGTGAGTTGATACCCACGATCCGACCGTTGGACGTAACCAGCGGTCCGCCGCTGTTACCGGGATTGATGGCGGCATCGGTTTGCAGCCACGTATTGAACTGACCGGTTTCGTAGCCTTTGACGCCGCGGGAATCGGCGAAGAAGCGGCGAGGGTTGGAGATGATGCCGCGGGTGACGGTCCGCGTGAGCCCATGCGGCGTGCCGACCGCATAAACGGTTTCACCCGGATCGAGGCGATCTGAGTCGCCAAATTTCGCGACGGCAAAAGTATGCCCTTTGCGCGCTACTTCCTCAGGATCGAGTCGGAGCAGCGCCAAGTCCGTCCAATGATCCCACCCCACAAGCTCCGCACTCACGCGCTCGAGATTGGCGAGAGTGACATTGATTTCCACCGCACGCAGACCGACCACGTGGGCATTGGTCAGGATCAAACCGTCCGCCGAAACGATCACCCCCGAGCCTACGCCACTTTGAAACCGCTTGGCCCCGGCTTCGTAGGAGAACTCCCGCACATCAATCCGGACCACCGCATCGAGCAGCTGGCGGAACCCCCGCGAAGTTTCCGCCCCAGCTGATGGCAGCACGAAAAAAAGGCCGCCCGCTACTAGGGCAAGCGTCGTCATTGACCGTTTAAATGAAAGTGTCACAGTGCGCGGTTCCCTACCATGGCAACCCATAGCAAAGACTACGACTTTCTCTCGATTGAGCCCCGCTGGCAATCCTACTGGTCAGAAAAGCAGGCGTTTACGGCGGAGGCCCCGTCTCCAAAACCCAAATACTATGCGCTGGATATGTTCCCCTACCCATCGGGCGCGGGGCTGCACATCGGCCACCCCGAGGGCTACACCGCAACGGATATTTTGTGTCGTTACAAACGAGCGCAGGGATTCAATGTCCTGCATCCGATCGGTTGGGATGCATTCGGCCTGCCCGCCGAGCAACATGCGGTCAAAACCGGCACGCACCCGGCGACCAATACCGCCGCCAATGTGAAAAACTTCCGCCGCCAAATCAAGGCGCTGGGCTTCTCCTACGATTGGGACCGCGAGATCAATACGACGGATCCCGACTATGTGCGGTGGACTCAGTGGATTTTCCTCCAACTCTTCCAACGCGGCCTCGCCTACGTCGATGAGAGACCGGTGTGGTGGTGTCCCGAGCTCAAAGCCGTGCTCGCCAATGAAGAGGTCGTCGACGGGAAATCCGAAGTCGGCGGTCATCCGGTGGAACGGCGGGCCTTGCGCCAGTGGGTGCTCCGCATCACCGCCTATGCTGATCGGCTGTTGGCGGATCTGGCTGGTCTCAACTGGCCAGACTCCACCAAACGCATGCAAGCCGCGTGGATCGGCCGCAGCGAGGGCGCGGAGATCCACTTCGGGCTCGATGACCAAAGCCTCGGCAACTTGACGGTGTTCACCACCCGACCCGACACCCTGTTCGGGGCCACCTACATGGTGATCGCGCCTGAGCATCCGTTGGTCGAAAAGCTCACCACCTCCGCCCATCGCGGCGCCGTCGAGGCTTACCGAAAAAAGGCCGCCGCCAAGAGCGACCTAGAGCGCACTGATTTGGCGAAGGACAAGTCCGGCGTATTCTCCGGTTCGTTTGCCATCAACCCTGTGAACGGCCAAAAGCTACCAATCTGGATCGCCGATTACGTGCTGATGGGCTACGGAACCGGCGCGATCATGGCCGTGCCGGCGCACGATGAACGGGACTTCGAATTCGCGCAAAAATTCGATATCCCAATTGTCCAAGTAATCGAACCGACCGACCACTCCAACAATGGGCACGGTCGTCCCAAACTGCCTTACCTGGGCGACGGTAATCTCATCCATTCCGACGGCTACAGCGGCCTGCCTTGGGAGGAGGCGAAGGAACGGATCACCGCCGATCTCGCCGCCAAAGATCGTGCCAGCCCGACGGTGAACTTCAAGCTGAGAGATTGGCTATTTTCTCGTCAACGCTACTGGGGGGAACCGATCCCGATCGTCTGGGTTAACCAGGCCGATTACGAACGCGCCGCCGCGACGGGATTGGCCGGCCTGCCCGCCGAGCCGGTCACTTTTGAGGCCGATGGCACCACCCACTTCGCCTTGCCGATTCCGGATGGCTCCCTGCCCCTCGAGCTGCCGACGGTCGAATCTTATCTGCCGAGCGACAGCGGAGAAAGTCCGTTGGCTCACGCCACCGAATGGGTGAACGTCTGGTTCAATCCGATTACCGGTGCCGCCGCCGCCGACTCGGCGGCCCCGCCCGCTGATGGACTGTGGCTTAAAGGACGCCGCGAAACCAATACCATGCCGCAGTGGGCCGGGTCGTGTTGGTATTACCTGCGGTATCTGGACCCCAAGAATCGAGCAGCCGTAGCCAGCGCCGAAGCGTTGAAGTATTGGGGCACGCCCGACATCTACATCGGAGGCGCTGAACACGCGGTGCTGCATCTGCTGTATGCCCGTTTTTGGCATAAGGTGCTCTTTGACGTTGGGTTAATTCCCTACGATGAACCGTTCCAACGACTCTTTCATCAGGGTATTATCTTGGGCGACGACGGCGAAAAGATGTCCAAAACCCGAGGCAATGTCGTCAGTCCCGACACGATCATCGCATCGCATGGCGCGGATACCCTCCGGCTCTATTTGATGTTTTTGGGGCCGCTGGAGGCCATGAAACCATGGAATCCACGCGGAATTGAAGGAGTCCATCGGTTCCTGCAAAAAGTCTGGCGCGGTTTAATAGACGAAAATGGCGCCCGGCGCGCGCGCGTCAGGGCGAACCCAGATGATGAGCCTGAGGAACTTACTCGCCTGCTGCATGAGACGATTAAGAAAGTTTCGGAGGACATTGAGGGGCTGCACTTCAATACCGCGATTTCTCAAATGATGATCTACGCCAATGCGTTGCTGAAGACGCCGGGCGTGCAACTCGCTTCAGCTAAGAGTTTTGTGCAACTGCTCGCTCCCTTCGCACCCCATATCGCCGAGGAACTCTGGGAACGTCTCGGGGGCGATAGCTTGGTGCAAACCGCCCCGTGGCCCGATTACAATCCCGCATTGCTCGAAACCGAATCGCAAAAGATCGTCATCCAAATCAACGGAAAGCGGCGGGGTGAGATCGAGACGGCCAAAACCGCCACCGAAGAGCAGATTACTGAGATCGCTCAGCAAGAACCCGCCGTGGCCACGCAATTGGTTGGCAAAACCGTTCGTCGAATTATCTACGTGCCCGGCCGGATTTTGAATATTGTGGTTGCATAGGCCGGAAACCTCTCCATCTAGGGTGTATACCTTAGGGCTTATGAGCTTCTACGAAACGGCGGCCGGGGGCCTCCCCTCAGTCGTCAAAGTTTGCGCAAACGGAAAAACTGGAGACTATTTTACTATGAAAACTACAAACCGACCTGTTCGGATCGATCGACTCATTTACGCGGGGCTGCTGCTCTGCGCGAGTGTGGGATTTGCGGCCAACAAAAATCCCACCAGCAAGCTCTACATTGCCGACCTTCAGGGCCAGTCGGAGATCGACACGGGGGATCGCATCGAGGAAATCCGTTCCAAATCTGTGCACAACGCTCAGGGCACGGTCATTGAGACCTCGGCAGACGCCAATAACTCGATGGTTTTTTCGAACGGAACCGGCGTGTTTTTAGATGCTGATACCCGGATGGAGGTCCGTCGTTTCGTGCAGGAACCCTTCACGCCAAATCGCACCGACCTCGAGACCGAACCTTCAATTTCCCAAACCTACGGGTTTATCCCCCGTGGTCGCGTGGGGATCTGCGCTCCAAAAATGGTGGCCGGCAGTTCCATGACCTACGCAACCCCTCACGCCGCCGCCGCGATTCGGGGCAAGAAAGTGGTCGTGCAGGCCGATGACTTCGAAACCACAATTTCCAGTGTCGAAGGCGAAGTTACTATCACCGGCGAAGGAACCGGCTCCAAAGGCCAAACCATTAAAGATGGCGAACAAGCCATAATCAGCCGTCTGCCGGGACAGCCTCCCTCCATCCAAATTCGCCCGATTCCCGAAGACCAAATTGAGATGATCGAGGAGAAAGTCACCATGGCCTGCAATGCTCGCCGCACGGTGTATTTCGACATCGCGAAAAAACTATCTGATTTCCGCGACGGACCCGACAACCGAGAGGCGGGTAATAGCGGGCAAACCGACGGCCCCGTAGACCTCGGCGGTGGGGGGAACTCTGGAGGATTCGGAGAAATCTTCCTCGACGACCCGGCTGGCGAGGATGACTCGGAGTTCGAGATCATCACCGTGGTCGTGAGTCCCGTCAGGCCGCCCCAAGAGGTGGTTGGTAGCCCTTCGCGTATCGTGGTTCGAAACTGATTAGCGCCTAGCCGATCTACGTGAAATTCCAGTTATCAGTTACCCGACGCTGTCTCTTCTCCAGCCTGTTGCTAGTGAGTTTTGTCACTCCCGCCTTCGGGCTTGTGCGCTGGAATGAGAACAAGGATCAGGTCCATATCCGCGCCAGTGCCTCGTGGATGTATGACTCCAATATCTACGTCAGTGCCGGAGCGGTTGAAGACAACATCATCATGGGAACGCTAGGCGCCGAATACCGTCGTCAAGCCGGGTTAATCGGAATTAATGCGGACATCGCCGTGATGATTTCCGATTTCTCCGAAAACGTCGACGAGAGTTTCACCAACCCCAACATGCGGGTGGAATTAACTAAAGATACCGGCCGGACAACCGGAACCCTAGGTTTCACCGGTTTCCGCGAAAGCAGGGCCGACCCGGCCGCCAACCTCAGAACCGATAGTTGGAATTATGGTTCCGAGCTCCGCATGAAATATCCCATCAACCAGCGGCACAGTATTGCGGGTGGATTGGACTGGAAACGCATCGACTATTTGAACAACGATTTCCTCGTCGATCTCGATATGACCAGTTTGGCGGCGGATTGGTTTTATGTCTTCACGCCTGAACGTGACTTGTTCGCCGGCTACCGACTGCGCCTCAGCGAGACATCGGTTTTGGACCGCTACGCCGACCACTCCATTTCAGGAGGTATCGCCGGGAGGCTTATTCGTGGTCTCAATGGCACGGCGCGCGTTGGTTTTCAAAATCGTTACGACCTCGGTGACACGGGAAATGATAATTCCGGCTGGAACGCGAGTATCAGCGCCACTTGGAACTTTAGTCGCACCGTAGCCTTAACTGCTGGATTAAATAAGGACCTCAACATTACCTCGACCAATATTTCCACCGATGTCCTCAGCGGAAATCTTGATCTGCAATACGCCCGCTCCGCCAAACTGGTCTTCTCCACCGGCGTGGGCGCAGGTGTCACCAATTTCCTCGGCATCGCCGGTGACAACCGGGAAGACACCTACTTCAGCGCCTACGCCCGAGCCCAATACACCTTCTCGGAAAAACTCAGCATCGGGGCTACTTATTCCTATTTCCGGAATTGGTCCACGCAGTCGTTCTCCGACTTCACCCGCGATTCGATTACTTTTGACGCCTCCAGCAGATTCTGAAGCTTTTTATATGATGCAACCGCTACAAAAACCGTTCATGGCCAGCCGCTTACTGGGGCTCTCCTTGGTGCTGTTGCTGGCTTCAACCGCGTTTGGCCAGCCAGCCCCCGCTGCGTTCACTCCGGGTCCTAACAGCCGCGCTATCACCTACATCATCGCACTCACCGACCGACTCCGGGTCGACATCTTTCAAGAGAACGACCTGGGAGTAATATCGCGGGTAGATTCCAAGGGCCGGATCAACCTCCAGCTCGTCGGGCCGGTCCAAGTCTCGGGGATGACGATTGAACAAGCCCAGGTCGCGGTGGAAAATGCTTACCGCGATCAACGCTTTCTCCGCGAGCCGCAGGTAACCATTATCGTTGAAGAATACGCGGCCCGAGAAGTGATCGTGCAAGGTGAAGTCGTGCAACCCGGCCGCATTCCACTCCCGATCGAATCGGGTATGAGTGTGCTTGATGCGATCACTAAATCCGGTGGATTCACCGATCTCGCCCGAGGCGAGTCAGTGACGGTAACTCGGACGATGCCGGACGGCTCTAAAAACGTCTCAACCGTGGATGTCAAAAGTGTGTTGCGAGGTCGTAAAACCGCCGAAGAGACCTCCTCTTCCATGCTCCTTTTGCCCGACGACATCGTCTATGTGCCGATTCGTTTCTTCTAATCTTTCCAAATGGCCTCGTCCGACCACGATTCAAACCATAGCCGCGAACGGCGAGCAGAGCACGATGCGGATGAACCCGTATCCGAGCGCCGCACGCTGCGAGACTATATCATCATCCTGCGGGAACGCTTCTGGATCGCATTCCCACTGGCTCTGCTGGTGTCCATCGGGATGGGCTACCACAAGGCCAGCCAGACTCCGCTCTACCAAGCTGCTGCCACCCTGCAGTTTGAAAGACCGCAGATTACAACCGGCACCCAAGGAGTAGCCGAGGTCGGCGTCAGGGCTGCGATTGATCTCAACACCTACCTTCAAGTTTTGGGCAGCGCGGATATGCGCAGTCGCGTCACCCGCTCGTTAACTCCGGATGAGATCCGCGTGTTACAGCGCCCCTACCTCGATGATCTGGAACCCGGACAGGAGCCTCCGTCTGCTGCTGCAGCGATGGGGAGTTTGAGTATCCGCGATGTGCCGGACAGCTACATCGCCCGCTTGAGCGTCGTTCATCAAGACGGTGAAGCCGCCGCCCTCCTAGCCAATCGGTTTCTCGATGAGTTCATGCGTTACATCCTTGAACGCAGATTTGAGGGTGCCTCCGGCGCTGCGGACTTCCTCGAAGAGCGAGCCGAGCAACTGCAAATCGAAGCGGAAAACGCTGATCGAGCCCTGCAAACGTATCAACGCCTCAACAATCTGATCTCGTTGGACAGCAGCACCAATCTCGTGCGCAACCGCCTCATCGCCGCCGACCAGGCCCTAACCGCTGCTCGACTCCAGCGTATCCAAGTGACTCAGATTTTGAATCAGGTAGACGCCTTCAAAACGGATGGTCGCAACATGATGGAGATATCCTACATCTCCAGCTACGGGACCGTCAGCGAGATCGCCGTCCGTTTATCCGAGTTACGTAAAAATCAGTCCATTCTAGCGGAGCGCTATCTCGAAAGGCATCCTCGAATGATTCTAGCGGCCAATGAAATCGCGATAACTGAGCAACAACTGACGGCTCAGATCGCCGCCGCTGTCGCGGATCTACGCACTACCCTAGAGAAGGCCAAATCTGGTGAAGAAGCGATGCGCCGCGAATACGATATTGCCGAGACCGATCAGCGCCGACTTAACGATCTTTCAACCGAGTATAACAGTCTACTCAATCGGGCCCAAATCTCCCGTAACAACTACGTGCAGATCGTAGAACGCCTAGCCGAAGTAGACTTGGAAAAACGTCTAGAAGACATCCCGGTTCGCCCCCTCGACCGCGCCGTGCAACCCGGCGGACCATTCCAGCCCAACATCAAATCGGCCATCCAGTCGTCGGTGATGCTCTTTTTCGTGGTCTTCATCGGCGTCGCCGTCGGGCTCAGTTTTATCGACGACCGCATCAAAAGCGCTTGGGACGTGGAGCACTTTATCGGGGTCAACCTCTTGGGTATCATCCCGGACTTGAGTGCGCTCAAGGATGAAGAGAAATACTCGCTCGTGATTGATAACCGACAGACGCCGGGGACAGAGTCATTCCTCAGTGTCTACAGCGCGGCGAAGATACACTCCAAGTTGGACTTCCCAAAATCCGTGATGGTCACCAGCACCATTCCGGGGGAAGGCAAAACCCTCGTCTCTTGCAATTTTGCCGGCGGATTCGCCCGCCACGGTCGCAAGACCTTGCTCATCGATTGCGACCTCCGTCGCCCCATGCTGCATCGTCACTACGACCTAGAAAATGATAAAGGTATCATCGCGTGGTTCGAAGCAGGGGCTGGATTCCAAGACAGCATGAGGGATCAAGCTGATTTGGGTATCGTCGAAGTCGGTGGCAACTTACACCTGTTGCGCTCGGGCGGCCGATCCCGCACCCCTACGGAAGTCTTGGAATCCAAGGCATTCGCCGAGATGGTCGAACGCCTCCAAAAGGAGTATGAGCTTATCGTGGTCGACACTCCCCCACTTGGGGCGGTCACCGACTCGCTCCTCATCGCTGAGCAGATCGACGAGGTCATCTACGTGTGTCGCTTCAATCGCGCTTATAAAAAGCACATCCGCCAATACGTTCGAGCGCTGCAAGGAGCTAAAAAGGATATTCTTGGTATCGTGCTTAATGGCCTTTCGCCTCGTCGGATCGAATACTATTCGAACTACCGCTACTACCGGAGCTACAAAAAATATTACGGCGCTGAGGCCTAATGTTCGGCAGAACTAATCTGCGCCAGAATTCGGGAGGTCACCCGGCACCGGAGTGATCACCTTGACCGCAAATCTATGCTCTCTCGCTTCTTGCCACCCGATTTCGACGGTAGTCGCCCTTTGGTCTTGATTGCCGGCCAAGGCCTCTATCCCGAGATGGTCGCCCGATCCATCCGCGGGGCGGGCTTGGATCTGCGACTCGTGGCATTTGCGGAGGAAACTCGGTCCGCCCTCTTCGATTCGTTCCCCCCAGAACACCGCGTGCAAATTAAAGTGGGGCAACTTGGGAAGATGCTAAAGGCGCTCCAGAATTTCCAATCGAGCTACGCCATCATGGCTGGCCAAATCACCCCTCGACGGCTTTTCCAAGGACTGCACCCGGATCTCAAAGCGACTCGAATCCTATTCTCTCTCAAGCGCCGTAACGCCGAGACCATCTTCGGTGCGATCGCCGGTGAAATGGCGCAGATCGGAGTCGAACTGCTCGATGCACGGTCATTTTTGGACGATCATCTGGCTCCGATGGGGACGATTGGGGTTAAGAAATTCCCAATTGAAGAGGACTATCTGAATCACGGTATCCAGATTGCGCAGGAGTGTGCGCGACTAGATATCGGTCAAGGCTGTGTGGTGAGAAAAGGGACCGTACTAGCGGTAGAAGCCTTCGAGGGCACCGACGAGATGATCCGCCGCGCCGGCGCATTCAAAACCGATCAAGCGTTGTTCGTGAAAACCGTGAAGTCTCAACAGGATTACCGTTTCGATGTGCCCTGCTTTGGTCAGCGCACGCTCGAAATGCTGCGAGAAACGGCCATCCGAGCGGTAGCGCTCGAAGCCAACAAGGTAATTATTCTGGATCGGCCGGCCGTTGACCAGCAGGCCCACGATTGGGGCATCAGTATTAAGGGCTTTGTCAGCTGACTGGCTTAGTCCCGCTTGCGCTTCCGATCCTTCCCGCTCAGCTTGCTCGTTCATGGCCCAAAGTAATATCGAAGTTTCTGTGCGAGGTGTCATGCCGACGGCCAACGGCTGTGCGGTGTTTCTAGGCAACCCGGAAAAAACCTTCGTGATCTACGTGGATCACGGGGTGGGTAATGCGATTCAGATGACGATGGACGGAGTGCGCAAAGACCGCCCCCTGACCCATGAACTGATTGGGCAGATCTTTATGGGCCTGAGCATCAACCTCAATCACGTGCTCATCAACGATGTGGACGAGGGCACCTTCTTCGCTCGAATCCTCCTCCAAATGGACAATGAACTGGGAAAAAAAATCGTCGAAGTAGATGCCCGCCCCAGCGATTCCATGGTTTTGGCCTTGCAGCAAAAGCGGCCCATTTTTGTGGCGCCGAGCGTCTTCAACCAAGTGGAGGACATGACTGAAATCTTGGAGCGGGTGCTCCGGCAGCGCGAAGAGGAATCATCTGGAGAGGAGTAATGGTTTCCGCCGGATTGCAGGAATTGCCTGCCCCCATCAAACCGGGGCAACCACTGACCGCATTGGCTCCCATGCAGGATGTCACTACATTGGACTTCATGCGGGTGATTTCTGAATACGGCTCACCCGATATCTTCGTGACGGAATTCTTCCGGGTGCATGACTCTTCCCGGCTCGAAAAACACATCCTTCGCTCCATCGACGAGAACCAAACCGGGCGTCCCGTATTTGCCCAGTTAATCGGAGAGGCCATTCCTCACCTCGAACGTACCGTCGCCGATCTCTTGCGTCACCCCATCGCTGGAATCGACCTAAATTTGGGCTGCCCCGCTCCCAAGGTTTACAAGAAAAACGTCGGCGGCGGGCTGCTCCGAGACCCCGCCCGCGTTGACCAGATTTTGCAGGCGCTGCGCGCCGTGTGTCCCGGACGTTTTACCGTGAAAACGCGTATCGGTTTCGACGATACGGCTCCGTTTGACGAAATCCTCGATTCCGTGCGACGCCATCGTGTTGATCTGCTCACCGTGCACGGAAGAACCGTCAAGGGCGGCTACCGCAGCGCGGTTGACTATGATCTCATTGCCGAGGCGGTCCGCCGCGTGCCCTGCCCAGTTTTGGCCAACGGAGATGTGACCTCGGCATCTAGCGCAGTGCAAATCATCGCAAAAACTGGCGCCGCTGGCGTGATGATCGGACGTCATGCGATCCGCAATCCGTGGATCTTCGCGCAATGCCGTCAGGCCTTCGCGGGTGAGCCGGTTACGCCAACCACCCTCCGCGCGGTGAACGAGTATGCGCATCGCCTTTTTGACGCGACCCACACCGCGACGATCCCGGAAGGAGCACACGTGAACCGCATGAAGAAGTTCTTGAATTTTGTGGGTCAAGGTGTCGACCCCGAGGGCGCCTTCCTGCACAACATGCGTCGAACTCAGACCGCTAAAGCACTATTCGCGGTTTGTGCTCAACACTTACTCCGCACGCCGGACAAGCTGTTCGCGGCGGAGCCCTATGACGGCGTGATCGCTCGGCCCAATTGCGAGATCCCGTTACCCGCGGCCGTCGCATGACGAATTTTCGTCTCCGTTGGCTCTCATGCCTCGGAGGTGGTGCCGGTAAAATCCCCTGTTACTCGAGTCCGAGCACTTTCCGACCTTCGTCGGAGATCATGTGCGGTGACCACACCGGATCCCAAACAATGTAAACCTTGGCCGCCGCTACGGTTGGTAGCGCAGCCACCTTCCCGCGGGCATCCTCCGCAATGGTCGGGCCCATGCCGCAGCCGGGCGCCGTGAGTGTCATCTTAACCTCAATGGTGCGGCCCTCTTCGCCGTGATCTTCAACCGCCATATCGTAGACCAAACCGAGGTCCACGATGTTCAAAGGGATCTCGGGATCAAAACAGGTTCGAAGCGCATTCCACACGGCCTCTTCACTGAACTCAGCCACCTTCGAGTCATCCGCCGCATCCGATGATTGCGCCACGTAACCCTTGATCGCCGAGGTATCGGCCTCCGCGATCCGACACAATCCGTGCTCGGTTCGCACGGTAACATTACCGCCCAAAGTTTGCACGATATGGACCTGCGTCCCGATCGGTAATTCAACGGGTGTGCCCGCCGGGATTATCGTCGCGGGCACGTTTTCTGAAAGGGTGTATTCTGACATCGTCGATTACTTCATCGCTCTTCTCGCTGAAAGAGAAGCCTCATCATCGGATTAGAGCTCAAGCTCCAAGGGCATCCGGGCATAGACCCCGCGCGGATCGTTGAACTGTCCAATATCCGCACTCAGCTCGTCCAACGGTTGCATGATTTGCTCCCATATACCGCCCCCCCGGACCCGCGTTTGCAGACGACTCATGGCTTCAGCAATCGCGTCAGCCAGTTCTCGCTTACGGGGAAACTCTTTGATCTTAAATCTCGAATCCAAATCGGCCAGCTCGGCCGCTGCGGCGATCGCATCCGCCAAACCTCCGATTTCGTCCACTAATCCCACCGCCTTCGCGGCCGTCCCCGACCATACTCGGCCCTGCGCAATTTCCCGGACCTCAGCTTCCTCCAGGTCTCGTCCCGTCGCGACCAAGGCGATGAAATCGTCGTAGGTCCGGGATATCATCTTTTGGAAAATAGCCATCTCCTGATCGGTCTTGGGGCGCGCGGCCGACATCGCATCGGCAAAGGTGCCGGTTTTGACCGTATCCCAAGTCAGCCCGAAGTCGTTACCCAGCTCCTCGATATTAACCAGCATCCCGTAAACGCCAATTGAGCCCGTGATGGTGGTGGGCTCCGCGAATATCTTGTCGCCCATGGCGGAAATCCAATAACCGCCCGAGGCGGCATATCCGCCCATTGAGACTACCACGGGCATCTCCTCGGCGGCTAGGGTCAACTCGCGCAGGATCTGATCCGAGGCCGTGGCCGATCCGCCCGGGCTATTGACCCGCAATACCATCGCCTTGATATCGTCATCTTGGCGCAGCTCCCTAATTGCGCGGGCGAAGCGAGTTCCACCTACCTGGTCAAATCCACCCTCTCCATCCACGATGACGCCTTCGGCAAACACCACCGCAACTCGTCCCGACTCATCCCCGGACTTAGCTGGTTCGGCTTCAACTCCAGCGGCGACTTGGCTGATCTGCCCAATGTAAGCGCGCAGTCCGACCTGCTTGTAGGGGCGCGTTGAATTTTCTCGGCCTGTAGCGACCTTCAACTCATCCAGAAAAACATCCCGGTAAATCGTTCGATCAACCACCCCGTGTTGTTCCGCATCTTCCGCCATAAAGGCGTCACCGGTATCAATTAGCCGCTGCAGCATGGCCGGCTCGATCGCTCGGCTGTGCGCAATTTCATCCCGCATCTCTGTCCACAGGTCGTCGAGAATGCTTTGGAGTTGTTCCCGATTCTCCGGGCTTAGTGACTTACGGATAAACGGTTCTATTGCGCTCTTGAATTTCCCGGCTCTCGCGGTCTGCACCCCTACTCCATACTTTTCAAATGTGCCGGCATAAAAGGTGGGCTGCGCCGCGAGCCCCGGCACCAAAATCGCACCGTTCGGATCCATGGCGATGTCATCCGCGACACTCGCGATGTAGTAATCCCGCAGATCGGGGGATTCGAGATAGGCTTTAATCGGTTTCCCGGTGGCTTTAATCGCTTCGAGCCCACGCCGAATTTCCTGTAGCGAGGCAAACGAAGTGCCAAATCCATTGGGGGTAAACGACCCTTCGATGACGACGCCCTTGATGCGATCATCGACCGCAGCCTCGTGCAAGGCCCGCACCACTAATCGATGTTGAAATTGACCAGGCTGGTCAGCCCCACTCAGCACGGCGGTGAGCATGCTGTTATCAAATTGAGCGGGTCCCTCCGTGATGTTCATCCGCATATCGAAAACCAGATAAGAACCCGTCGGCACCGCCGCTGACTTGGGTTCGCTGAACGCCGCAGCTGCAAACAACAAAACAAACAGCACGACACCGCCACCGATGATCAGAACAACAAAGGCCACTAGGGTGCCGAGGAACGAGGCAAAGAAGGATTTCATAATCTTCCCCTACCTTACGCCTTCCCGCCGCGCCTGCCAGCGGTTTTCCATGATCGGTCAGAACAACAAATGAATGGCTCCTTTGCTTTCTGGCTGTTCGGCCGTGCAAAATCTTGCGCCCCTTCCTGACGCCGTTTCCTATTTTCTATTCATGCAATTTCATAAGTATCACGCCTTGGGTAACGATTACATCGTCCTCGATCCCGCAGATTTCCCAGACTGGAACGAGCCCGATACCGCTCAAATTCGAGTGATCTGCCACCGCAACTTTGGCGTAGGATCCGACGGCATCTTGTGGGGACCCCTCGCCTCCAAGACGGCCGATTTCGGTCTTCGCATTTTTAACCCCGATGGATCCGAGGCGGAAAAGTCGGGAAATGGCCTGCGAATTTTTGCCCGCTACTTACGGGACAGCGGAAAGGCCGCTGCCTTGAAGTTCACCATTGAAACCCCCGGCGGCGTGGTAACCGCCGACCTCCAAGACGAGGGCCGGGTAATCACCGTGGACATGGGGCGCGTGAGCTTTGCGAGCACCGACATCCCCGTGATCGGAGAACCGCGCGAGGTGATCAACGAGGAAATCCAAGTCGGTGATCGGACGTTCACCTTCTGTGCGGCGACTATCGGTAATCCTCATTGCGTCGTGCCTCTCAGCTCCATCGATGCCGCCCTCGCTCATCAGTTCGGTCCTCATCTCGAGATCCATTCCAACTTCCCGAACAAGACCAACGTGCAATTCCTCGAAGTCATCGACCGGCAAAATATTCGGATCGAAATCTGGGAACGCGGCGCCGGATACACGTTGGCTTCGGGCAGCAGTTCGAGCGCAGCAGCGGCGGTGGCGTATCGTTTGGGACAGGTGAACGACGAACTAACCGTCCACATGCCCGGCGGGCAAATCGGCATCGTCATTGATCCCGATACCTACGCAATCCGCATGACGGGCTCCGTCACTCAGGTCGCTCAAGGCACGCTGCGCTCGGAGGTCTTCACCGTGACGGTATAATAAAAGTCCGGTTTGTGCCGGGGTTTTTTTGAAAACGCAAAGCCGCCGCAGTGCAACGAGAGACTCGTCAATACTTCACACTGCAACCGTAGGGCTGGGTGGTCGTGCGCTCCGGCATGTTGCCGGATTTCACGGCGGCTAAAGCCGTAGCGACATAGTTCTCTGCCTTCGGGATGTCCCGTTGATTGGCCGAACGAATGCTATCAATTGCTCCGTCATAGACTAACTTCCCGTCAGGATTTATGACATACATGTGAGGCGTGGTTTTCGCCCCGTAGAGACGCCCAACCGTGCCATCCTGATCACGCAAATAGGCCGAAGGTGCGGCCCCGGTTTTTTCCATCCAAGCCATCACCTCGGCTGGATCGTAGTCCCCCTGCGTGCCGGGCGAACCCGAATTGATGGCCAGCCAAACAACGCCCTCGCTGGTGCTGCTCGATTGCAGCGCGGGCATGTTGCCACTGCTGTAGTGCTTCACGACGAACGGACAATCGGGATTCACCCATTCGAGCACGACCGTCTTGCCGGCAAAGTCTGAGAGTTGATGGGTTTCGCCGGTAATGTCAGTCAGGGTGAAGTTCGGCGCGAGTTCGCCAATTTTGGCTTTGGCTGCGAAGGTGGGGACAGAGAATATCGCCACCATACCTGCGGCGACGAAGAGACGTTTAAGTGAGTGTTTCATGATGAGGGGGAGGGCTGACGGATCATAATAGTATCCCCCAAATATTCCACTCGTGGCCGCCGATTTTTGGATGGTCTCCTCGGCAATGTTACGGGTTGCGAGCGTCTGGCGGGCGTCTCATCTTTGCCGCCACATGCTGGGCTGGATTCTTGATGTTTTCCGAATTTTCTGGGGGTTCCTTTATTGGAACTCACGCAAGACGCTGTTCTGGCTACGTCGGAACCGCGGCACCTGTCCCTGTCAAAACCCCTCGGACTCCGGCAAGGCGGGAGTTACCGGTTGTGATCCATCGCTGCACTTCGCGCAACCCCGTCGCTTTAAAACGGTTTGTCCGCTACTCAAACCGAATGCCACGGGCCTGCTCATGTGCAGCGTGGATACGAAGGATGTGCGGCCTTTTTGGGGGCGCGTGTTGCTGTCGGGCATGGTCGCCCTGCTCATCATCTACGCGGCCGGCGTGCTCACAATTTTCGGCGTCATGCGCAAGGTGGGTTATCCCGTCACGGTTGCGATGATCGGCTGGCCTCCCGCTTGGTCGAAGATCGACCAAGCCCGTTCGGCCTACTTTCTGAGCAACGCTCAAGAAGCCTTCCAGCGGAACGATCTGGGCGAGACCGTGATGTCACTTTCGTTGGCCTACGACTACGACCCGGAAAATTACGACGCGGGCTTTTTCTTGGCCCGACTGTGGCAAGCCGGTCGACCGGAGGTATCCAATCATATCTACCAAAAGCTTGTCCTCAATCATCCTGAAAGGCGCACCGAAACCGCCCAAGCGTGGCTCCGTTCCCTGCTGCCTCGAGCGGACTATATTTGGATCGAGCGCTTGGCTACCTCGGCGCTGAGATTCTCGGATGATCACGCCTCCGCTTGGTTGCATGCCTTGCTCTTCGCCAATATCCGCACCCAAGACGACTCCGCCATGGTTAACTTATTGGCCGCGCCCGACGCGCTGACTCCGGGCGTCGAGACCGTGCTTCGTCTCGAGGAAGCCGTGCGCAACGCGCCGCCCCTGCTCGCTGGAAGACACCTGCAACAACCCATCCCCGCCGACGCGCCGGGCTTTGTCCTCTACTACCAAGTCCGCCGGCTGATCGATCTCGGTTTCCCGGTGGAGGCGCTGGAGGTTTTAAATCGGCATGAAGCGCGGTTCACCGACCGCGACCGCGTGACGCTGCAATTACGCGCGTTGGCTGATGCGGGTTACTCGCGATCCTACATTGGCCTGTTCGACCGCCTCACTCGTCTCGCCGCTAGCTCAGTCCAATTTGATATCATCGCCGCCCATTTGATATCGCATCCCAACGCCGAACTCTATCGCCAGGCAAAGTCGCGGCTAAAACTGCAAAACCTGACCCCCGCGGGCCACCGCTTGCCGGCGGCTATGGCGTTGTTCTGCATGGCCGGAGCCTACGGTGACACCGCCTATCAAATTGAACTCGCTCAGGTCATGCGAGAGCTGACCGGGAGCCGGTTCGCCATTCTGGACGCCGCCATTGCCGTGATGTCTCAACCCGAGACATCACGAATCCGCATCGAAAGAATCCTCCCCTCGCTCCAACCCATGTCGCTCGACCTGACCTATGCGATCTTGGAACGGTATGAGAACGTCACGATTGGCATGCCCTAATGCGTAGCTGGAAAGACATCGCACGCTTACTACGCGAGGCCGGAGTTTGGGGCTACCTGCTGCTCGGCTTGGCTGCCATTTTGATGGTCGCTTGGGTGCGGTTGATCTTCCCCCAATGGACTAGCAATCCAGAGCTCTCCCACGGCTTATTCACGCCGATTCTTTTCGTGCTGCTCCTGAAAGAGAGTCGCTCGCGAGGCTCCGAGCGGTGGTTGCCCGCCAACCGGCTTCTGTGGTTAACGGTATCGCTGTTTCTGGGTTTGAGCCTAGCGACGCTCGTCGCCGGAGCGTTGTTCGCATCGGCAATCGATTGGACGCATCCTCTGGTTTTGTTTCTCTTGGGCAGCAGCTTCACCGGGGGAATCGTGGCCGCCTGGCTGTTCGCAGCTTCGCGGGACCTGCGTATCATTCCTTTCAATTACGTCGCGGCAATCGCCGCGCTGCTTTGGTTCTTCAGTCTGCCCGTCCCGCCGGGGACTTATAGCGAACTCACCTTGACCATGCAGCTATGGGTGTCTGATCGCGTCTTGGAGGCACTTCACTTACTGGGCATCCCCGCCGTGCAGAATGGAAATATCATTGAACTCGCCCGAACCACCGTGGGCGTTGAAGAGGCCTGCAGTGGGGTGCGTAGTCTGCTCTCTTGCATCTATGCGGGGTTCTTCTTTTCGGCGGCATTTGTCCGGCGATGGATCAGTCGGAGCGTCTTGATCATTTTGGCTCCCCTCTTGGCGATCGGGATGAACTTCATTCGGTCCCTCACCCTGACGCTCCTCGCCAATGCGGGAATCGATATTGAAGGCACCTGGCACGACATGACAGGGTTCGCCATTTTGGGGGTAACCGCGCTGATGCTCTGGGTCCTGGCTTTCGGTTTGGAAAAGCTGGAGGGTAGTCCCTCCACCCCCCCGGCGCCCATCCCTGCCCCCTCCAAATCGCGATCTCCGAATCGGTTGGGAACGGGGTTGTTAACGGGAGGCTACGCCGCTGCCGTCGTCTGCATCGCGATGTTTTTTGCGCTCACCCGCGGCGCCCCTCCGATCAATCAACAAAACATTCCTCGCATCCTCTCGCTCCTACCTGCGGAGCCGGAAGGTTGGGGCACGGCGACCAGCATGGGACTGTATCGTTTCGCTGAGATTTTGGAGACCGATCATCTCGGCCAACGCACCTACGTGAAAGAGGGACCGGACGGGGAGAGACTCCAAGTGACCTTCTATTTGGCCTACTGGGCACCCGGCCAAGCCGGCGTGAGTGTTGTTGCTTCCCACACGCCTGATGCCTGCTGGCCGGGAGCAGGCTGGGCTCCGATACCCACGGAAGTCTCGGAGGTCGAACTGGAGCTTCCGCACCGTAACCTCGGTCGATCCGAATACCGTCTCTTCACCAACGAGCGCATTCCCCAACACGTCTGGTTTTGGCATTCCTACGACCGTGAATTGATTCGAGAATTCGATCCTCGACGGCCGCTGGAACTGCTTCAATCCGTTTTCACCTACGGCGTTCGCAGTAAAGGCGAGCAACTCTTCGTGCGCATGTCGAGTAACCAACCCTGGGAAGCGTTCCAGCATGAACCGCTGATCGCCGAGGTCTTCCACCGCCTAGAACCCTATGGACTGTAAACTCCCCGCATGTTTCGACTAACCGCCCAAGAGCGCTATGCGCTTGCCCTACTTTCCGCTCTTTTCCTGCTCGGCATTGTCGGCCTCTGGATCCTTTAACAAAATCAAGTCCGTGAAACACCCCCCTGACCACTCTCGCTCTATGCAAGCCGGCCTAGCTTGGCTCACCGCATTCGGTTTCGCAATTTTATCCGCTGTAGCGGGAGTGGCCCTTTGGACATCCCAAGAAAAGCACCGCACCAGCGAAACGATGGCGGAGTTAAAAGCCGTTGAAACGAGTTCACTCCGCGCGGCCATCGAGACCGAATCTTTGATTGCGGCGCAAAGCTTGCAGCGGTTGCGCCAAGTCGCAGGCGGACATGCGGTGTCGGCTCTGGCCACGCTCAGATCTTCGCCCCCCTCCCGTCAAGACGCGGAAATTCTCGGCTTTTGGTCCGACGAATTTGCTACCGGTTTCCTCCTGTTGCCAATCGACGGAGGCGTCGCTGACTTGGACCATATTCGAGTTTTTGTTCTAACTGCTGACGATTCTACGCCGTTTCGACTTACCTCTTTTCGCGGCAATACCGCCCGCGTGATTGGTTTAACTCAGCCCGCCAATCGGCTGCCCCCGGATCAACTTATGCTGGAGATCACTCATGATGATCCCACCATCCCGGTCGCCCGTTTCGTTGCGGAGTGGCAGCGGTGACTTAGTCGATTTTCCGGCCTTGCCAGCGAGCCAGCTCGTCTGAACCCTGCGCGGATGGTCATCAAACCCCGCGTTCGAGGATTCGTTTGTGTAACGTCCCATCCCGACGGATGTGCCGCTCATGTTCAGCAGCAAATCGACTACGTGAAGTCGAAAGGTGCCGTCACCGACGGCCCCAAGAAAGTGCTCGTGATCGGTGCCTCCACCGGCTTCGGGCTTTCTTCCCGTATCACCGCGGCCTTCGGGTGCGGGGCCGATACCATCGGCGTTTTCTACGAACGCCCCTCGGAGGAAGACCGCTTAGGCACCGCCGGCTGGTATAACTCGATCGGCTTTACCGAAAAAGCCCGAGCCGAAGGCCGCTACGCCCGAAACTTCAACGGCGATGCCTTCTCCGATGCGATGAAGACCGACGTGATCCAAGCGATTAAAGATGACCTAGGTTCGGTGGACCTCGTGGTCTATTCCCTAGCTTCGCCTCGTCGCACCCATCCCGACACCGGCACCGTGCACAAATCGGTCCTCAAACCCGTCGGCACCACCTATTCCAATCGGACGGTCGATACCGACAAAGGCATCGTCAGTGACATCACCATCGAACCCGCCTCCGAAGCCGAAATCGCCGACACCATCGCGGTCATGGGCGGAGACGATTGGGAACGCTGGATTGACGCCCTCGACAGCGCGGGCGTGCTCGCTCCCGCAGCCACGACTGTCGCCTACTCCTACATCGGTCCCGAGATCACTTGGGACATATACAAAAACGGCACCATCGGCCTCGCCAAAAACGACCTAGAAGCCGCGTGTGCCCGCATCGATGCGAAACTCAAGCACACCGATGCCAACGGCCGCGCGCTGATTTCTGTCAACAAGGCACTCGTCTCCCAAGCCAGTTCCGCCATCCCCGTGGTGCCCCTCTATATCTCGATCCTTTACAAAATCATGAAGGCCAACGGCACGCACGAGGGCTGCATCGAGCAGATGCAACGGCTGTTCGCCGAGCGCCTTTACCACGGCGCTGACCTGCAACTCGACGAAGCGGGCCGCGTGCGCGTCGACGACTTGGAAATGACACCAGAGGTGCAAAACGCCGGCGCCAAACTGTGGCCGCGAGTGACGACAGAAAACCTCGAGGAGCTCACCGACATCGCCGGTTACCGCACCGAGTTCCTCCGCATGTTTGGCTTTGGCTTACCCGGGATCGACTACGAAGCCGATTCCGAGCCGCATCATCCCATGATCTGAGTCATCCGCCCTAGATGGAAACGTCTCGCATAGGTCAGGACAAGTCTGTGGCGACTCAGAAAAGCTGACAAAGTGACGACATGACCCCATTGATCTGCCCCCCACAAGCCGCCCGGGACGGACGATCTCCATATCGTCCGCCGTGGAGTGGGAACCCAGCCCACTGCGGACCGGGTGGAACCGGTCCCTCCCGTGAGTGCGGGTCGCGGTGGGTGACTCTCTTTGAATAAAACCCCGTAGGCTTCGTCCCAACGCCTTTCCCCGCTCCGTCGTCGGGAGATGCTGTTGTGCCTGTCGCCCGTCGCTATCGCCCCCGCCACCCGCGTGCCTCCGCGATTTGGCAGGTCTTTGATCGATACTGGGCCGACTATGAAGCAGCCCATCCTGAGCGTGCCCGGGCGGTCGCGCCCACCGTGCATGCTTTTCAGCGCTGCGGGGACTTCCGCGCTGGTTTCTCCCGTTGGCGTTGCGAGTACTGTGCGCACGAATTCCTTCACGCCTTTACCTGTAAGCAGCGTATGATCTGCACTTCGTGCGCCCAGCGGCGCACCCTCACCCTCGCTCCGGTCATCGCCGAGGAGATCTGCCAACCGGTGCCGCATCGCC
>Ga0075118_10000963_pt1 | contig 22914 bp, 23 predicted proteins | sample AntAceMetag02UKE_FD_69794 | JGI IMG/M metagenome (GOLD analysis project Ga0075118, IMG submission 69794) | Saline lake microbial communities from Ace Lake, Antarctica - Antarctic Ace Lake Metagenome 02UKE | ecosystem: Environmental > Aquatic > Non-marine Saline and Alkaline > Saline | place...
TTCATCGGAGTGGTCTTCATCGGAGTGGTCTTCATCGGAGTGGTCTTCATCGGAGTGGTCTTCGTCGGAGTGGTCTTCGTCGGAATGGTCTTCCTCGCCGAAGGGGATGGGGTCCACCAGAGCGGCGATGGCGACAACTTCAGCGCCGTCTTCAGCCGCACTGGCGAGGGCGTCGGTCAGCCCTTCCTCAAGACCTAGCCCGTTGCTGATGACCACGTTCGCCTGCACCATGGTGGCCACGTCTGCTGATGAGGGCGAGAAGTCGTGCGGGTCAGCGCCGATCGGCAAAATCGTGGTGTTCACTCCACCACCGCACGCCACGATTTCATCAACGATGCTGCCTAGTTGCGTAGTGGTGGTGACAACAGACACACCATCAGCGTCGCTGGCTGGGGTGGGGTCGCTGCCGCAGGCGGCTAGACCGAGAGACAGGGCTGCGCCCACGGCTAGGACGCCGGTCACACGGGGCAGAGATGATGCGGAACGTGGTCGATATGTTTTTGATGGCATGTCGTCAGGCTAAGCTTAATGATAATGATTGTCAAGTGCAGTTAGTGAAATTACAGTTGCCCCTGAGACTTCAAGATCGTGATTCCGACCAGGGCAGCCACCACCAGGAGTCGCAGGATGCGCCCGGAGGTGCCGACCACCGGCCATGACAGGGCCAGCAGCCAGGCAAAGAAAATGGTGACGATAGAGAGAAAAACCACGCCCAGCCAGAGCAAATCACCGGTTTGGATGAGCCCGAGCAACAGGAATAGGCCGGTGAGAACCAGCAGCAACCACCTGGGCAGGCGGGTCAGGGTGCGCATGATCGGCATGCTGATTCGGTGCAGGGCCGAATCTTGGCCGCTATTGCCCTTCGGTGTGGCAGAACCTTCACGATCAGGGGTCGGACCCCCTGGTCCGCGAACTCCCGGTGGTTGTCGGGCCATGAGTTCTCCTCGGTTAGGGATGCGCACTACGGTGGCTCTATGTTGCCAGTGCCAGAACTCAGAGCCGAGTCGGGCGGGCTCGTGGTGGCTTTGCGGTTTCGGGCCGAGGTGGCTGCCGATGTCGCAGGTCACGGGGCGGATGAACTGATCAGTGGGTTACGCGAGGCACTTGTGCAGTTCTCGCTGTGTCCTGGCTTTGCCTCCGGCCAGGTATGCCAGTCCCTTGATGACCCGCACGCGGTACTGCTGATTCTGCGGTGGCACGAGGTGGGCGCATATCGGCGCGCTCTATCTCGATACGACATCAAGGTTGCCGTGGTGCCGCTGCTGTCCTTGGCCCAGGACGAGCCCAGTGCGTTCGAGGTCGCTACCGCCGCAGACGGTCAAAGCATTCGCGATTTCGGTTCGCTCATTGCCGCCGACGCCCAGCAGGTGCGGCTGGGTGAGGCAGCCGCGGGTGTAGTGCCACCGCTTCGCTAGAGTGCGCCTTGTTCTTGACCGCCGACAGCCAGCCGGAGTGGAGCTACAATGGCCGCCGATCGTATCGATGCACTCGTCAATCTCGCCAAGCGACGCGGGTTCGTCTTTCAGTCTTCAGAGATTTACGGTGGCAGTCGATCCGCCTGGGACTATGGCCCGCTGGGCGTGGAGTTTAAAGAAAATATCCGCCGTCAGTGGTGGCAGTCGGTCGTGCGCGGCCGCGACGATGTGGTGGGCCTAGATTCCTCCATCATTTTGGCACCGCAGGTGTGGGAAGCATCCGGTCACGTTTCAGCTTTCGTCGACCCGCTCACCGAGTGCAAGCAGTGTCATCGACGGTGGCGGGCAGACCAACTCATCGAAGCTTACGAAGAGAAGCATGGCGCTGCACCGGCTAACGGCCTCGCCGACATCGTGTGCACCAGTTGTGGAACGCGCGGCCAGTTCACTGAGCCGCGAGAGTTCAACGGAATGCTACGTACCACCGTAGGTCCCACCGAAGATTCTGCCGCGCTGCACTACCTTCGCCCGGAAACCGCTCAGGGAATTTTCATCAACTACCTGAACGTGATGAATGCCAGCCGAAAAAAACCACCGTTTGGTATTGGGCAGACCGGTAAAAGTTTTCGTAATGAGATCACTCCCGGCAACTTCATTTTTCGCACTCGTGAGTTTGAGCAGATGGAAATGGAATTCTTCGTACAGCCGGGTACGGACGAGGAATGGCACGAATACTGGCTCACTGCCCGCTGGGACTGGTACACCGATTTGGGTATGAACCCAGAGAACATGCGCTTGCTAGACCATCCGGCAGAGAAACTCAGCCACTACTCCAAGCGCACCGTCGACATCGAATACCGCTTTCGTTTCGCTGGATCGGAATGGGCCGAACTTGAAGGCATCGCCAATCGCACCGACTTTGATCTCACCACTCATGGCGAGCATTCCGGCACCGATCTGTCCTACTTCGATCAAGAGTCTGGTGAGCGCTGGGTGCCCTTTGTTATTGAACCGGCTGCGGGCCTTACTCGCTGTGTCCTAGCATTTTTGATTGATTCATATGACGAAGACTCCGCGCCCAACGCCAAGGGCGGAGTGGATACGCGCACGGTGCTGCGCCTTGACCCGCGACTGGCCCCGGTGAAGGCCGCCGTGTTGCCGCTATCGCGTAATGCCGATCTCTCCCCGAAGGCGCGCGACCTCGCCGCGCAACTGCGGCGCACGTGGAACGTGGAGTTCGACGATGCTGGCGCGATCGGCCGTCGCTACCGCCGACAGGACGAAATCGGCACGCCCTTCTGCATCACCGTGGACTTCGACACCCTCGACGATCAGGCCGTGACGGTGCGAGAACGTGACTCGATGGCCCAGGAGCGCATCGGCCTCGATGCGGTACACGCCTGGCTGGCCCAGCGCCTGCCGGCCTGCTAGGTCGACCACGGGCGGCCGACCACGATGCGATGAGCACTAGGGCGGCCGCTGCGATTGGTTGGCAGACAAGGCGGGAGAACCACTAGGTATGTTGCCGTTATGCATGACCATCCGATCTTCACCGGTGTTTACCGCGCACTAGCCGGGTTGGGTGAGCGCGCGGGGCTTGGTGACCTTCGTGCTCGAGTCCTCGAACCCGCACGTGGGCGCCTACTCATCGTGGGGCTTGGCCCCGGTCATGACCTCGTGCATCTACCACCAGCAGTCACATCTGTTGTGGCTCTGGAACCAAGTGAGTCCATGCGTGCAGCCGCCCGGTCGCGAGTCGCTGCGACTAGGGCCGGCGGGATCGACGTTGAGGTGCTCGATGCGCGCGGTGAAGCGATTCCGTTGGGGGACAACAGTATTGATTCGGTTCTCCTAGCCTACGTGATGTGCTCGGTCGACGATGTGGACGCCACCTTGGCCGAGGTTTATCGGGTGGTGCGGCCGGGAGGAGCGGTATGTACTTTGGAGCATGTGCGCGCCCAACCCGATAGTTGGCATGCCCGCGCCCAGCGATTCGTGCGGCCTTGGTGGCCACGCTTGGCCGGGGGTTGCCAGGTGGATCGAGACACCCTCACGGCGCTCGCCAAGGCAGGATTCGAGGTGAGCGATATCGCGACAACCACGATCGCCAACCTCCCACCCGTGGCACCCACCATCGTTGGAGTCGCCTGGGCTCCCGCGGCCACGAATGACGCCAACTAGGACGCATTAGATACCCCCTGGGGTATATAGTTGCCATCATGTGCCATAAGACGACGTGTAAGCGATGTGAAAAAGCCACCTGGGCCGGTTGCGGCCAGCATGTGGAGCAAGCCCTGGCCGGGGTGCCGCGTAATCAGCGATGCGCATGCTCCGCGCAGGAGAGAAGTGAGTTCAATCGAGCGAACTCCGTTTTTGGTCGGCTCTTTCGTCGCTAGACCGACCACTACCCAGGGCAGCCTCTCCCACTAGCAGGCCATGGGGGGACAATAGGGCCGTGTCGGGTAGTCAGTTAATGCAGTTGCGCGTGGGCGCGACCACGATTGACCCGCCAGTAGTCCTTGCCCCCATGGCCGGTGTCACTAACCGCGCATTTCGCCAGTTGTGCCGCGAAGCCGGCGCTGGGCTCTACGTGAGCGAGATGATCACATCTCGTGCCCTCGTTGAACGCCATCCGGCCACCTTGGACATGGTCACCTTCGGTGATGCCGAAACGCCTCGGTCTATCCAGCTGTACGGGGTAGACCCCCAGGTTGTGGCAGCGGCTGTCTCGATGGTGGTCACCGAGGATCTCGCCGACCACATCGACCTCAACTTCGGCTGCCCGGTGCCCAAGGTGACCCGCAAAGGTGGCGGCAGTGCCCTGCCCTGGAAGCGCGATCTCTTCGCCAATATCGTGCACGGCGCCGTTGCGGCTGCCCAGGGCGAAGTGCCAGTGTCGGTCAAAATGCGCAAAGGCATCGACGAGGACCATGTGACCTATTTGGATGCGGGGAGAATTGCTGCCGATGCCGGCGTTTCCTGGGTTGCCCTCCACGGACGCACCGCGGCACAAATGTATTCCGGCGAGGCCGACTGGTCTGCGATAGCGACCCTGGTAAATCACCTGCCGGGCACGCCGGTGTTGGGTAACGGCGATATTTTCAGTGCCGCTGATGCCTTAGCGATGATGGAGTTCACCGGATGTGCCGGCGTTGTGGTGGGCCGGGGATGCCTTGGCCGCCCGTGGCTTTTTGCCCAGTTGAGTGCAGCTTTTGCCGGCGCTGCGATTCCGGCTGATCCCGGTCTAGACGAAGTGCTGCACATCCTGCGACGTCACGCCGAGCTGTTGGTAGAGCAAAGTGGTGAGATCATCGGTTGCCGTGAGATTCGTAAGCATATGGCCTGGTACCTGAAGGGTTTTGCTGTCCGTCAGCCCGTGCGTGCGGCGTTGAGCACGGTGAAATCCCTGACCGAACTTGATGATTTGCTCGCGATGATTAATGTGAATCAGCAGGCCAACCGGGAGGTCATGAGCGCGCCGCGGGGGAGGACAGGTAGCCCCCGCCCCACAGCCCTACCCGATCGCTGGCTTGACTCCATGTACATCACCGAAGCCGATGGCCACATCGTTGCGCAGGCTGAGTTGGCCGTGAGTGGTGGCTGATGTCTGACACCCCGCCTGTGGGCTATACCGATCACGACGTACACCGTTGGGTTGATGAGGATCTGCTACGTCCGGGTCGCAGTGCGTTCGCACGTGATCGGGCTCGGGTGTTGCATTCGGTTGGATTGCGTCGGTTGGCAGCGAAAACTCAGGTGCTTACCGCAGGTTTCGCTGACTTCCCGCGTACGCGGTTGACCCATACGCTCGAAGTGGCGCAGATCGCCCGCGAGTTGGGGGCGGCGCTGGGATGTGATGCAGACATCGTTGACGTAGCAGGGCTGGCCCACGATTTGGGGCATCCACCCTTCGGCCACAACGGTGAGACGGCCTTGAACAAGGCAGCTGAACACATCGGTGGGTTTGAGGGCAACGCGCAAACCCTCCGGGTCTTGACCAGGTTGGAGGCAAAAATTTGGGATCCGACCACCGGGCAGAGTGCCGGACTTAACCTTTCCCGGGCATCCCTGGACGCATCGTGTAAGTACCCCTGGGCTAAGCGGGACGACACGGTGAAGTTTGGTTACTACCCCGACGATGCTCCGGTGTTTCATTGGTTGCGCGAGGGGGCACCCGGAGAGCGCAGGAGCCTGGAGGAACAGGTGATGGACTGGGCCGACGATGTGGCCTATTCCGTCCACGATATCGAAGATGCGTTTCACACCGGAATGGTTGTACCGCAGGCTTTTTCTTCGAGAAATGAACGCGACAGCATCCTGGCCTCGGCGGTACGCAACTACGCCGATGGGCTCACAGTTGGAGACCTCGAAGAGGCTTTGGAACGCTTGCGACACGAAGAGTTCTGGCTGACCGAGTACGCCGGTACACATCAAGACCTAGGTCGGCTCAAGGCGATGACTTCGGCGCTCATCGGTAGGTTCTGTACGGCTGCCGAAGTTGCCACGAAGGATGCCTATGAAGGTTTCCCGCTCACCCGCTACGCAGCCGAACTTATTGTGCCAAAGGCCGTTCAAGCTGAAGTGGCTGTCATGAAAGCGGTCACGGCGCACTACGTGATGGGGCGCGATGGAGCCGAGCGTGAATACGCTGAACAGCGTCAGATTCTGGCTGAACTGATCCAAGAACTCATGTCGTTGGACGGGCAGATGCTGGAGCCATGGATCGCGCCACAGTTCGCCGAAAGCGACACTGATGCCCAACGCCTGCGGGTGGTGATTGATCAGGTGGCCAGCCTTACCGATGCCAGCGCCCGAGAGTGGCATCAGCGCCTAGGATCCCCACTATGAGCGGTCGCATCCATGACGACGATATTGCCGAGGTGCGCGAGCGCACCCGGATCGACGACGTGGTGCGCGACTATGTGGCACTCAAGCCCGCCGGCGGGGGTTCCTTAAAAGGGTTGTGCCCCTTTCACGATGAGCGTTCACCCTCTTTCCATGTGACACCGAGCAAGGCCATGTTCTACTGCTTCGGCTGCCAGGAAGGCGGTGATGCCATCAGTTTCCTGCAGAAGATGGATCACCTTAGTTTTACCGAGGCGATCGAAAAGTTGGCCGGTAAATTCGGCGTCACGTTGCGCTATGTCGAAGGCAATGCGGGCATGGCGCGCCAGCAGGGTCAACGTGCCCGACTCGTCGCTGCCCACAAGTTGGCCGCTGAGTTCTTCACCAAGCAGTTAGATCTACCACCCGCCCAGATCGCCCGGGATTTCTTAACGGAACGTGGGTTCGAAAAGCCAGTCTGGGAAACGTTTTCCCTGGGGTTTGCACCCAAATCATGGGACGGGCTTCTACGCCATCTACGCGCAGCTGGATTCACCGATGATGAGCTGCTTCTTGGTGGTCTGGTCTCCCGTGGCAGTCGCGGAGCGTACGACCGTTTTCGCGGTCGACTGCTATGGCCGATTCGCGACTTAAGCGGTGATGTCATTGGCTTCGGTGCCCGCCGACTACTCGATGACGATGAGGGTCCTAAATATCTCAATACGCCAGAGACTCCGTTGTATAAGAAGAGCCAGGTGCTCTTTGGGCTGGATTTGGCGCGGCGCGATATCGCTAAGTCCCAGTCGGTGGTCATTGTGGAGGGCTATACCGATGTGATGGCGTGTCACCTCGCCGGTGTGCCCACTGCTGTTGCCACGTGTGGCACCGCGTTCGGTACCGAACACATCAAGGTACTGCGACGCCTGCTCATGGACGATGAGCGCATGCGCGGTGAGGTTATCTTCACCTTCGATGGTGACGAAGCGGGCCGTCGGGCGGCGCTGAAGGCTTTCACCGAGGACCAGCGTTTCGTGTCGCAAACCTATGTGGCTGTTGACCCTCACGGACTAGACCCCTGCGATCTTCGACTCCACCACGGCGATGAAGCAATCCAAGCCCTCGTTGCCGGTCGCGTACCGCTATTCGCCTTCGCGATCAAGTCCGCGTTGGCCGCCTACGATCTGGATTCTGCTGAAGGTCGTATCCATGCCCTTGAGGAAGCAGCCCCCATTGTGGCGGGCATCAAAGACCCCGCTCTGCGGCCTGAATATGTGCGCCGCCTCGCCGGTTGGCTCGGACTTGAACAGACGACCGTGGCCCAGGCAGTAGGAAAGAAGAGCGCATCGCGGGCGTCATCGTCAGCGTCCAATGCACCGCAATCTCGACCTGTGCCGGCGAAATCGACCGACCCGATCATGGTGCTCCAGCGGGAGGTGCTGAAGTGCGCCCTGCAGGAACCGGCCCTCGTTGCCGACTGGTACGCCGCCATTGAAGCCCAGGCGTATCCCAATCTCGCCTATGCCCAGGTTCATGAGGCCATTCAGGTGGCCGGTGGCCCCAGCGATCGACTGGTGGGCGCGGCCTGGGTAGATGCGGTCTTAGCCGCGTGTGTTGATGATGATGCTCGACGCGGGGTGCGCGCCCTGGCTGTGGAACCACTGCCGGTACGAGATCAGGTGGATGCTCGCTACACCACATCGGTCATTGCAGCATTGTTGGTCAAGGACGCTTCTCGTCGAATCGATGAACTGCGGGGGCGAGTGCAGCGAGCAGCTGAGACCACCACGGAGCGCGACGACCTGTTTGGCCAGTTAATGGCCCTGGAGGCCTATCGCCGCGAACTGCAAGAGCAGACCGAATCATGAGCGGGCAGCGCGGGGGCAAGCCGTCGAAGGATTCGGTGAGGTCGGGCGAACGTATCCTCGCGTGGGCCCAGGTGACCACCATGGAGGAGGCGACGATCTTCGTTGTGGCCTCAGCGAAAGCCCTTTATATTCCCTCGCTTAAGCCGTGGGGCGGCACAGATCAGATGCGCCGGCTGCCCTGGCGGATGATTGACCGCGCGCATTGGGAGTCGCCCATCCTTACGGTCGTGGCCGGTGACGACGGTGCGGACCGCACCTGGCGGATTGACCTGCTTACCCCCGGCAATCTGCCCGAGTTCGTGCGAGAGAGAGTGATGGCCACGATCGTGGTGTCTGAGCACGTGTTGCTCGTCGGCGATCAAGGGGTGCGGTTGGTTGCCCGTCGCCCTGAGTCCGATGTAGACGCTGATGCAGGTTACGACTGGTCGATGACCTTTGACCCTGGTCTGGACAGCTCGGACCAGGACATAGGTGCTGCAGCGCAACGGGCCCTGTCACATTTGCGCGACACGTTCGGGGTCTAGTAGGGCGAGGTACGAGGCATATCCGCAGTTGCTAAACTAGGCCAGCCATATTCCCCCATAGCTCAATTGGCAGAGCATTCGACTGTTAATCGAAGGGTTCCTGGTTCGAGTCCAGGTGGGGGAGCAAGTCGTTGTTACAGCAGCCGCCCACGAGCGCGGGCGTGCATCAAGATCAACTGTACGGTCGACCGGCCCACGAGAAGTTGGCCGTGTTCCATGGATTCCAGACGCTGGAAATGCGAACACCGCTCTGCGGGCTAGCCGCTTCCACGATTTGGCCGCCACCGATGTACATCGATGCGTGGTGTGAACCGTTCTTGAAGAAGAACAGCAGGTCACCGGGTTGCAGATCGCTGGCGGGGATCTGTCGAACCTCGCGTGCCTGCACGTAGGAATAAGCGGTCAACCGCACGCCCGCTTGAGCCCAGGCGGCCGCGGTGAGTTTGGTGCAGTCCCATGAGTTGGGGGGTTGGGCAGCAAAGCTGTAGGGCTTGCCGACCTGGGCCAGTGCGTACGCCACCGCGATGGCCGCTTTACCCGAACCTGCTGTGCTTCCACCGTTTCCGCCCGACCAACTGCCACCATCATTGGGTCCACCGTTGGCGGAGTTGCCCGACGAGCCAGAAGAGCCAGAAGAACTGGACGAGCCGGACGAGCCTGACGATCCTGAAGAGCCAGAAGAATTCGATTGATTGGCGGCCGCTTGAGCAGCGGCGGCTTGAGCAGCGGCAAGGGCGGCAGCAGCAGCGGCGCGATCGGCCTCCGCCCGGCGCTTGCGCTCCTCTTCAAGCCGCTGACGTTCCTCTTCCTTCAATTGACCGAGGTAGGACTGCGTTTCGGCCACCTTGGCATCAAACTCTTCCTGGCGCTCACGCATGATTGACACGACATCCTCAGCCTGTGTTTGCTGCTGGCTGAGTTCTGCGCTGGCCTGGGCGAGTTTCAATCGGGCGACCTGTGACTTGCGCAGTGCCGCGTTTTGACCGCTGGCCACGATGTCCAAGATCACCGCCTGGTCCAGGAAGTCCTGGGGGTCATCGGCGAGGAGTAACTGAAGTGAGGAGTCGATGCCGCCGGTGCGGTATGCCGCCGCGGCATATCGGCCGATAGAGCTTTGGGTTTCTTTCAGATCGCCCTTTGCCCTGTTCACCTTGGCCTGGGTTTGATCGATCTTGCCGTTGAGTTGGCTGAGTTCATATTCGGCATCTTCAAACCGCCCGTGGGCAGCAGCGGCTTCCATCTCCAGATTCGTCAGAAACGCCTCAACTTCAGCGATGCGTTCGGGGTTGGCTGTGGCCGCCGGGGCCGTGAGGAGTCCAGCGGCAACAAGTGCGCCAGCGGCTGCTGCGGCGGCTAAGCCCTGGGCCCAGCGTTTGCGGTGATCGGTCACAAAGTGCCCTTTCGATTTGCTGTTGCCGTGGAACCTCATCGACGAAATGGTAACAGTAGTGTCACAAATAACAAGTAGCCGTGACCTTTGGCGCCGGATTTCGCCGTGAATTCAAGGCGAAATCTGCCGCCGGCGACTAGCGCTGCAGGGCGAGGGAGAACCGGAGGCTGACCGCTCCGCCTAAATCTGCCGACCGACTGCCTCGCATGGTCCCGGTGCCTTGAACTCCTCGAAAGTTCTTAGACCCACCGATGACCTCAAGGATGCCGCTAAAGGTGGTATTACCGGTTCCGGCACTTGGAGGGGAAGCGGCCCAGCCGGTGACGGAGAAGGCGATCCTGGTGCCATCAGAGCGAATGACGGTGACATAGCCGCTGAAGGGCCCGGAGCCGTTGACGTAGTCCACATCGCCGAGGAAGTCCACTTTCGCGCTGCGCTTACCCCACCGAGTTTTGCCCTCGAGGTGATTCCAGCCGTAGGTAATGCCGCCGGGCAGGGTGTTCAAGGTGGTGCCGATGCTGGACACGGTGGAGTCAAACACCAGGGTTTGTTCCTTGGCCGGCGTTACTCCTGAGGATTGCAGGGTTGAGTCCTGGTCAGACTGTGCGGGGCCAACTCCGGAAAGGTTGATCCCGACCACCAGTGCCAGGATGGCGGCAATAGTCAGGGCGGCCATCGTGAGTCGGCGTGTGGGCATGGTGAAAATCGTGGGCATAGGTGCTCCTGGCGCATTGGTGAACGAAGGGAAAAGGAAGAAACTGATAGGCGCAAAAACGCCGTGCCCGTCAGGTGAGGTCACGGCGAAGTCGCCAGGTTAGCCCACCATTGGCATAGGTTGAGGACATGAGTCATCGTTCACTTGCAGTGCCCGGGATGGTGCTGGCCGTCGCGGCGCTCATCATCACGTCTGCGGCGCCCGCCTCCGCCCACGCCATTGCTGCGCTAGACGGCGTGCCAGCCTATGCGGGTAAGTCCTCAACCATCACCTTGGAGCTGCAGCACGGCTGTGGGGGAAATCAACTCGGCATCGACAAGGTCGTAGCCCGCTTTGGCAAGGAATTTGGCAAGATCAAACCGCGGGCGGTTGCTGGCTGGACCGCAAAGACCAAGCGCACCACCGATGGCCGCAAGGTGATCTGGAAACTGACCGGCTCCGTACCTGCGTTCAACGCCCCGACCTACTTCCGCATGAAGATTTCCTGGCCGAAGGAAGCCGGGGTGTACGGGGTACCCGTCATTCAGCGATGCGATGGCGAGGTCGTCCGCTGGGATGTACCCGATGGCCCCGCAACAGCAGATAAGCCGTCACCACCGCTGTACCCGCTACCCCAGATCCAAGTTTTGCGCGCACGGTAGGTTTTGCGCCGCTGTCATGTTGCTGCCCGCATCGGGCACAATGTGGTGTACCGGGGCGGTAGCTCAGCTGGTCAGAGCGGCGGACTCATAATCCGACAGGTCGTGGGTTCGAACCCCACCCGCCCCACATAAGAATTGTTGCGCCGCAGCAAATTGTGGCATGGGGGTCATCCGCACCGTAAGTCTGCGTGTTTTGGAGTTTCCGCTTAGCCATTCTCCGCTGAGCGCATGGTCCGGAATTCATGACCACTTCACCACCCCCGGGGGACGACGTGACCTCGCGTGTTCGGTTATCACTGTGTCGTTCGCGTGGAACGTTCGATCGTGGTTGACGGCGCCACACGAATCTGTCATGGTCCCAGAAGTTTTAGAGCATCCACAACTTCATCGAAAGGTCTACTCATTCAAACTCGTCCTTGGCAGCTCGTCGCGCTCGCAACGTTGTGCTTCATCACGGCACTTCATCTATTGACAGGCGCGCTGGAGGAGATCCTCGCGGTGTCGAGTTTTGCGAATGTTGAAGCCCTAGCTGAGCAAGGTTTCCAGGGTGGCGACACCAATTCCGTCATGGAGCACCTTGCACTGTCAGCAGACATCTTCGGGATCATGACAGTCATCGTGTTCATGTTCGGCTTCCTGCTGTACCGAGGGCAATATCTGGCTGGAGTACGTCTGACAGGAACGATCTTTTTCGCGATTGGCTTCGTCGGCTATGCGCTGCGAGGCGGTTCATCCGACGATGGCACCGCGCTGAGCACCACAGGAGATCGCGTCATAACGATCGCCCTCCTGGCCGTTGTTCTGGCGGGGTTCATCTCGTTGTTCTTCGGACGATCGGCAAAGTGGGTCGCAGCGCACAAAGAGGGCTAGCACACTGTGTCCCGATCACTGAATAGGACCTTCTAGATCAACCGAATTGTTCAGAGACAGGGAAAAAGGTGTAAGTGTACTTCCGCAGCCTTGACACCACTGTGTGCTCCAACCGGGCGATCATTCGCGGTTGGTGCGGGGTGGGGATCGCCATTTCTGGTTGGTCAGGGTGTTGGTGATGAGGACTTCACGGTTGGCGTTACCGGTGAGGGTCCAGGGTTTGTGGTGGATCAGGTGGTGGTGATGCCAACACAGGCCGATCAGGTTTGTCATCTCTGTCTGGCCACCATGGCGGGCGAAGATGATGTGGTGGGCTTCGTCGATTCTTGAGGTGCAGCCGGGGAACCGGCAGTGTCGGTCCCGGATCTGGATGGCTTTACGTAGATGGGGTGGGACGGTGCGGTTAGCGGGCAGTGAGGCGATCATGTGGCCCTGGGCGTTGACCACGTAGGGGTTGATGATGCCATCACAGAGCATCCGATCAACCGCGTTCGCGGTGGTGATGGTGGACAGCACCGGTGAACGCATGCCGAGCCGATCAAGAAACCCGGCTGTGCGCTCAGTGTCGTTCATTAAGGTCTCGACCGAGATGGATGCATGGATCACGGGTCGGGCCCCTTGGATCGGCGGTAACCCCTGGGGGTCCGTGGCATCTAAAGAGGCCGCGGCGTCCATCAAGCGTTGGAAGGATTCCAGGTTGTGCGTGGAGGAGGGTCTCCGGTCAAGGGGTTCATCACCCATCGGGTCACCCAGTGATGTTTTCTTCACGGCCCGGTGCGCTGATTCCATGAGAGCCAAAAACTGTTGACCCATATCCGCCGGAAGTAACGCATCAATTTTCACCAGACCATCCAAAACGGTGGAGGCGTGCAGGTGGCATTGGCCGCGTCGGTCTTCATCATCACGTTCCGCGGCACCAGGGTCGAGGCGATGGGTGATGATGCGCAGGAAGTCACTGAACTGCTTCGCCGTGCAGTCACGGGCATAGTCAGTAATCGTGGCCTCTTCAGCGATGAGGAGGTCACGGAGGCGCGGGTAGGAATGGTGGGCGCGATCTAATTCCAGTAAATGCTCCCGGGTAACCGCACCGGCTGCGAAAGCCGTGCCCATGACCGGGTGTTGGCGTTGTAAACCACCGGTACGCACGATGCTCCGGCATGCACCCCAGCCTTCATTTACTTTCGCTGCGATCCAGGCATGGGATGAACGTGAACCATCACACGCGTAGTCACCAGTCTGGTGGAAACGATCCGCCGCCGCAGCACGCACCGATTCCAACCGACGGATCGCGGTGGTCACCTCCACCACCAACTCACCATCCCGATGACCCAACCCAGGCCCGGCATCCAGGCCGGCCAAAGTGTCAATCAAGGAGTTGAGTTCACTCACGCACTCAGCAGCATTGACCCGCTGCGCCACCCCACCCGATAATTCGAACATGTGTACGAGTATACGCCATCACTCTGACAACCGCAATACCCAAAGTCATCTATTTCCATTGCCCCCCAACAACTTCTAGTGATTTCGTTGACTGGCGCGAAGCGAGGTTCGACACGCCGCAAAACCACCTCGCAAGGCGCCAGTCAGCGGGAATGGGTCCACCGGATGCGCTGCTACGCGCTTCAGCGCAGGAGCCGTGGCATATTGATGTGGTGTTACGAAGTACGCACGGCAGCGCCTCGCACCGCAGGACTACCGCAGCCCTAGCCGCCTCGGTCCTCGTCGCCACAACACTCACCATCACGACGGTTCCGGCTCACGCAGCCAGTCCAGCCCCCGCGGGGCGTGTGGTTATCGGCGATTCGGTCACGGGCATGAACCCACAGGCTCTGAAATCGCGGGGCTTCAAAGTTAACTACGCCGTGAGTCGCCAATTTTCCACCCTGCCCGGAATCTTAAAAGGCTATGGGAGCCGGCTGCCACGCAAGGTTGTGGTGCACCTGGGCACCAACGGCACCATTTCCCTGAATGATTGCAAGCGAGCCGTTCGCATTGCGCGCAGCACCCGCACGGTCTTCTTCGTCACCGTGCGTGTTCCCGCCTCGTGGGAACGCAGCAATAACGCCACCCTGCGTCGATGTGACCGTGCGTTTAAGGGCCCGCGTGTGCGCATTATCGACTGGCACCGATTGTCCGATAACCGCAATGATTGGTTCTACCGCGATGGGTACCACCCCGTGGAGTCCACCGGGGGTGTGGCATATGCCAAACTTATTGACCGTGCCGTAGACCGGCATCGACGTTGAGCCAGGTCGACTGTTTTTGCCACCGTTGACCCTGTCAGAAATGGGCCAAATCAGTCGCATGAGAGCGTGACCGTTGAGAACGTGTGAGGATAAGACGCACCACCACGCCATAGGGCAGGAGAGCAAGACATGACCGGCACGGCACCTGGCAACGCCACCTCGATGTTTCGCGACACCGCCGTGCTGTCCGTGTCCATCGCTGAGGCACCCATTGTGGTTACCTCGGCAGAATTCGATGAAGCCCTCGCCTCTACCTATGAGCGGCTAGAACTGCGGCCGGGGCTACTTGAAGGCCTCGCCGGCATCAAGGAGCGACGCTGGTGGCCAGAAGATGTCAGTTTTGCTGATGCCGCGGTCATGGCCGGGGCCAAGGCCCTCGCCGATGCTGGCATTGATGCCAATCAGGTGGGCCTTTTGATTGACACCTCCGTCTGCCGAACCAATCTGGAGCCCTCGGCTGCTGTCGATGTGCACCACCAATTATTGCTGCCAACCTCAGCGCTTAATTTCGACCTGTCCAATGCCTGCCTCGGCTTCGTCAATGGCATGCAACTGGCCGGGCTCATGATCGACGCCGGTCAAATTGATTATGCGTTGATCGTTGACGGTGAAGGCAGCCGCGAACCACAGCAGCGCACCATTGAACGGCTATCTGCCCCCGATGCCACCGCGCAGGATGTGTTCGACAACTTCGCCACGCTTACCCTTGGTTCCGGGGGCGCGGCCATGGTGCTCGGACGGGCTAGCGACCACACATCGGGTCATCGCTTCGTCGGGGGAGCCGCCCGTGCTGCCACCCAGCATCATCGCTTGTGCGTGGGAAATCTGACCGAGATGAAAACTGATTCCCGCGCTCTCCTAGAGGCCGGCGTGCAGCTGGCCGTCGACCTGTGGACCGAAGCAGCCGGCACCTTCGATTGGAACGACCTTGATCTGTACGTCATGCATCAGGTGTCCAATGTGCACACCGCAGCGGTCACCGCGGCGCTCGGTTTGGATTCTGATCGCACACCGCTGACCTTTCCCATGTACGGCAATATCGGCCCGGCCTCCATTCCTTTCACCCTGGCTAAACAGCGCGACGATCTGCGCGCCGGTGACCGCGTGGCATGCCTTGGCATTGGTTCGGGTCTGAACTCCATGATCATCGAAATTACCTGGTAACCGGTGTCTGATTCATCGGCTGGCAAGGCCTCATTGCCCCCGGATGGACTCCCGGGCCTAGACCCAGCATGGTCTGAACTGGTCATGGTTGATGGCCAGGAATGGCATGTACTGCACCGCCCTGCTGCCGGTGTGGCTTCCCTCACGGTATTGGCCGTCCATGGCAATCCGACCTGGTCTTATCTGTGGCGCGAGCTATTGGCCCATGCGCCGGCAGATTGGCGCGTCATCGCCGTAGACCAACTAGGGATGGGCTATTCACAGCGGACCACCCCGCGACGACTGGCAGATCGGGTCACCGATCTAGGCCGCCTCACCGAGGTCATGGGCGTGAGCGGGCCCGTGATGACCGTCGCACACGACTGGGGTGGCCCTGTGTCGCTGGGTTGGGTGCTGGCTCACAAGGAACAGGTGAGTGCCGCTGTTTTGTTCAACACCGCGGTACATCAGCCAGCACAAGCGGCAGCGCCACGACTCATTAAGGCCGCACGATGGCGGCCGATTCACGATCTCGTGACAAGGAAAACACCGACATTCGTCAACGGAACCGCAACCATTTCTCGGCTGGCCGCCGACCCACTTGCCGATGATGTGCGCGATGCCTACCGGGCGCCGTATCTGAGCGCGGATCGTCGTGGGGCAGTGGCAGATTTCGTGGCTGATATTCCGTTGAACCCAGACCATCCCAGTGCCGCCACCCTTGACCAAATCGCGGCGGATATCTGCGATCTTGATATCCCGGTGTTCTTGTCCTGGGGAGTCGATGATCCGGTCTTTTCCGATGTCTACCTTCGCGATCTCCTGCAACGACTTCCGCATGCCGACGTCCACCGCTACGAAAAGGCGGGCCATCTGGTCACCGAGGATGCACCCACGGCTATCACTGATGCGATTGCATGGATGCAACTGCAGGGTTCACCGGGAGCAGATCAGGCACAGCTGCGTGCCGATCCAGTAGCGACCGGGCAGTACATGTCGGTCAATCCTGGTCGCAGCGACGATATCGCGTTGGCCGATATGGGTTCTGGGCGTCAGGCGACCTGGGGTCAACTGACCCAGCGCGTCGAGGTCCTCGCGGCTGGGCTGGTGGCGCGCGGTGTACGTCCTGGTGATCGTGTCGCCATGTTGATCACTCCCGGCCCCGATCTTGTTGCCGCTGTTTACGCCTGTTGGCGGCTGGGCGCGGTAGTGGTGGTTGCTGATTCCGGGCTGGGTATTTCTGGCATGCGTCGAGCGTTGCGCGGTTCACATGTGCGCCACGTCATCGGTATCGCTGCCGGTATCGGTTTAGCCCGAACACTGTCGGTACCGGGCCTGCGCATTCTCGCTGGTGAGATGACGCCTGAGCTTCGCCGCGGCTTACGCGTGGATGCCACCCTGGCTGAAGTGGCCGATTCTGGGCGAGCGGTGATTTCTGCTGGTGTCGATACACCAAACCCGGTCTCCACCGACGCTGCCCTCATCGCCTTCACGTCTGGTTCAACCGGACCGGCTAAGGGTGTCTTGTATTCCCATCACCGCTTGCGAGAACTGTGCTCGGTGCTCACCCGCACCTACGATCTACAACCAGGGCGCGATGCCTTGGTGGCCGCTTTTGCTCCCTGGGCCGTCTTAGGTCCGGCCCTTGGCGCCGCATCGGCGATCCCGGCAATGGACATCACCGACCCCAGCACACTCACGATGGAAGCATTTAGCGCTGCTGCAGAACAGGTTCAAGGAACGATCGCCTGGACATCACCCACCGGACTTCGCGCAATCATCGACACTGCCGCGCACACGTCAGCTCGCCCGCAGCACCTTCGTCAACTTTTGGTAGCCGGTGCCCCGGTCCCGGTGGCCACTTTGGAACAGGCCGCACAGGCGCTGCCCAACACCGCAATTGCTACCCCCTACGGCATGACCGAGGCGCTACCGCTAACGCATGTGGATCTCGATCAACTGCGCAATGCTCCCGCTGAATCTGGCGTCCTGGTGGGTCGACCCCTTGACGGTGTCACCATCGGTATCGCGCCGTTTACCAGCACCGGCGACACATCTGATCCGGTCTCAACATCTGGAGTCAGTGGCGAGGTCATCGTCAAGGCGAATTGGGTGATGTCTGGTTATGACCGGCGATGGGCTCAACAATGGCGAAGTCGCACCACAGACGACTCGCATCGCACCGGCGACGTCGGACATCTTGATGCCGACGGTCGGTTGTGGATCGAAGGCCGGTTGGCACACGTGATCACCACAGCACAGGGGCCGGTTACGCCAGTCGCGATCGAGCACGTTGCGGCTGAGGTAGCGGGCACGGCCCTCGCCGGTTGCGTCGGCGTTGGCCCACGCGGTGGCCAGGTGATCGTCATCGCCCTGCCCGGTAGCCCGCGCGGCGTGCGGGTGGCCGATGTTGATCTGACGAAGAAAATTCGCCAGGCCGTCTATGGCACAACCGGTCACGATGTCGCCGCGGTGATTCAGATCCCTGAACTGCCCGTTGACGTACGACACCGATCCAAGATAAATCGGGGCCGCATCGCGGCCGAGGCGGCTGTGTTTTTAGCCGGCTCCGCCAATGGTGGTCGGTCGTCATGAAGGTGCTGGTTACCGGGGCATCCGGTGTGGTGGGCGGCGCTGCTGCCCAGGCGTTGATCGCCAACGGTCACCAGGTCACCACTCTCCAGCGTGGTTCGCTGCCCGATCATTTGCTTTCTCTGGGCATCAGCGCTCATGTCGGCAGCATCACCGATCGCCAGAGCGTGCGCTCGGCGGTAGAGGGTGTTGACGCTGTCGTTCATGCTGCCGCTCGGGTGGAGGTCACCGGCCCCTGGCAAGAATTTCAGACCGCAAACGTCGTCGGCACCCAAACAGTCTTCGCCTGTGCGCAAGAAGCAGGAGCAACGCGGTTTGTGTACGTCTCCAGCCCATCTGTGGCCCACGCTGGACGTGCGCTGGTGGGTGGTGTGGCAACCCCGGCAGATCCAGAACATGCACGCAGTCACTATGCGCGCAGCAAAGCCGTTGCCGAGAGTTGGTTGCTTGACCAGTCGACACCGTCAATGGCGGTGACCGCGATACGCCCACACCTGGTGTGGGGGCCGCGCGATTCGCAGTTGACCGCTCGCATCGTTCAGCGAGCGCGTGCGGGCCGATTGGTCATCATTGGTTCTGGTGCCGCACTCATTGACACGACCTACATTGACAACGCGGGCACCGCCCTAGCCGCAGCGGTGGACCGATGTGCAGACCCGCTGGTCAATGGCAACGCCTTTATCGTTTCGAACGGACAACCGCGCACGGTAAAAGAAATGTTGACAAGGCTGGCACGTGCGGCGCAGGCGCCGGCCCCCACCCGCCATGTGCCCTATCGGGTCGCCGTTACTGGCGCCAGGGGCGTGAGCGCAGTGTGGGAGCGGCTGAACCGTGAGGGAGAGCCGCCGATCACCCCATTCGTCGCCGAACAGTTAGCCACCGCGCACTGGTTTGACATCAGACCCACCATGGCGGCCTTGGCCTGGCAACCAACGGTGACCCTAGAACAGGGCTTTGAACGACTCAGCCACTGGTTCGCCCAGGACGGCTCCGATACGGGTGGGTGACCAGGCACTATCAAGTCGGCCGGGTTAGCCTGAAGGTGTGATGCGAGTCGCCAAGATCGCCGCATTTGGCGCGATCGCAGGAGGGCTGTCGGCGTTCTCCCACGCCGTGGCCGGTGGCGCGCTCGGCCCTGTACACCTGCTCATCATCACCGCGGTTTCCGCGTTGGCCTTCGCCGTGCTGCAGCGATGGATGAATCGCCCCATCGTCTTGGTGGCCGCGCTGCTATCCCTGCAATTGGTCGCCCACGTGTGGTTAGAGGCCGTGCACCCACATCAACATGGCAGCGCAAGTCTCGGCGGCCATGCGCACGGTGTGGCGGGTGCAATCGAGCATGCACTCACGCCCGGCATGTTGATGATGTGGAGTCACTTCGCGGCGGTGATCGCCGCGGTGCTGGTCTATGTGGTGACGCGTCCGCTGGTCGGGCTCCTGTCCTTCTGTTTCACCTCAGCCCCTCAGGTCGCATCGACTCCGATGACTGCCCCGATTCAGCCGGCTCTTCCTGAGGCGTGCCTGCCTGCCGTGCAACAACAGTTCCTGACCCCAGTCATTTCCAGGCGAGGCCCACCGGTTTGTGTGTGATCTGCATTCTTTCGTCTGAGTAACTGCTCAGGCGCCCCACACACAAAGGATTTTTCCACGTGTTTACTTTTCAGCGCGTTACACGCGCACGTTTACCGGTCTTGGCCGCGGTTGTGTTCAGCGCAGCCATCGCGCTGTCCGGTTGCGGATCCGATTCTGAATCGGGTTCGGATTCGGCGGAGTCAGCAGCGGTGGAGGTCACCGATGCTTGGGTTCGCACGAGCGACGGCCCCATGACGGCCATCTATGCCGTGATCGACAACACCACCGATGCTGACATCACCATCGACTCCGCCGCCAACACGGCGAGCTCGATAACCGAGCTGCACGAAATGGCCATGATTGATGGCGAGATGGTGATGCAGGAAAAGGCCGGCGGCGTTGTATTGCCGGCCAACAGCGAAGTAGTTTTGCAACCGGGTGGCGACCACATCATGGCGATGGGCATGACGGGTCCCGTCCAGGTGGGTGACGAGATAGAGGTCACCTTGACATTGAGCAATGGTCAGACCGTGTCATTCATGGCCGTGGGTAAGGAGTCAGCCGCTGGAGATGAGGAGTACCACGGCGGCGACGACATGGAAATGAACGGTGACATGGAGTGACCATTAGTCGGCGTCAACTTCTGGGCGGTGCCGCCCTTGGTTTGGGTGGCGCTGCCGTGGGTGTGGGAGCGACGAGCGCTGTCGCTGCGTCCACGGCAGCACCTGCGCCGGCGCAGGGTAGGGAAACCGAACCCTTTTTCGGCCGGCACCAGTCGGGCATCCAGACACCAGCCCAGGCGTATGCGGCGTTTGCCGCATACGACCTGGGGTCCGATGCCACGCGCGAAACCGTAGGTCGACTCATGCGGTTGCTCTCCGACGACGCAGCCCGCCTCACCCAGGGCGAGCCAGCGCTTGCCGATCTTGATCACGAACTTTCCATGAGCCCGGCACGCCTCACCATCACCTTTGGTTTCGGTCCAAATTTCTTCAATATCATTGGCCGGCCTGATCAACGACCCGCCTCGTGCGCGCCGCTGCCAGCCTTCAGAATTGATGCGCTGCAGCAAGAATGGTCCGGTGGTGATTTACTCATCCAGGTTTGCGGAGACGATCCCATGTCGGTTTCTCACGCGCGCCGGATGCTGTGGAAGGACTCACGCTTCCTCGCCACACAGCGGTGGCTGCAAAAGGGATTCCTTGATGCGCGCGGCTCCCAAGACACCGGCGCAACTCCGCGAAACCTGATGGGTCAGGTCGATGGAACCGTTAACCCGAAGACGATGGAGCAGTTCGATTCCCGTGTATGGAGTGATGGCTCCCCGCAGTGGTTTGACGGTGGCACCATGCTGGCTGTTCGCCGCATCGCAATGAATCTAGATACCTGGGATGCGGTATCGCGGGCTGATCGAGAAAACACCATTGGTCGTCGATTGAGCGACGGCGCACCGTTGACTGGATCGACGGAGTTTGATGCCCCCGATTTGGCGAAGGTAGATGCCCGCGGGGTGCCGGTGATTTCAGATTTCGCGCACATTCGGCGGGCACATACCGGTGGCGGCGCTCCGTTCCTGCGCCGTGGCTATAACTACGACCAGGGCGTAACCGCTAAGGGAACATCAGATGCCGGGCACATTTTTACCGCATACGCAGCCGACCTCACGAAGCAATTCCTGCCGGTGCAACAAACTCTGGCAGACCAGGACCTACTCAATATTTGGACGACCCCGATCGGCTCTGCCGTATTTGCCCTGCCGCCGGGGGCGTCCGAGGGTGGCTGGGTCGGTCAGGGGTTGCTGGAGTGACTCCCTGACGCGTCTTGAAGCGTTCGGCTGTGACAGGCTGAGCCCATGGCACATGCATCGGGCGAATTGCCCGTCCACCTCAATAATCATCACCTCAATACATTGTCGGTGATCTTCGCCCACCCCGTCAGCCACAATATTCGTTGGCACGACGCGCTGTCCTTGATGGAAGCGGTTGGTGAGGTTGAAGAACGTCACGACGGCCGCTTCAAGGTCACGATCGGACCCGAAACGGAAATCCTTGATCGACCCAAAGACAAAGACCTGGGTACCGAGATGGTTGTTGATCTGCGTCGCATGCTCACCAAGGCTGGGTTCGAGCCTCGGCCGAAGGGACAAGAAATCTAATGCCTAAAGACGTAACAGACCAGGTTGATGTGGCCGGAAAGGTCGCGATTGCCGCGATCGACTTCCACTCCACTCGCGTATACGCGCTAGATTCAGCCGACCATTCTGCGCCCGAAAAGATTATCGCCCCTGATCCTCGTGGGCTCTACCACAATGTGTACCACCGTCACGGAAACCCCAACGGCACCTACGAAGACGACAGTGATGCCTACTGGAAGTTGCTGGCCCAGGAGTTGCGCCCAGCGACGAGCGTTTTGCTACTCAGTCACGGCAAGGGCAAGGCTAACGCCAGCCACCATTTCGTGGCCTACATTGAAAAGCATGACACCGAACTTGCGCGCAAGATCCTTGCCGATGTTCGTGCCGACATTGATGACCTCACCGATGATCAATTACTGCGGTTAGGTCAGCACTACTTTGGTATCGACCCGCTTCGCGACCACGGTGACTCTCGCCGAGGTGCACTCTGATCGAGCTACCCTCCCGTCGCGCGTAAAACGTCCAGCCCCGCCGCACCTAATCTACGTGTGCGGTGGGGCTGTCGTTTGCGGCCATGTCTTTTTTGGTCATGTTGACGAGGGTGATCCACACGATTCCGGCGAACGCAAGAATTGCTGCGCCCCAGATAAATCCGGTTGAGAAACCAGCGACCAGGGCATCTGGCGTGGGCCCGGGCAGTTGATTGTCGATGACGAATGCTGCGGTGGTAGACGCGGCCACGGTGTTGAGGAATGCAACGCCGATGGAGCCACCAATCTGCTGGCTGGTGTTCAAGACCGCGGATGCCACACCGGCATCGTGATTGCCGACCGCGAAGAGAGCGGTTGCCGACAGTGGCACAAAGATCAGGCCCATGCCGAGGCTGAGAATGACCATGGCGGGCAGGATGTCGCCAACATAGGAACTGCCCGGGGTCAGGCGAATCAGCAGGCTCATGCCCACGACAGCGAGGATAAAGCCGG
>Ga0075118_10000966_pt1 | contig 22902 bp, 21 predicted proteins | sample AntAceMetag02UKE_FD_69794 | JGI IMG/M metagenome (GOLD analysis project Ga0075118, IMG submission 69794) | Saline lake microbial communities from Ace Lake, Antarctica - Antarctic Ace Lake Metagenome 02UKE | ecosystem: Environmental > Aquatic > Non-marine Saline and Alkaline > Saline | place...
AACGTCAGGGTTCTCCTCCGCCGCCGTAATGGCGCGGATAATGGCCCGGTGGACCGCGGTGTCCATTGCATTCATGACCTCTGGCCGGTCCAACACAATCTCGAGAACCCCGGCAGAGATGCTCTGTCGGATACCATCATTACTTCTGGCCGCCATCAGACTGCCTCTCCGTCGAGGCCAGCCTGGCGAAGACGAAGCTTCTCCCGCTCGGATTTTGGGTCAGGTTCTGGAACAGAAACCATAAGAGAGCGTGTGTAGGGATGTTGGGGGTTTTGGTAAATCTGCTCCCTCGATCCGATTTCTCGGATGACTCCCTGCTCCATCACCGCCACACGCTGACACAGGTGGCGTACGGTGGCGAGATCGTGGGCGATGAAAATAATGGTCAGACCAAGGCTTTCCTTTAGCTCCTGGAAGAGGTTCAAGACCTGCGCTTGGATTGACACATCGAGTGAAGCGACTGGTTCATCACAGACCAAAAGAGAGGGCTTTACCGCCAGCGCGCGAGCAATTCCAATTCGTTGCCGCTCTCCTCCGGAGAAGGATTCCGGAAAACGGTTCAAATGGTCTTCGCGTAAACCAACCAGAGACAGAAGGTTCTTCAACTCCGCGAAAACTTCGTCCTTGGACATCCGCGGAAAGTGAATGTGGAGACCCTCGGAAATAATATCACCGACCCTCATCTTGGGGTCCAGAGACGAGTACGGGTCCTGGAAAACAAGCTGAGCTTCGCGTCGGAACACTTTGAGGTCTGCACGGCTCATCTTCAGGACGTCGCGCCCCTGATAGAGCACTGCCCCACTGGTGGGCTCGATCAGGCGGAGAATGCATCGCGCCGTCGTTGACTTCCCCGAGCCAGACTCGCCGACTAAACCGAGAGCTTCCCCCTGATAGACGGTGAAACTAACGTCGTCAACAGCACGGACGACCTCCCTGCTACTGCCCTGAACGGGGAATTCCCGCACGAGGTTGATTACTTCGAGGATCACGTCGTTCATCGGAGTTCTCCTGGCTTTTCCGCAAGCCATTGGGAGCGGTGGCAACGACTGGGGTGGTTAGCGCCTTTCGGGATTGTCAACTGGGGGGTCTCCTCGCTGCACTGGTCGACAACGTAACGGCACCGGGGGTTAAAAGCACAGCCAGCGGGAATGTTTGTTGGTGCGGGAGGTTGACCACCAATGGTGGTTAATTCCTTGGCAATATCTCCGGTCACCCGCGGAAGGGAGTTCAAAAGACCTAGCGTGTAAGGGTGAATCGAGCCATAATAGATGTCGTCGGTTGCTCCCGATTCAACAATTCGGCCCGCGTACATGACCATCATCCGTTGAGCGAAAGCAGCCAATATGGAGAGGTCGTGGGTAATGAATACGACAGCAACCCCGCGCTCTTCTGTGAGTTCGTAGAGTAGGTCGATGACTTGAGCCTGCACCCGCACGTCAAGAGCGGTTGTAGGTTCGTCGGCAATAACAAGCGCAGGGTCGCCAATCAGGGCCATCGCGATCATCGCCCGCTGGCGCATTCCACCCGAAAACTGGTGCGGATAATCGCCGAAACGGGCTTCGGGGTTGCGGATCCCCACCCGAGAGAGCATCGCAATGGCGCGCTCTTTTGCCTCGAGGCGGCCCACCCCGCGCAATCGAAGAACCTGGCTCACTTGGTCGCCCACCGTGCGGACTGGGTCCATCGCGGAGAGTGGGTCCTGGAAAATGTAGGAAATGTCCCAACCCCGAAGTTTTCGGAGTTTCTCCGGAGCCATTTCTAAGATGTTCTGTCCTTGGAAGTTGACTTCCCCTTCAATCGTGGCTCCACTCAGCAGGCTGAGCAGCGCCTGGGCAGTCACCGATTTTCCCGAACCTGATTCGCCGACAATTCCTACCCGTTCGCCCGCTCGCACCTGAAAAGACACGTCGTTGACGGCGAGAACAGGACCGTTATCTCCTTGGAACTGGACGCTCAGTCGAGAAACGTCTAATATCAGGTCGCCAGAATTACTTGATGCCTTCACACTCTGAGTTTGCGGCTTTATCACGCGACGATTCCCTTCTCATACAGTTCATCAATCCACTGGGCGTCCGGTCGGAGGTTCGTCAGAATTTCACGGGTGTGTTCTCCGTGAGCAGGGGGAGCTAAACGTATTGTCATGGGCGTTCCGCTGAGACGAATGGGAGGGGTGAGAAGCTGAAGTTCTTCGTCATCATGGACCACCGTTGTCACGAGTCCGCGCGCCCGAACTTGAGGGTCGATCATTGCCTCACACAGAGTATTGACCCGCTGGGCAAAAATGTCCATCGGAACCATCTGCGCGAGCCACTCGTCAGTGTTCTTCTCCTTCAGGGCGTCCTCCAAGATGTACTCCATCGCAACCCGGTTGGCCATGCGATGGTCAAAGGTGTCGAAGCGAGGGTCATCCTCGAGATTGGGAATCTCTAAAATCTTGCAGATTTCGCCAATTTGACGCCCACTTGAGAGGGCTAGGTAGCCATCTTGGGTGCGATAAAAGCCATACGGCGGGGGTATGTAGCCGTGGCCATGCATCTCAGTCTCGCGCTGGGGTTCATCGACAGCGCTATTCAACTGGTGTACTAGGTGCTCGCTGAGGGCTGCCACTGCTCCGGATAGGAGGTCTACCGACACCCTCTGTCCAGTACCGCTTCGCTCGCGGTGATGGAGGGCGGCGAGGACTCCGATCGCGCCGTATAGCCCGCCCAGAATATCCGAAATGGACATCCCCACTGGCTGGGGGCGACCGGCGGCGGATAAATTCATCTGTCCCATGCCACTGAGGGCCTGGATGAGGAGGTCTTGACCGGGTAAATTCTGGTAGGGGCCGTCGTTCCCATAGCCTGTGGCATCAACATAGATAAGCTCGGGGTTCACCTCCACACAACGGTCATAGCCGACTCCGAGTCGACTCATCACACCGGGACGGAAGTTTTCATAGACAACATCCGCCGTCTTGATTATGTCTGTGATGACGGCTTTACCCTCACGGGTTTTAAGGTTGATAGCGAGAGAGCGCTTGTTTCTGTTGTTGGCAAGGAACGTGGCCCGAAAGAGAGTCGCGTTTTCGGGAGACACGCCATAGCGCTCGTCTGGTCGCCCGTCTGGGGTGAGGGCAGATATTCGCTCCACTTTGATCACGTCGGCTCCTAGGTCACCGAGAATCTGGGTTGCGAACGGACCTTGAACCCGCTCTGTGAAGTCCACCACTCGGATACCATCAAGTGCGCCAGCCATTATGCGTCCCCTCCACTTGCGGACCGAAAGGAGAGGTAGCGAAGTTCGGTAAGTTCCTCCATCGCATAGTGGGGGCCCTCGCGAGTGTTTCCCGCTTCCCGAACCCCCCCATATGGCTGGTGGTCGAGTCGCAGTGTAGGGATGTCATTGATGATGACGCCGCCGAAGTGCAAGCCCTTGAATGCAAGTATCATTTCGTCGACATTCTTCGTGAAGACACCAGCCTGGAGACGGTACAGCGTTTCATTAGCCAATGCGAGTGCATCAGAAAAGTCCTGGTACCGCAAAACTGTGAGAACGGGCCCGAAGATTTCCTCGTCACGCAAGCGCGTCCCTAGAGGCGCGTCCCGCACGATTGTGGGTGGGTGGGCGACATTAGCTGATGACGCAACCCCCGCGATTAACACTCCCCCGGCGGTCACCGCCTCAGTGACCCACTGCCGAACTCTCGATGTTGCCTCGGGAGTAATGAGAGGCCCAACTTCAACGCCCTGTTCGAAGGGGTCACCCGCACGCAGCGCGTTGGCAGCCTCAGTGATATATTGCTCGAATTCATCTGCCACGGAATCGTGTACAATAACCCGTTGAACCGAAATGCAACTTTGCCCCGCGGACGCAAAAGCGCCCGTTGCAATACGACGTGCCGCGTGCGCCAGCGCCCCTGATTCGGTGACAATGACGGGAGCGTTCGACCCCAGTTCCAACAACACCTTCTTTTTTGTTGCAGCCGCTGCGATGGACCATCCCACTCGATTGCTCCCAGTGAAGCTGATCACCGCAACGTCGGGATGGGCGACCAGCGCAGCACCAGCCTGACCAGAGCTATCGGTTACCACTTGGAGCCAGCCTTCTGGCAACCCAGCGTCCCGAAAAACAGACTGAAGCAGCAACGCAGTGAGAGGGGTCTGGTGAGCGGGTTTAAGAAGAACCGGGCACCCCACAGCGATTGCCGGAGCAACTTTGTGCATTGCCGTGTTGAGCGGAAAATTGAAGGGAGTAATTGCGCCAAGGACTCCCCGGGGCACACGCATCTCCATCGCCAGCGATCCCTCGCCTGCTTCGGCTGCATCGGCTGGAATGACGCGGCTGGCGTGCGTCCTAGCTTCCGCGACGGTGTAGCGGAGCGTTTCCTGCGCTCTGGTGACTTCAGACCTGCAGTCATGCACACTCTTGCCTGTTTCCAGGGCGAGCAAGCCAGTAAAGTCGCTGGCTCTCTCCCTCAAAATCTCGGCAACATTTTCCAGCAGGAATATTCGCTTGGACCGCGCCAGCCCTGCATCGAAGGCTGTTCGGGCCTGCTGGACAGCCGAATCCACCTCCCCGGGCCCACAATCAGCGACCTCGCCAATCGTAGTCCCAGTAAAGGGGTCGACAACGACCGTGCGGGGGGCCCGAGGGAAGACCACTATGTTCGTCAGAACTAAGCCACGCACATTCTCTCTGGTGATGACGGTCTGTTCGGTCACGCCGCAACTCCTTTAGATGAAGATTTCTCCCCTGGTTTGATTTCGTCAATCGTGCGGCGGCCTCGCCCGTCAAGGGTGATCTGGCGCATCCAGGTCGCAATGATGTTCACGCTGAGGGTTGTCAAGAGGATCGCAAATCCGGGCATGGCAACCAACCACCATGCCGAAGTCAGGTAGGTGCGCCCCTCGGCCAGCATCAGTCCCCACGACGAGTCAGGGGCCTGAATTCCGAGGCCAAGGAAGCTCAGTGACGCCTCCGTCAGCAGCATCACCGCAAACTCGAGAGTGCCGAGCACCAGGAGAGGTGCGGACACGTTGGGAAGCAGGTGTTTCCAGATAATTCGGAGGTCAGATGCGCCAAGAGATCGCGCTGCCTCCACAAACAGGCTCTCTCGCAGAGAGAGCACAAGCCCCCGCGCAACACGTGCGTAAACCATCCATCGCGTGATGGCAAGAACAAAAACCACATTGAGGAAGCTTGGTCCGAGGATGTAAAGGACGAGAAGTGCAACGAGTAGAGAGGGAACGCTCATCTGGATATCGACCAGTCGCATCACGAAAGTGTCAATCCGTCCGCGGTAGTAGCCCGCAATCAAACCGAGGGTGACGCCGAGAGCTCCGGAAACGATAACACTCGCAACTCCCACCGACATTGAAACCTGGGATCCGAGCATGATGCGTGAGAGAATATCCCTGCCCAATGGGTCAGTGCCGAGCAGGTGCGTCCCTTGGCCATCGATCGCGGGGGTTCCTGGAGGCAAGTTGCGCATCGACATCTCGATAAGATAAGGGTCAAAGGGCGCCAGGAAGTCAAGCAGGACCGCGCCAATCATGAAGCTTCCTAAAATCAGAAAACTCAGAGACACAGTTTTATTCTCCCACACAAAACGGAACATCGCCTGGATTTTTCTCACAATGATCTCCTGCCTTTTGTTTCCGTTAGCCGATCATCGAAACGCCACCATCGACGTAAAGGTCGATGCCAGTAATGAATGATGCGTCTTGAGAGAGGAGAAAAGCAGCCGCAGCAGCCTGCTCCTCCGGTTCGGCTAAGCGACCGAGAGGAATACCGGGACGGAAATGTTCGAGCGACCCTCGTACCTTTTCCTCCAAAACTCTCGGTCCGTCGGTGGCAACCGCTTGGGCAATCATCGGAGTGTTAGTAACACCGGGAAGGAGAGCATTAACGCGCACCCCTTGGGGAGATAGTTCCATGGCGACCTGCTTAGTCAGATGAGAGACGCCCGCTTTGCTCACTGCGTAGGCGGCCTGACCCCATCGCGCACCCCTCGCCGTTACCGATGCCACGGTCACGATAGCCCCCTTTGAGGCGATTAGGTGCTCCCGACAGGCGCGAATCGCCAGAAGTGTTCCCAAGACATTCACTCGGTTCAAGGTCTCCCAGGTTGAAATATCCAACTCGTGGAAAAGTCCAGCGGTTTGACGTATTCCAGCAGCGGTAATCAGACCGTAGATCGAACCAAATGTTTCCAGCGCAAACCCCACAGCCCTGGCCATCGATGCCTCGTCGGTGGTGTCTGCCGCAATTCCCGCAACCCCCGCAACCAGCCCGCCAAGCCGAGCAACGGCCGCGTCAACCGGCCCACTATGGAGGTCAAGGATCACTACTCGCGCACCATCGCTGAGAAGGCGAGAGGCTATCGCCTCGCCCATTCCACCGGACCCACCGGTAATAACCACTACTTCGCCGTTAAATCTCACTATCTACGTCCCCTTCTGGTTTTGAAGAAAAATGGCTGTAATCACGTCGGATTTGTTCGACAATCTCATCGGACACCTCGCTGCTTTTCGATGTTCCTCCCACGTCGGGAGTTGTCGCTCCCCGCCGAATCACTTCTTCCATCGACCGCATGAGATGCGAGGCAGCGGCTTCCTGGCCCAGATGCTCAAGCATCATCACGGCTGACCAAATCTGGCCAATCGGGTTGGCGATTCCCTTCCCTACTATGTCGGGCGCAGAGCCGTGGACCGGTTCAAACATCGACGGATGCTCCCGTGAAGGATTGATGTTGGCACTCGGCGCGATTCCAATACTGCCTGCTGCAGCGGCCGACAGGTCGGTCAAGATATCTCCAAAGAGGTTCGAGGCGACCACAACATCAAATCGAGCGGGGTTGAGAACGAACATCGCCACGAGGGCATCGATGTGATATTGGTCGACCGTGGCGTCTGGGTAGCGGGATGAGACGTCCTCGAACACCTCGTCCCAGAAAGGCATGGTGTGGATAATGCCGTTGGATTTCGTCGCTGAGGTGACATGGTTGCTTCGCTTTTTGGCCAAATCGAACGCGAAGGTCATCGCTCGAGTGACTCCCCGTCGAGTAAATACCGCCTCCTGGATGGCCAACTCATTTTCGGTTCCACTGTAAAGGCGGCCTCCGATCGACGAGTACTCGCCTTCCACGTTTTCTCGAATCACAATAAGGTCGAAATTTTCTGCTCGTTCATCCCGGAGTGGGCTCGTAATTCCTTCAAGGATTCTGGCCGGACGCATGTTGATGTGCTGGTCGAAGCGTCGACGAATCGGAATGAGCATCCCCCACAGGGAGACGTGGTCGGCCACCCCCGGAGCGCCTACGGCGCCCAAAAATATGGCGTCGTCCCCCGAAATCACGTCGAGGGCGTCGTCGGGCATCATCGTCCCCGTCTTAAGGAAGTAGTCACATCCCCAGTCAAAGTACTTCCAGTTGATCGAGAAATTATGAAGCTGCGCTATCTCGTCAACAGCGCGAACGGCAACCGGCACTACTTCAAGCCCAATCCCGTCTCCGGGCAATGTCGCAATCGTGAACGTCTTGTCGGTCATCACTTGCCTCCCCAGCAAAGGGTCGCTTCACAGCGCGTGGTAATCGTTGCGGACGGGTTTTCTGTCCACAGCTCGAACGACGCAAGATCCGCGTCGGGCTCGACAACAATGCACCTACCGTGCAGAGCAATCGGGTCACCCACGCTGTCTACTCCCCTATAAGTGGCCGAGAGCTTCCTAATCCAACTTCCTTCCGGTGCCTGAGCAAGCACAAACTCCGAGAGCATGGCAGCCTTAAAGAAGCCGTGCACAATGACACGGTCAAAACCGCGGGATGTGGCGTAATCATGGTCATAGTGAATGAGGTTGAAATCAGAGGACACCCCCGCAAACTTCACCAAGTCTTTCGTCGTCGTGACGATAACGTTAGGGGTCAAAAGTGCACCCACCTCAGGGCGCTTGACTCGGGGTATCATCGCGCACCCGCTGACGCGAGCTGGTACGCAAGAACGTGGCCGTTTCGAGCTGTTCCAACCTGAGTGCCGGACTCATCGGTGAACACGTTCTCCCGCACGCGAAACAGAAGCCTGGAACCTTGTCCCTTTTTCTCGTAGACCTCAGTGTAGGTGGTAGTAACCGAGATGAGTTCCCCGGCGAGAATTGGGCGCTCATATTCAACCTGGTTGAAGGCGTTGCCGCCACCAATTTTGGGAATTGAAAGGTCAAGGAGGAAATCATCCAGCTCGAGGTCTCGGCGTTCAACCGGGTCCAGGGACCCGAAGAATGCAGCTGGCATGATGTTATCGATACGGTCCTCAGGTCGGCCGCTCAACCGCTGGTACCGCTCGATGTCTGCGTGTTCGACACGGTAGCTAAATGGGCCGTGGGGGGTTCCGAGGGAAACGGCAGAGCGAACACGGTCTAAAGGCAGATCATCCGAGTCGCACTGGGGTTCGAGATGAACATAAATGGTCCCCACGGTGGTCACTACGTCGGCTGGGTCGAGCACTCGAACCGTCACCTCGAGATCAGAACCATCTGCGTCACTCTCTGTCACCGACGCAATCGTGAATTCGAAGGCCAGAGCCACCCCGACGACGTCGGCCTTGCGATATTCGAAGGTCATCCGTCGCACGTGGGCCGACTGATGACCGATTCGAGCAAGCAGAGCAGCCTTCGCCGCCCGTGCCTTCCAAGGTCCATTGACCACCGGACCCTGGAACCCTCGAGCAATCGCTGCTTCCTTGTCGAAGTGGAACTCGGTGAAATCTTCTGTTGCGCCAGCCCATCTGACAAGGTCGGCGGCCGACACGGTCACTGGATCTTCCCGCCAGGTAGATCCGGCGACGACCTTCATTTTTGGTGCAATCATGCCGCCACGCCCCCTTCCCCGCCCACATCCAAACTAAAACCGCGGGCCACACCTAGCTTTTCCCCACGGGCTGAATATCCCGTAACTTCGTAGGTCGTTCGCATCATGCGTCTGCCACCGGAGGATTCCTTTTGGTGAACCGCGGCAATTCTCGACACGAGCGTCGCGGGGCCAGCTCCAATCGAACACAAGTTTTCCCACTCGCTCCCTCCATCGATTTGTGTCTCCAAGAGCCGTAGACGTGGGAGCCCGGTTCCTATAGCGAAGACCAAGGGGTCGGGACAAAGGTCCTCCATGCCCCATCGAGGGCTTTGCGATGAGGTTTTTTGGGAGAAGCGCGAACCGAGAGACGAATCGAGCTTGGCAACTTGGTTTCCACTGAGGGTTCGTGTCACAGTTGCGCCCAACATCCCACACCATTTCAGAGCATTGTTGTCCTCGGTGAATACCCAGCTTGCCGACACCACATCGCGCATGTTTACACCCTGCCTGGAAGGGCGGGAGGAAGCAACCAGATTTTGGTATCGATTTCACAACTTTCACCAAAAAAATGCTCCTCGCGAAGAATGGTGCAAAAAGCGCCTAGTTCACTGGCCATTGCAGAAAGGCCCACCTGAAGAGCTGTCATCGTTGACCCCCCCCAATTCTCGGAACCGATTTCAACCGGCCACTTATATCAAAGCACACTTTCCGCACAATTAGATACCTACGGGTTTCTGGCTCAGAAATTCGAGGGGTAACTAGACTCTGAAGGGGGCTCCGGTTGGCGCTAAATACGCCAATTTGTAGACTCCCGAACCACCAAATATGTCGGCAAAAGAATCTCGGAGTGGTGTCGAGTTTCCTTCGACAGATACTGGAGGGTTAGGCGTGTGGCCCGATGCGCAAGGTCAGCGATATCTCGACGAAGCGCGGTGATTGGCGGCGTGTGGAGGGACGCGAGAGGGCCATCCTCTGACGCGGCCAAGGCCAGATCTCGGCCCAAAACGATTCCTCGTGAGCGGATTCCACCGAGCACGCCAGCGAGAGCTCCCGTGTTACCGTTTCCAACGATGAGCGCAGTGGGGGGCGAGGGCAGAGAGAAAATATCGGCAATTGCCGATTGACTAAATTCTTCTGAGCCTCGGTGGGAGAACTGGAAAGCTTCCTGGGGGCTCACGCCGTTCTTCCTTAGCGTGTCAAGAAAACCCTTTGACCTCTCCCGACTCGGATAACCATAAGTATCGCCGTTAATCAGAGCAATTTTTGTATGCCCCATTTCGAGCAGGTGTCCGGTGAGGGTGCAAGATGCAGAGTAGTGATCAGTCAGGACAGCGGAAACCCCCGCAACAGAAGTTTTTCGGTCAAGAAGGACTATGGGGATGGCTGACCCGGAAAGATGGGCCGCAAGGTCTTCGGCCGTGTCGTCGGCAAATGAAGCGATGATTGCGTCAACTCTTCTCTGTCCGAGCAGAAGCAGGCTGGGCAAGTCATTGGCCGCATCACCGTTTGAGTTGGCAAGAATCACGCCGTAGCCAGACTTCCGAAGTTCGCTTTCGATGATGTCGACCATCTGAGCAATCGCAGGATTCAGAATATCGTTGATGATTACTCCGACTGTCTTGCTGGTGCCACGCCTCAACCCAGCGGCCAGCAAATCAGGCTTGTAACCGACCGCGTTAACCGCCTCCAAAACCCTCTCTCGCAGCCCTTCAGAGACGTTCGGGTACCCCCCAATTACCCGCGTCACCGAGGCGGGGGAAACTCCCGCTCGCTTTGCTACCTCTCTTATGGTCGCCATGTCAGGATCTAGGAGCTAGCCGGAATGGCCGCCAGCGAATTCATCTGACGTACCGTCTTTCCGGGGTGAAACCATCCCTTGGCAAATTTAATTGCTACCACCAACTTATCCCTGTATACCAGCCGAGAAAACCCAAAAGAGGGAGAGCCATAACGATAACACCTAGGGCATAGAGGACATTTCCTCGGCTCAGAGCGATGCTGCTAATTCCGTATCGGCCCATGATATAGACGTTAAGGCCTCCGACGGGGCTTAGAGCTGCGGAGGTTCCCCAAGCGGCAGTGCAAGCCATCGCAAAAAGTGTGGGATCGGGATTGAGTGGAGCAAGGATGCTCGCAAGGACTCCGATCGTGATGATTTGGTGAACCCCGAAGACAGACATCACGATGACCACAATCATCGCCACCCAGGCAAATAGGACCCCAAATTCGAGGCCTGGCAGCTCCACCCGAGTTGTCTGCAGGAAAACCGAAAATCCAACCGCTAAAACGCCCGCTGCAGCAAAGAGACTCGACTCGCTGCGCATTTTGGGGAGGCCTTTTCGGCTGTGCTGCAGAAGTGCCCCAAGAAGGTGTCGAGGGTTCCGCCAGAGCAGAACCAAAATGGTCACAGCAAGTGAGGACATCAGAACGATATTCGTCGTCTTAACTTCCGGCCAGATCCAGTGGACAATCATCACGGACGCCATGAGGACTAGAGGCAAAATGATGAGTGTCGGGCTAAGGCCGTACCCCTGGTAGTCCTTGACGTCTGGGCCCATCCTTCTCACCACACCAATCACCGCCAGGACTAAGGCACACATCGCCATCGCCAGGCCTACCGAAATCAGCACGCTCGGATTGGCACCGGGGGCAAAGGTAAGAGCGGCAGCGGCGGCGGCCCAAAACGGTGACCAGTATGCGCCCATCGAATAGGTCCGGCTGAGAAGAAGGGCGTTGGGGGTACTGAGTTGCGCATCTCGAGAAAGGCGGTCTCCAATGAGACTCACCGCGCTGAGATTGATGACGCTGCCAAGCAGGTGTGCGATCATGGCGGTTCGGAAAACCGCGGGAATCCCCTTCAAGCGAGGTGGTGCACTCTCCTGGATATTCGCGATGAGTGCCACAAAGGAGACGGCGAGAATCATCGCGACGATGTCCTGGTTGAGAGAAAACAGGCTCCCAAAACTGGGCCGAAATCCGCGGAGAATCCCCCAGACCGTCAGAGCAATCCCACAACCCACGAGCGCAACTATGCCGATCTGTTGCCCGCGCCGGAGCCCCGGAAAACAGGCGATTGCGACGAACAGGAGAAGGACTCCGCCAATCGGCCGAAAAAAAGGTAAAAAAACGGACAATATGACCGACACGACGAGCAACACCATCAAGGTCGACTCCGCGAGAGTATCGCGCGCTGGCTCAGGCCCGGCGGTATTCGTCACTAGCCGGGAACCTCGATTACCGCTGCATCATGACTCCGACTCTGCAGGCACTCGAATGACACGACCTAGGCCAACTGATCGAGAATGGGGCGAAGTGAAGACTTTTCCTCGAGGCCAATTCCCGGGGATGACGGAAGGCCTACGTATCCATCGACAACGTCTATACCATCGGCAAAACCACCAAAAGGTTCGAAGATTCCAGGATACGACTCGGATCCGCCTAGGCCACATGCAGCGGCAATAGCCAGGTTGAACTGGTGTCCACCATGGGGCACACAACGCTCAGCAGTCCAGCCTCGATCCGCAATGTCAGCGAGGGTCTTCCTGTATTCGGTGAACCCGTAGGACAGAGCAGAGTCCATCTGGAGCACATCTTGATTTTCACGCATGCCACCGTAGAGAACTAGGTTCATAGCTTCCCCTCGCGAAAGAAGATTCTCACCCGTCGCAAGCACACCCTCATAACTTTCGGCCACCAGAGACAACCCTTCGAAATCAAGGGGATCCGTCGGCTCTTCATACCAATGCAGCGAATAGCTGCTCAATGCTTGACCATAACGCACCGCTTCGGCACCGGTGAATCTCCCGTTGGCGTCCACGGCCAAGGTTACCCCGGTAGGGAGGACCTCGAGCACTGCTTCAATCCTTTGGATATCTTGCTCGAGGGGAACGCCACCGATTTTCATCTTTACGGTCCTGTACCCCATGTCCACGTAGCGGAGCATCTCCTTCTGGAGAGATTCGACACCTTGACCTGGATAGTAGTAGCCACCGGCGGCGTAGACCCAAACCTTGTCCAGTGGGACTCCCCGTCCCACTCCGGGGCTTTCCGCCATCAAGTCTTGGACAGGCTTCCCAGCAAGTTTCGCCGCAAGATCCCAGGAAGCCATATCGAGAATACCGACAGCTACGGCACGGTCGCCGTGTCCCCCAGGCTTCTCGTTCGTCATCGCAGCTTTCCAGATCAGCTCGGGGTCGAGCATGTCCGTTTCTGTGTTAATCAGGGAAGTCGGCTCCGCATCCAGCACCCTGGGAATGATTCGGTGAGAGAGGATTCCCGGTTGCGCATACCGTCCATTGGAATTGAAGCCGTACCCTACAACTCTTTTTCCATCACGGAACTCATCGGTCTCGATGGCAATAACACTCACGTCCATTTTCGAGAAATTGATGAATGCGTTGGCCATCTCGGACTCGATGGGCACGGTGATGTGGCGAATATCGGTGATTTTCACGTTTCTCCTATGTCTTCCTGGCTAATTCTTCGCGCTCTACAAAACGCCCGCGTTGGACAAGGCGGTTCTAATCCCGGGCCCAGCCAAATCTTCCAGGGGTAGCAACGGGGGCCGCACCGTGGCGTTCTTGAGGATGCCTCGCTGCACGAGACCCAACTTCATTGCCATGGTCGATTCCATGTGGGATTCTCTGTGGTAAACCGCCCCGGTGATCGGAGCCATGCGATCGTATACTTCTTTCGCCGCCTCGTAGTCGTGGGCTTTTGCCTTCTCCAGCAACTCAACCATGAGCTCCGGTATCAATGCGGCATACCCGACAAGAGCACCATCCGACTCCCACATCGTGTGGAGGAGGAATTCATCCTGGCAGGTCAGCATTTGGATATCGGGGAAACGCTCGCGAATAACCGGGGTTTCCACATCCCATCGGATCATGTCTCGAGCCCCGTCCTTGATGGCGAAGACTCCCTCTAGCGCACACAACTCGAGCAAAACCTCAAGCGAGTAGGTCGCCTTGGTGGTGTCAGGCCAATTGAACAAAATCATTGGCAGTCCGGACTCCGTATAGATTGCTCGATACCGGTCGGCAACGGCAGCACGTTGGTAACCGAACCGAGTCCAAGACGCCGCAGGGAAAACAAGAACTGAATGCGCTCCTGCCTCGCGCGCCATCTTGGCTTCGCGTCCGACGACCGCGGTCCCCTCACCAGAAACTCCAGCCACGATGTGGACGTCGGGAACGCCTTGAGCAATGGTTCCGATAATTTCCCGACGCTCCTCCTCAAACAGTGACGTTCCCTCGCCCGCGTGAGCGTTCACGACAATTCCAGTCACTCCTGGAATCGATTTCAGCCATTCTGAATAACTCACTAAGGTTTCGTAGTCAACGGATCCATCTTCATGAAAAGGCGTAACAATCGCTGGAGTGACTCCTCGAAGATTTGGCACGTTCATCTCTGTTCTCTCTTTCTCGGCGTAAACGTCAGTGAACTAGGGCAATTTGAAGCTGTTACCGCTAGGCTCGCGCCGGACAAATAATGGGCTTTGACTATATTTCTATTGTTCCCACGTTCCGTTAGTTGCAGGCTCACATTCGCAAACATACCACTCCATACGCTAGATTGAAAACGATATCTATTTGTTTCCGGAAAGAATAACGCTGATGACGAACTTCTCCCAGTCCACTCTTCCCCCCTCGGTTGGTGTTGTGATTGTCGGCGGAGGTGGCTCGGGCCTCGCCGCTGCAGTGTCATCGGCCAACAACGGACTCAGCGTCGTCCTCGTCGAGAGAACCCCGAAGGTCGGGGGAACCACGGTCATGTCGGTGGGGTCTTTCACTGCAGCCGGCACTCGCTACCAGGAGAGGAGAAAGATTATTGACTCTCCCGAGTGGATGGAGGAAGACATGTGGAAGTTCGACGAAAAACTCCTCAAGGGAGACGCGCCGCATTTGCGTTCGCTCTACGCCGAGCACTCCGCTCGCGCACTTGCATGGCTCGAGCGCATGGGAGTGGCCTTCGCCGGCCCCTACCCCGAGGCTCCGCACCGAGTCCCCCGCATGCACAATGTGATTCCTAACTCAAAAACCTACGCTGCCCGGCTACTCGAAGCGGCCACCAAAGCAGGTGTCACAGTCGTCACCGACACAGTCGTCAACGATCTTGTCGTGACTAATGGGAAGGTGACCGGTGTCGAGGTGACTCGCGCCGGAGTTACGCAGATAATTTCTGCAACACATGGGGTTGTCCTCGCCTCAGGTGACTTCAGTGCGAGCCGGTCTTTGCGCGACGCCCACCTCACGCTCGAGGCAGCAACCGCCCTGCCGATAAATCAGAACGCTCTCGGACTCGGGCACACCATAGCAATCAAGCACGGTGCGGGAACCAAGAACATGGACATGCTATTTGGGCCCCAACTTCGTTTTTCTACTCCAGAAAAGGGGGGGTTTTTGGAGCTTCTTCCTCTGTGGAAGTGGTTGTGCAAGATCGAAGCCCTGATCGTCGGTAACGTGCCAGTGTGGATGCTGAAGCCAGTCGTAAAATCCCTTCTCGTCGCCTGGATGTCCCCCACCGACGACCTGTTCAAGAACGGAGCAATCTTGGTAAACCGTGAAGGGGTGCGTTTTGGTGAGGAAGAGCACCCCGCTGCCGAACTGGCGATGCAAAAGGGGAGCACTGGATTTATCATTCTGGACGAATCGATTGCGACGCTTTTTGATTCCGACCCCCACTACATTTCGACTGCCCCCGGAATTGCCTTTGCGTACTTCTCGGACTACAAGAGGGGCCGACCTGACCTGGTCCGGTCGGCGCGAAACGTTGAGGAACTCGCCGCGACGATTCGCGTTGACCCCATTGCGTTGAAGAAATCGCTGTCCTCGACACAGTTGAAGGGGTGTTTGACGAGTCTCGGGCCCGTTCAGAGCATGCTGACTGTCACTGAGGGCGCACTCATCGTGAACTCAGACCTGCAAGTCATCACCTCAAAAAACAAGGTTATCTCTGGCCTTTTCGCTGTAGGAGCCATAGGCCAAGGCGGTATGTTGCTCAAAGGTCACGGGCACCACATAGGGTGGGCTATGACCTCAGGACTCCTGGTCGGAGAAATCATCGGGCGATTGACGAAGGTAGAGAAGAGCTAGAAATGTCCTCAGCACAGAAACTTTCCGCCGAATATCAAGAATTCCTCCGCGGGGTTGATAGCCCAACAATTGCCAATGCAATTGAAACTCTCAATGTTCGGGATCGAACGGTCGGATTCCTGCCGGGAGATATCCAATGTCAGTTCCCCGAATTGGGCGTGATGGTCGGTACTGCACTCACTGTGGAAATGTCCAATCGTCCGGGTCCTGTTCCTGACAAGGCGGGTTGGTGGGAATTGTGGGAAAGACTCGAACAGACTGAACGCCCCAGCGTGTTGGTCATCAAGGACATGAGCGGAGAACCTGAACGCGTTGCCTACGCGGGGGAAATCATGTCCCGCTTGGCCACCCGATTGGGATCAGTGGGAATGGTGACTGACGGGGCTTTGCGCGATGTAGCGGAGGCGCAGGCGATGGGATTCCACTACTTCATGAAGTACCCGGTGGTCTCCCACGCGAACTTTTACATCACTCGTGTTGGCAAACCTGTAGACATGGGTGGGGAAAGAATCGCCACAGGGGACCTTTTCCACGGGGATCGCAACGGAGTTGTGGTCATCCCTTGGGAGTGCCTTCCTGATCTTCCTGCGGCTGTCGAAAAGATTCGAGTGAGCGAACGAGCAGACATGGATCTTATTGCCTCCCAGGACTTCACTCTCGATCGCTACAAAATCCACCGAAACTACGGCAAGTAGTCAGCAAGCGCACTCGGGTGAAGATTTCAGGCCTTGTCATACATGAAATCAGTGCCGAGCTCGAGCGACCTTTTTGGATGTCTCTCGAGCCATATCGGAGCGCCTCCGAAATAATCGTCCTAGTGTCGACAGACACAGGTCTCGTGGGGATAGGCGAAATCCACGGGCGACCTCTAGGCAGCATCGCTCGAATAGTCACCGAGGTTCTTGCGCCGCGGCTACTCGGTCAGGATCCCCTCGACATGCAACATCTGTGGGAGGAAATGTTTCGTCTTGCTCATAGCCGAGAGGGATCAGTCCTCAACGAATCAGACGGACAACCTCATTTTGGTTCTGGCCTGCGGCCACAACTCATGGCCGCAATCGCAGGCATCGATCTCGCCATGTGGGATATCGCTGCGCGGTCAGCAAGTCAACCAATGTGGCGTTTTCTTGGTGGGACAGTTCCCGAGGTTTCCTGCTATGCGAGCGGTGGCTACTACGGTGACCAGGGCCAGTCCCACACACAGGAACTTGTTGAAGAAATGACAGGGTACGTAGCAAGTGGCTACCCTGCCCTCAAAATGAAGGTCGGTGGATTGAGCCTCCCCGAGGACGCTCAACGGGTGGAAGCAGTGCGACTAGCAGTTGGCAGTTCCGTCGATATCATGCTCGACGCCAATTCCGCTTATCACCCCGATGATGCAATCACGGCCGCCCATGTGTTCGAGCCTCTCGGAATTCGCTGGTTCGAGGAACCTGTCCACTGGTACGACTCGATTCGAGGCCTCCAACGAGTCGCCGAAGCCAGCAGTATTCCCATAGCCAGCGGGGAAAGCGAAATCCACCGTTTTAGCGCACGAGACCTCATCGAACTGGGGGGTGTTTCAATCATGCAATTCGACGCCACCCGAGCAGGGGGGCTCACCGAGTGGCTCCGAGTTCAGTCTCACGCGCAAGAACACAATGTGTGGATGGCGCCACACCACGATCCTCAGATTCACGGACACATGATTGCCGCGGCGAGCAACGGTCTCACCCAGGAGGTATTTCCGAACGCGGTTCGCGACCCACTCTGGCGAGACCTATTCATCGGACAACCTGAAATCAGACTCGGGAGAATGACGATGAGTGATCGTCCAGGCTTTGGGTTCGCGGTTCACCCTGATGCGCTGTCCCGCTACGGTCGCAACAGGTGGGATGTGGGAGACATTACCGCGATCGCTGACCAAGCGACCTTGCTGTGACCTGGTTTGCCCTCATCGGAGACGAGCCCCGGTGATTGTCATCTCGGCACTCGGCATAATCCTCGGTGCAATCGCTCAGAGAGTCGCAGGACTGGGTTTTGCCCTGGTCGTGGCCCCCCTGTTTGTCATAACTTTCGGTCCCTACGACGGAGTGTTGTTAATCAACTTCGGCGGGACACTGTCGTCCATCTTTGTTCTCACCCGCTTATGGAAAGAGGTCAACTGGCGGCGTTACTTCCAAATGGGGCCGGCAGCGTTGCTGGTCATTGTCCCCACAAGCTTCCTCGTTGTTCGATTTACCGGAAGTGTTCTCCAAGTGATAATTGGATTGATTCTCCTGGCTGGCCTCTCCCTTAGTCTCGCAACCAGAGCCGGACAGGAGTTCGTTCCCCGATGGTGGGTGAGCGCCGCTACGGGGGCCGCTGCGGGAATCACCAGTGCGACCGCCGGCATCGGCGCACCCGCGCTCAGTGTCTACGCGGTCAAGATTGGCTGGAATCAAAGGGAATTTGCAGCCACGCTCCAACCAATTTTTATTACCACCGGCGCCGCTTCCTTCATCAGCAAAATACTTATCGCTGGAGAGTTGCCGGATGTCGGGTGGCCAATCTGGGTAGGCATGGTCGCCTTGGGCGGCCTCGGCATGGCCATAGGAGAGTGGGTCAAGACGTACGTATCTGCACCCACCGCCAGAAAGGTCGCGCTGATTCTGTGCTACGCAGGCGCCTTTTTAGCAACAATCGATGGCATCGCAGACGTTGCATTCCCAAGCCCAACCAACTCAGGCAGAGAATGAACCTTAAGGTACATATTGGAGGCAGTCGCCTTTTCGCGAGCTCACGAGGTGGTTGCTCCTCAGCACGGCGGTGTGAGGTGTCGTTTTCCGCGCTCGAAGGACAAGGAAAACGCGAGACCCTCCCCCAACGACCAACCCAGCGTCCGGGGCAATGGCAGAAATGCCACGCCGGCAGTTCCCCTGGACAAAAAGTGTGTGTGCATTTTCTGAACTTGGCTAGAAGGCCCGGGAGTACAAACAGTGGGGAAAGGAAGAACAGAAATGAACAACGTTAGCGAATGGGGTAGCCGTTTCTACCAGGCGAGCCGCAGTAAGTCGATTCAGGAACGTCCTAGCTCCACGTGGCCGAAACTAAGTTTTGACGATGCATATCGCATACAAGCGGCGCATATCGAGCACCGGAAGCAAGGTGGCGAGACAGTAGCAGCGCTCAAGTTAGGGCTCACTCAACTTGTCGATCAGGAAAAGTGGGGAGTATCGGCTCCAACTTATGGCACTCTGACCGACCGAATGCTGCTCCAAGAAGGCGACGCGCTATCAGTTTCACGCGGCCATGCTCCGCGAGTTGAGGCTGAAATCGTTTGTGTCCTGAATAGAAGTGTAACGAAGCCGTTGCGCACCCTCGAGGACACTATGGCGGCCGTCGCTAGTTTGCACGCGGGGATTGAAATTGTCGATTCGAGATTTTCCGCTGGAAGTTCCAGCGTGGCCGATTCGATCGCCGATAATCTCTCGGCTTTTTCGGGAATGTGGTCCGGACGAGGTCACCTCCTTGAGTCAACCAGTCTCGCCGAAGAAACCTGTGATTTGTTTGTCTCGGGCAAACTTGTTGCGTCTGGTAGCGGGGCTAGGATCTTGGGAAACCCTCTGACTGCCCTGAAAGACGCAATCAATGAGGCTCTCGCCCACGACTTGGAGATTATGAGTGGACTGGCAGTCTTCACCGGCAACCTTCTCGGGTCGGCTATTTACGTCTCGCCAAGTGACCACGTTGTGGCCCGCTTTTCTAGCCTCGGAGAAGTCAGTCTCGAGGTCGTTAGTTGATGCGCCAGAACCACGGTGGCGCTGTTGAGGTCGACCCAGTAGGGGTGAGGGCACTTCGCGCTCGACAATCCAAAAAGATTTCTTTGCTGTAACCACCTATTCGGGTGTAGTCAGCTGGGGTGAAACGCTTACGCCGTTGGTGATCTAAGTCATCGAGGGTGTGTTGCGGTGAGTGCTGTCCATTACCGTCGACTGGATACTGGCCGCACGTCAGACAGAAGCGTGTCAAGTACCTCAGCGGTGCGAAGGGCCGTTTCTCCGGTGCTGGGGCAACTGCTCACACCGTTCCACTCATCCACAATTGTTTGGACCAGTGGCTGATGAACCGTCTGAGGATCTTCCACGTCAAAGAGTTTCACGTGATTTCCGCGTCGAAGTTCAATGGGCCGTGGTGCCGAAAGGGAAACAACCAACGATCCTTCGGCACCTACAATCGTCGTGCGATCTTCGTCGAACTGAGAGTCATAGCACCAAGTGCCAGACCCTAACACTCCGCCAGGAAACCGGAAAGTGGCGACAACGGTGTCTTCGTTTGCGCTCTGACCGGCAGAAGCCCCGCTGCCCTGGACGTCCTCCAAGGGACCGAACACTAAGTCGAGCCAATCAAGCGTGTGACACGCCGAGTCAAAGAACCAGCCACCGCCCGATAGCCCGGGCTGGTTCTGCCAGGCCCCTTCCCGATATCCCTGAAAGCGAATGGAATTTACCGCTCGTACTGCTCCTATCGCCCCGTCGGCAATGAGGGCTCGGACCTGCTCAAACCTGGGCAACGCTCGGCGATAGTAGGCCGTCCACAGCGGTACTCCTGCACGGCTGCAAGCCTCTATCATCTCCCTGCATTCCGAGGGGTTGACCGCCATCGGTTTTTCCACATAGACGGCTTTACCCGCCTCCGCGGCGCGTATGGTGTACTCCGCGTGAGTATTGGGATGAGTGGCGATATACACAGCGTCGATATCGTCGGACTTGAGAATCTCGTTAGCGTCAGTCGTCCACCGATCAACCCCATGGCGCTGGGCGTAGCTTTCGGCCCGCCCGGCGTCTCTGCGCATCACCGCAAGAAGTTTCGACCCGGGAACCTTTTGAAAAGCTGGCCCACTCTTCACCTCGGTGACGTCGCCGCAACCAACAATTGCCCAGTTCATCGTCTTCACTGCAATTGTCCCCTCGACTCGAGTGTGGAAGGCCAGGTTTCCACTTTACTCTTCTGCGGGAATTTGCAATAATATAGGGTCCGCACCCATTCCGATCATGCCACTTCCTGAGATGTCCAGAGTGCGGAGCCAGCCTGCACCCAGCGATCATCCTCAAAGGTCATGATGGTTGTGGTGTCAAGCCCCAGTTCTCGGACGTTCCGTAAGGTATCACCATGAGGGCCGCACATTTCCCAGCGGGCAGTAGTGGCCGTTGCTTCCTTGCCGCTCTCCTCCATGACGCCGGATACCAAGTTGCCCAGGGACGAACTCGGCGACACCCAGTGGATATTTTGGCGAAAGACTATGGGACTTTTTGACCCTCAGGAAATCCTGAATCCTGGGAAAGTCTTCACGCCATTGACCGTCACCATCCGGAGTTATAGAAGAGTGTGACTAAGTGGTCGGGCTAAGCAGTCCTATCTCTGCGCTCAAGCACGACACCCTCATCACGCTCCAACGCGGCGAGAGCCTCTTCGAGGTTCACCACGAGCTCGGGATCGGCGATAACTCTGTCAGTGAAATCTTCATCCATCTCATAAGTCCCCGAACAACCACTGACGCAGAAATCAGGTAGCCGGCCCGATGAAATTGGCCCGATAGCTCAGCCGATGTGAGCGTGTGGCACGAACAGGATTTCTCGCCAGACATCATCCACCTACATCCAAAACGCAAGAATCCTTCGAAGACTTGACGCACCCGTTGGATGCGCGTTTCCAAGTTCTAGGGGTTGTCGCGGCCTCTCGCTGGAGATCGTTGGAGCTTTCGAAGCTAGGCCGGGATGGAGGTCTGCTCGAGAAAGCTAAACACCGCCTGGGACCGTGCACCGTCAACGGTCTCTTCCCAACCCGGAGTTGCACCCCCGCTGTGGTGAATTGCTGCACGAATGGCGCTTGACGCGTTCGCTGATGCTTGCTCGAGGGTGTCACCTGTTCCGACTATTGCCAGAGAGATGGTGCAATCATCCAGGCTCCCTGAGACGCCGGCATCGTGAAGAGAATCACTCGCTTCTTCCATATCAAAGAGCGCTTCGGTGACGAGATCAAAAATCCGCTGCGGTTCTTGCTCTGAGACGAACTCAAAGGTCAAACGCATTTGAATCGCTTGCATCACTTCCCCTTCCTGGCCTTGTAAAACAGGTGTTGTTCTCGAGATGGCGTCGAGTGTTATTCAGATAGTACCGCCCGCTCGGGGTGAGATGAATGGATGCCCTGTGCTTCTTCGGGCAGGGACAGAGCGCTGTGTAATACCGGGGCGGGTTTTCAATGCGCCACCCACTGAGATGCAACTCGTAGAGGAATAACTGAATCTCCTTTTTCGGATGCTTATTCCAGTACCCATTTTTCCCGGCCATCCGCTCACCCCCTCGAAGGCCCCAAAGGTTGAGTGCAATCGCGCATGCCTATCAACATCGAACGTTTCCACTGTGCCTTAAGGGCTTTCTCGCGACACCGACAATTCTGCTGGGGCGCTGGTTGCGGTTGTTTCATGGCAGAAAAACTACCCAAGACCACAGACAGACTGCGCCGTACCCTCTCGACTAAGCGAAGGACGTGGTTGTGCGCCCTCGTGGGCGTGTTCGAAAGAGCCCGATCTGGCGGCGCGCCCGGGCCGCTAAGGCCGGGGCCGGCACGCAGTCGGGTTCTTATCGCCCGAGACCCTGGGCGGGAATTTTGCCCAGGGCTTGGGGTAATCACACTGAGCGCGCCCCGTTCGCTTCACGCCTTCGTCCTAGCCTCGACTGAGCGTCAGCAGATACTGCCCACCACCGGGTGTCACCTGCGTGGTGAAAGCCACCCCTGGTGCGAGCCTGCTCACCCGATCGAGTAACCAGAGCGAGGCTTGATCAGCATCATCCTGGGTGGGGCATCGCGCCATGGCTTCCCGGCCAGCTTTCTGGCTCAGTCGCTGCACCAATTCAAATATCGGTGCAGGGTCACTGACAAAAAGTTCCTTGGACCAGGCAATCACCGGGGCCTTCTTGCCCCGCATGGTGTTGCAGGCTCGATGGGCCAAACGCGCTGGCGCAG
>Ga0075118_10000973_pt1 | contig 22838 bp, 20 predicted proteins | sample AntAceMetag02UKE_FD_69794 | JGI IMG/M metagenome (GOLD analysis project Ga0075118, IMG submission 69794) | Saline lake microbial communities from Ace Lake, Antarctica - Antarctic Ace Lake Metagenome 02UKE | ecosystem: Environmental > Aquatic > Non-marine Saline and Alkaline > Saline | place...
GGGATTTGCGGTTTTGGTGATGAATAACCCGAACCGATTGCATCGCTTTACGGCATTCTTGGATGTGGAGGCCAACAAGCTCGGGGGCACCTATCAACTGTATCAATCGTTGGCCGCGTTTGCGGTGGGTGGAGTCGATGGCGCCGGCATCGGACAAGGTCGCCAGCAGCTGAATTTCCTGCCGGAGGCGCATACCGATTTTATTTTCGCGGTGATGGGTGAGGAGCTCGGACTGCCGTTCACCTTGGCGGTGGTGATTATTTTTGCTGGTATATTTGTGCTGGGATTGCTGCACCTGCGGCGCGCGCCGAACCTGTTTCAATTCCTCTTGGTAACCGGGGCGATTCTCACCCTGTCGCTGCAGGCGATCGTCAACTTGGGCGTTGTTACGGGATTGCTGCCGACGAAAGGCATGTCGCTGCCGTTTATTAGCGCAGGGCTCTCGAACCTGATGTTGATGGGACTCCTGCTGGGCGTGATTCTAAACACGGCCCGGACTTGGACAAAGCCGGTCTTGCTCGGACGCACCCGCACGATGGAGGAAGTAACGGCATGAGTCGGTTCGTGATCGCCTGTGGCGGGACGGGTGGTCATCTCGCGCCCGGCATTGCCCTCGCCGAGACCCTGCGCGAGCGCAACTGCCGCCCGCTGCTGCTCATTTCGGAAAAACAGATCGATGCTCAGCTGACCCGTAAGTATCCAGATCTTGAATTCCAAGTGGTGCCGGGAGCCCCAATGTTATTTACGGTTAGAGGGTTCAGCCGGTTTGTCGTGAAACAGCTACAAGGTTTGTTCTTTTCCTGGCGACTGGTGCGCCGAGAGCGGCCCGATCTCATTGTAGGATTTGGTGGTTTTACGACGGCTTCGATTATTGTGGCGGGTTGGCTGCGAGGCGTGCCGGTGGCGTTACACGAGGCCAATCGGGTAGGGGGACGGGCGGTGCGCACGCTGGCTCGATTTGCGGATCGGATTTACCTGCCGCGGGGCGTTAAACTCCCAACGACCAATCAGGCCAAGTTGCGCTATGCGGGGTTGCCGGTTAGGGCCGAGATCGAACGGCTAACGCGGGGGGAATCCGCCGAACGCTTTGGTCTCGATCCCGCCAAACTCACGGTCGTGGTCTTTGGCGGCAGCCAAGGTGCGAGTGCCCTGAATGATTGGGCGGAAAACCAAGCGGCGCATTTTGCGAGCAAAGGGATTCAGATGCTGGTGGTGACCGGACCTAATAAAGGCGAGGCCCGCACCGAGACATTGGCCGGCCCCGACGGAGGTTCGGTTGCCTTTGTGCGGATTCCGTTTTGTGACCAGATGGCATCGCTCTACTCGGCAGGCGATTTGATTGTGTCTCGATCAGGGGCGGGGACGCTAGCGGAGCTTTTGAAATGTCGCGTGCCGGCATTGCTAGTGCCTTATCCCGAGGCGGCAGATAATCATCAGGAAGCCAATGCCCGCGAATACGCGCGGCGCGGCGGTGGGCTGGTGGTGCCGGAATCTGAGCTTGATCGTCTCGCGGTAGGGGTGGAGGCGTTGTTGGGCGATGAAGACAAGCTCACCTCGATCCGGGCGCAGATCAGTTATATGGACCGTGCGGAAGCTCTGGATCTAATGATCTCCGATTTGGAAGTATTGGCCGGCTTGCGTTCGGCGGGAAGCACCTTGGCTCCCTGGGGAGTCGATAAAGCGCCATGAAAAACCAGCGCCTTCCGCAAATCGCCGGTCGCGACGTGACGCGGATTCATGCGGCCGGCATCGGTGGCATGGGCGTGGGACCACTGGCCATTTATCTCGCGCAACGTGGGTGGGTCGTGACGGGCGAAGACGATGCGATGTCGCCGCGAATGTTACCGCAGCTGGAGCGCGCGGGGATTTCGATTGGAACGGCCGGACGAGCGTCGGCTGACCTGGTGGTCGTTTCTTCAGCGATCAAACCAGACCATGCCGTTCGCCAAACGGCAGCGGAGCGCGGGGTGACCGTGCGGCGTCGCGGCGAGGTATTGGCGGCAGTGGCGGCGGAAAAGAAGCTATTGGGCATAGCGGGGTCGCACGGCAAAACCACGGTCACCGCGATGATCGTGGCGGCGTTGCGGGCCAGTGGGGTGGAGCCGTCTTTTGTATTGGGAGGTCTCTGGGCGGATGCGCGACTCGCGCCCGCGGCCTGCACGGACAGTGACTGGTTGGTGGCCGAAATTGATGAGAGCGATGGCACGATCGCCGCGTTTTCTCCGCACCTCACGGTGGTGGTGAATCTGGATTGGGATCACCCGGACCTTTATGACGACGCGGCCAAATTGGAGCAGGCGTTTGCCGAATTGGTGATACGCACCCGTGAGGTCGTCTTGGGACCAGCGGATGGCGCCATGGCCCAACGATTACGGGCCGTGCAAGGTGGCACGGCGACGCGAGAAACCTTCGGGGCGAAGGGCGGATTTTTACTTCAGGCTACTCAGCCTATTCGCGCGGGATTACAGCTCACCCTGGGCAGAAATTTTTCTAAATCCACGGCGACGGTCGCGGCGTGGGGGGCCTTCAATGCCATGAATGCGACGGCGGCTTTGGCGGCCCTGCAGCTGATGAAAGTAGAGTGGCCACCGACGGCGTTGAGTAATTTTCCGGGGGTGCATCGGCGGCAAGCGGTTCTGCATGAAGACGGAGAGTTGATTGGGCTGGAGGACTATGCCCATCATCCGACGGAGGTGGGTGCGCTACTGCGTGAGGTGCGGCGGCGGATGCCGGTTCGGGATCGGCTGGTGGTGGTGTTTCAGCCGCATCGTTACAGCCGGACGCTGCAATTTAAGACGGAATTTGCGGAAGCCCTGCGACCGGCCGACGTGCTTCATCTGCGCGAGGTGTATGCGGCTGGCGAAGCTCCCCTCGCGGGCGGACACACGGCGGATCTAGCGGCTCAAATTGCCGCGACGGTGCCGGACTTGCCGGTAGAATTTATTCCCGGTGATGGCGTGGAAGCGGAGCGGGCTTTGCGCACGGGGTGCCAGCCGGGAGACTGGGTGATTTTTGTGGGAGCCGGAGACATTGAAGATGAGGCTCATCGGTGGGCGGTTCGCCAAAAAAGCTCCAATGCATCACGAGACAATTGGAGTGAGATCGTAGAAATTTTGCGCCTGCGCTTAAGTGAAGGCGCCAAGGTCAAAGCAGACGAACCGATGGCCAACAAGACGACGATGCGCGTGGGGGGAGCGGCGCGGGTTTACGTCGAACCGGCGAGTGTGGCCGATCTGCAAGAGGTTTTGCGGCAAGCCCATCAACGCGACCTTTTGGTCTACATGTTGGGTCGGGGGTCCAATCTGCTGGTCCCCGATAGCGGTGTGGCCGGAGTCGTCGTGTCGTTGCGGAAATCCGTCTGGGAAACGTTCGCTGTTTTGGGTGATAGTCGAGTGCGCGTTGGGGCTGGCCTGCGGTTGAAAAATCTGTGTGGTTTGGCGGCCAAGGTCGGTCTAGCCGGATTTGAATTTCTGGAAGGTATTCCGGGCAATGTGGGTGGCGCCCTGCGGATGAATGCGGGGGCGATGGGCGGCTGGATGTTTGACGTGGTGGAATCGGTGGAGGCGTTATCCTTGGCGGGTGAACGCCTCGAATTCCGGCGGGAAGACCTGCACGCGGGTTACCGTCATTGCCGAGAGCTGGAGCAGGCGGTGGCAATTGCGGCAGTGCTAAAACCTCGCGAGGTGAGTGCGGCCGAGCAGGTGGGGCGTCAGATCGATGTTTACCGCTCTAAGCGGCAGGAATCGCAGCCGCGGGAACCCAGCGCGGGATGTATTTTCAAAAACCCAGAGGGCGATTCGGCGGGACGATTGATTGACGCAGCGGGCCTGAAAGGCAGCCGAATCGGCGACGCGGAGGTATCAACCGTGCACGCCAACTTCATCGTGAATCGCGGGCAGGCGACCAGCACCGATGTAGTGCAGTTAGTCCGGCACGTGCGGGCGGAAGTGAAGCAGAAATCCGGCGTCGATCTACAACCGGAAGTCCTGCTCTACGGGGCGAAGTGGGAGGATTTATTATGAGCGATCAGCGAGCAGTCGAGGTGGTGGTTTTGGCCGGCGGAACTTCGGGCGAACGCCAGATTTCGTTGGGGTCAGGGCGGGCCTGCGCCGAGGCCTTGGCGCGGCGTTACCCGACGCGGTTGGTCGACGTGGGCACCGATACGTTGCCGGCGGGATTGCGACCCGATCGGGATGTGGTTTTTTCGACTTTACACGGCACTTTTGGCGAAGACGGCGCGATGCAGCGTCTCTTGGAAGCGGCGGGCGTGATCTTCGCGGGATGTGATGCCGCCAGCAGTGAGCTGACTTTCGACAAGGGAAAGACCCGCGGCGTCGCGCAGGGCGCTGGGTTATTGGTGCCGGGCGGGCGCAGTTTCACTGGCGCGGACCAGCCGACGCCAACCGCTTTGATGGCGGAACTAGGTGAAAGCATCGTCATCAAACCGCAGTGCGGCGGCAGCAGTGTGGGGTTGGCCATGTGTGGTAATGCCGCTGAAGTGACCGCCGCGTTGGCCGCGATTTCGACGGGAGCTTGGTTAGCGGAGCAGCGTATCATGGGCCGCGAGGTCACGGTCGGCGTGCTGGGTGACCGGGCTTTGCCCGTGGTAGAGATCGTGCCGAGGTCGGGCGTTTTTAATTACGAGGCCAAGTATACGAAGGGGCAGACGGAGTATTTGGCACCGGCTCCATTGGCCGCCGAAGTGGCCGCGGCCTTACAAGCGGACGCCCTAGCGCTTTACCGCGCTTGTGGGGCGCGTGACTTCGCACGTATTGATTTTATTATTACAGAGGCGGGTGACCGCTTTTTGCTCGAAATCAACACCTTGCCGGGCATGAAAGAAACCAGCCTTTTACCAATGGGAGCACGCTGCTTGGGAATAGATTTTACGGACCTAGTCGACGCCATGATTACGCCGGCCCGACTCCGTTGGCTTCAGCGACTAGCGGAGGGTGATTTGCGATGAGCAACGATACTCCCCAGAGCCCGAAAGCCCGCAGCTGGCGGGACATCCCGCAGGAGATTGCCCCGCGCCGGATGTCCTCCGTGGGCCGTCGTCGACTCAACATGGGTTTCGTCCGCACGGCGGCGATGGTGGTCACCGTCGGGGCGATGGGGTGGGGTGGTTTTGAAATTTGGCAAACCCTCCAGCAGGATCCACAGCGGCTGACGGCGGGCAACGAGAGTCGTCCGGTCGAGACGATCAACTTGCAGTCCAACGGCGTCTTGGACGATGCCTGGCTCCAAGAGACTCTAGCGCTCGCGCCTCAGACGGGCTTAATGGAACTCGACTTGTATGCGTTGCGCACCCGCTTGACGGCGAGCGGTCAGGTGCGCACGGCGGTGCTGGTGCGTGAATTCCCGGCGACCCTCAACGTCACGTTGGAAGAGCGATCACCGGTGGTGCGGATGAACGCCAAATTGGACGGTCCTGACACCCGCACCTTTTTGGTCGCCCAAGACGGGACCGTTTACCACGGCGAGGGGTATGGGCCCCAGTTGGTGCGGAGTTTGCCGTGGCTCGGCGGGGTGCGATTGAGCCGCGAGGGCAGTGGTTTCGTGCCGATCGAGGGGATCGCGCAGTTAGCCGATCTCTTGGCCACGGCTAGAGGCGCGATGCCAGACCGGTTCGCGACGTGGCGGGTAGTTTCTTTGGAACGCTTGTCCGCCGATGGACAGATCCTGGTGCAGTCGGCGCAGGTGCCGGAAATTATTTTCGGTGTGAGGGAGGATTTCTATTCCCAGATCGCCCGCTTGGATTTGATTCTCGAAGAAACCAGTCGCCGGACGACCGTGCCGCTGCATTCAATTGATCTCTCGGTCGGGGCGTCCCAAGTCCCGGTCGCGTTCAACCAAATCGCCCCCTCTTTTCCCTAGCTTTCGCTTAATTTTTTACCCGTGAGATCCAAAGCCCGCTTCATTGGTGCCGTCGAAATCGGCACCTCCAAGGTCGCCGTTCTGATCGGGGAGATGGTGCGCGACGGCAGCGTGAACTTGATCGGGTTCGGCGAGTGCCAATCCCACGGGGTCATCAAAGGGCTGGTCACGGATTTCAAAGCAGCCAGTGATGCGACGCACAGTGCCTTGTTGGCGGCGGAGCAAAGCGCGAGCGTGAAGATCGATGAGGTCTATCTCGCCCAGACGGGAGGGCATTTGGATGGGTTTTACAACCAAGCTTCGGTGAGTGTCAGTGCCGCCGACAACAAGGTCAGCCAAGTGGATATTGAAACCGCCTGCCGGCTGGCTAAGTCCAAAGCCCTGCCGGAGGGCCGGACCGTGGTGCACCACATCCGTCGGCCGTTCCAATTGGATGGCAAGATGGTGGGGCCCAATCCTGACCACCTGCACGGTGAACGTCTGGATGTCGGGTACTGGACGGTGCATGGTTTGGAGTCGGCCATCGCCAACAGTCTTCATGTTGTGCGCGGATTTAACGTGCTCGTCGGTGATATCATTCTCTCAAGTCTGGCCTCCGGCACGATGATGACCACGCCGCAGGATCGGCAGCACGGGGCTTTGGTGATCGATATTGGGGCGGGCACCACGGACTACGTTTTTTATCAAGATGGCAGTCCTCACTTGACCGGGATAGTTCCCGTCGGCGGAGGCCATCTGACCAACGATCTGACGCTCGGCTTGCGGGTCACGGAAGGTCAGGCGGAGAAGCTCAAAATTCGGCACGGTCGCGCGCTGGTGCACACCCGCGAAAAGAGCGACAAGGTGTGGCTGAACGGCGATTTTGCGATCGGCGATCGTCAGTTTCCGCGCCAAGCGATTGAACTGATCACCGAGGCAAGAGTACGGGAGCTTTTCGAAGTCGTGAAAAAGAAACTGGGCCCCGACTTCGGTCCCGAAGCCTGCGCGGCGGGCGTATTTCTCACCGGCGGCACCGCGAAGCTACCGGCGATCGCCGATGCCGCGACTAAGGTGTTTGGGATTCCGGCGCAGCTGGGTGAATTGCCACCGGGTATGGATGAAAAACTCAACCGCCCCCAACACGCGACCGTGCTGGGACTCCTCCACTTCGGGCTCCAGAACCGCGGTGGCGCGAACGAGGAAGCCGGTCGTCGCCGTCCGCGTGGGTTCATTCATAAACTCTTTGCTGGCTCCTGATCTGACAATGAATCCGAGCGAACTTTCTCTACCCCAAGCCTCCGCTGATGCGATGGCGGACCGCAGCATCTCCATCAAGGTGATCGGCGTTGGCGGCGCCGGTAGCAACGCCGTAGATCGACTCAAGATGGATGGCCTTGATCGTCTGCGCTTGGTCGCGATCAACACCGACCTGCAGGCGCTAAATAGCTCGCCCGTCGAAGAAAAATTATTGATTGGATCCTCGATAACGCGAGGACTTGGCGCGGGCGGAGATCCCGAAATCGGTATCGAGGCGGCGGAATCGGATCGCGAAAAAATTGCCGAAGTGGTCAAAGGCTGTGACCTTATTTTTCTCATTGCCGGCATGGGCGGCGGCACGGGCAGTGGCGCCGCGCCGATCGTCGCCGAGGTGGCGAGTGAGCAGGGCGCGCTGGTGATCGCATTTGTGACCACGCCCTTTAGTTTCGAAGGGGCGCGCCGGGCGAAACAGGCGGAGGAAGGCTTGCTCGAGCTGCGCGGCAGTTGCGATGCCGTGATCCCGTTGCCCAACGATTTGCTGCTGCAAGAAGCGGCGGAAGGGGAGACGGCCTTGGATTCCTTTGCCCGGGCGGATGATTGGATCGGCCGGGCGGTGAAGTCAGTATGGGCGATGTTGTTTCGCACCGGTTTGATCAATCTCGATTTCGCCACGTTGCGGCAGGCGTTCCAGACTCGCGGGGGCAAAACGCTCTTCGGCCTCGGTAGCGGGGAGGGCGAAAACGCGGCGGAGGCAGCGGTGCAAAGCCTCGACATGTGTCCCTTACTGTCGACCCCAGAGCATTCGCGAAAAGCCGACCGACTGCTGGTCAACATCATCGGGGGCACGGAGCTCACGCTGGCTAAGGTAAACGAGATCATGGGCGCCGTGACCGAGCGTTACGGGCGGGAATCGCACGTGATCATGGGCGCGGTGATCGACGAGGACCTGCAAGGCCGCCTCGAAATCTGTGTGATTGGCACGAGTGATATCGGCGGTCGGTTCCCGGCGCGGCGGGCGGTGGCTCAGCGCGAGCGCACGCGCGCACCGTTTCCGGCGGCGGCTGCCCCGGTGTCATCTGGGGCCAAGGGCCCGCCCGAAGTGATGGCGGAGAAATCGGCTCGCCGCCGAGCGCAAGCGACTGCGACGGGAGCCGACGCCCAAGATGAATTTTCTTTTCAAGGGTCGCCCGACAATCGAGGTCGTTTTGAGCGCACGGATCGTAACCTATTCGAGGGTCAGGACTTGGATGTGCCGACTTACCTGCGGCGGGGCATTAAGGTGAGCGTTTAATTTACGGGGGGTTAACGAAGGCTCCCCTTGGCAAGTGCGATTGATTGTGCACGCTTGACCGTTATGTTCATAGACGAATGCACTATCAAAGTGACGGCGGGAGATGGCGGTCGCGGATGCTCCAGCTTTCGCCGCGAAAAATTTGAAGCCTTGGGTGGTCCTAACGGGGGCGACGGTGGACGCGGCGGCGATGTGGTGTTGGTGGGAGACGAAAACACCAACAACCTGATCGATTTCAAATACAAGCCGCACTGGAAGGGCGAGCGCGGCGGGCATGGCTTAGGCAAGGATCAGAACGGTCGGGAAGGCAAGGCGGCCGATTTACGGATGCCCTTGGGCACGATCGTAACCGATAAAGCTACCGGGCGCGTGGTGGCGGAAGTGCTCGAAAAGGGCCAACGGGTAATCTTGTGCAAAGGCGGCAACGGCGGCTGGGGTAACACCCACTTTAAGTCGTCGGTCAATCGCGCACCCCGCCGCTGCAATCCGGGTGAAGTGGGCGAGGCCGGCTCCTTCCGGTTGGTGCTCAAAAGCATTGCCGATGTGGGGCTGGTAGGATTCCCCAACGCGGGCAAATCTTCGCTCACCCAACGCATCACCCGCGCCCGACCGCGCACCGCGGCCTATCCCTTTACCACGCTGCATCCGCAGATCGGCGTGATCGATTTCCCCGAGAGCTACGATCGCATGCTGTTGGCGGATGTCCCCGGCTTGATTGAAGGCGCGAGTGATAATCGTGGACTCGGGCATCGTTTCCTGCGCCACATCGAACGCTGTGCTCTGCTGATGTTCATGATCGATATGGCCGGCGTGGATGGCCGGGAACCGGGGGATGATTACCAGACGCTGTTGGATGAGCTGGGTGCTTATGATGCCGCGCTATTAACCAAACCGCGCGTGGTGGTGGCCAACAAAATGGACCTGTCCACCGCCGCCGAGAATTTGGAGGCTTTCGGGCAACAGCATCACGTAGAGGTATTCCCGATTTCCTGTGAAACGGGAGATGGTTTGGATACCCTGAAAAATGCGCTACTCGCTCGCGTGCGGGCGATACCGGTAGCGGCAACTCCCGGAGCATGAGACCCCTCAATTTACTGAATTCGGATGAATCCTGAATACCGTTCCCTTTTGATGCGATCCAACCGCTTGCTCGGCGCGCAGTTGGTTGAGCAAAACTTAATCAAGCTCGACGACCTTGAAGCCGCCAACGAGAAGCTGCTTGATATCATTGACAGTGGTACCGCGCGCCAACGCACCGTCCTCGGCATCTTGGCCTACGATCTGAATGCCGTGAAGGAGGAGGAGATTTTGTTGTATCAACGCGATACCGATGGGATCGGGATGGTGGACCTCGAGCACTACGAAGTGCATGAGGAAATCAAGGCCACGTTGAACGTCGATGAGTGCTGGGCCACGTGGTCGATCCCGTTCGATATCGAGGAGGATATGACTTTCATCGCGACGGCCTACTATTTGAGTCCAGCCGTACGCAAATTCTGGGAAGAGCGCTATGAAGGCCGCGTGCTTTGGTATGGCACCACCTTGGAAAGCATCGCCGAGTATCTGGAATCGATGAAAGGTCACGACGATTCCGGGGGACCCGGCGGAGCCGCCGCACCAACGGGGCAGACGGCCCCAACCTCTACCCCCAACGCTTAATTTACGATGCCGCTCGGAAAAATCCAGACCCAGATTGTTAATGCCCTCCACCAGGCCGAACGCCTCGATGGGGAGAAGCGTCAGATGATCGCCGCCACCCCCGATGAGCTTACCGGCGATCAGTTGGACAAGTTGCTGTTGGAGGAGTTCAGCATCACTCCATTCCAGCTCCAGGTGGCCAAAGGGAAGGCGTTCAAGTTGGCGCCGTTCAATGTCTCTCGCTACCAGATTCACAGTGGCACCTTCGAACGGGTGCCGGAGGAATTTTGCGTGGAAAACCGCGTGCTGCCCGTTGGCGAAGTAGGGGAGTTGCTATTAGTCGCGGTAGCCAACCCGTTTGATGTTACGCTGACGTCCAAGATCAGAAGCATGTGTGGGATGGAGGTCGTCCGATTACTCGGGCGTGAGGTCGACATCATCGAGAAGTTTACCAAGAAGGAGGTGGGCCCGACCGATTTTGCCGACGTGGTGGACGCGGTCGGCATGGAGTTCGCGCCGGATGCGGAACTCGGTGATGACGAACTGACCGACGAGGAGTCGGGGCCGATCATCGACCTATCGAATCGGATTATCGAAGACGCTTATTTTGCGGGCACGTCGGACATTCACATCGAGCCGTGGGAGCACGAAGTGATCGTGCGCTACCGCATTGACGGGATATGTCAGGAGAAACTGCGGCTGCCCTCCAAGGTGGGCCCGGCGTTGATCGCCCGGCTCAAGATTATGTGCAATCTCGACATCGCGGAACGCCGCATGCCGCAGGACGGCCGCATTGTGTTTAAACAATACACCCGCAAAGGCATTGATATCGATTTACGGGTTTCGACGGCCCCGCTCAATCACGGCGAAGGCGTGGTCATGCGTATTCTCGACAAGCAGAAGTCGACCCTGCCGATGAATGCTCTCGGGTTCTCCGAAGAAAACCTTACCCGCTACCGGGAGGCCATTAAATCGCCTTACGGCATGATCTTGCACTGCGGGCCAACGGGTTCCGGTAAGTCGATGACGCTCTATTCGGCCCTCAACGAAATCAACTCGCCGGAGTTTGTGATCCGCACCGCCGAAGACCCGATTGAGTATACCCTCGCGGGTATCAACCAGATGCAGATGCACCGGCAGATCGGCCTGACCTTTGCGACGGCGCTACGGGCTTTTCTGCGGCAGGACCCGGACATTATTTTGGTGGGGGAGATCCGCGATAAGGAGACAGCCAACATTTCGGTAGAAGCCGCGCTGACCGGTCACTTGCTGATCTCGACCCTGCATACCAATGACGCTCCATCGACGGTGGCTCGTCTCACCGACATGGGCGTCGAGCCCTTCATGATTTCATCGTCGCTTGTGTGTGTGTGTGCCCAACGGCTCATGCGTCGCGTGTGCAAACAGTGCCGCAAATCCATCGAGCCGGAAGGCCGAATGAAGGCCGTGTTGGAATCCGGGATTGGCTGGTCGGGACCGATTTATGAAGCCAACCCGAAAGGCTGCCCGAAGTGTAATCATGCCGGCTACAAAGGCCGGGTGGGCGTGCATGAATTGATGACGAACAACGAAGCGCTGATCGAGGCGATTAACAAGGAAGCCGATACGTCGGTGCTCAAGAAAATCAGCCAAAAGCACGGCATGAAGACCCTCCATCAGGATTCCTTGCTGAAGGTCAAAGAAGGCATCAGCACGATCGAAGAGGCCCTAGCCACGGTGCCCCCGGATCTCTAAGCTGAAGTGGGGTCGAGCAACGCCCGCACGGAGAGCTGGGTAGGGGGCCGCTAGACGGCACCCAAACGTGATAGATTAGCTCGTGGGATGGGGGGCCAGGTGCGTCAGCAAGAGTCACCCAGCCGATTTCACGCTCCAAAGGTCGTGCGGTTTCAGGCCCGGATATCGGGAGATGCGAGCAAGCATTCGAGGACCGATCTCTTCGCGATCATGGAAAGCGAAAACGTGGTCGGGATATCCCTCGCTGGTCAGGACCTTGGGGGAACCGGTCTGGCGCTTGACGACATGCCTCGACTTGCGCGCTCTCCAAGCGCTCATGCTGCCGACACGGTAAAAACGTGACCAATCTGAGGAACATCTCCGCCATGCTTTAAACAATCTGCCATGGCACGTAATACCAAGACTTCCCCGGCGGAGATAGCTTCAGCTCGGGATTCGCCGTAGACCATGGCACCCGGAAAATCGGGAATCTCCGCGATCCATCGACCGGCTTCTTCTGGCTCTATTTCGATCCGCATAGCCGGAAACACGATTTATGAGAGGGAATTCGCAAGCCGGGGATTTAGGTCGAACGTTGGTTATAGGCTGCGCCAACGTTTTGTTGCCGTGCTTAACGACGTCTAGCCTGTCAACCCCGGTTCGGGTTCTTGATCCTTGGAACTTGGAACTTCGGCGCTCGGCACCGCAAACGGATCGTGGTTGGGGTCTTCGTTCCAAATATACTCGGCTTGGGTGGCGGCGAATTCGGCGGTGGGGCGATCCCAGATGCGCTCGATTAGGGCGAGCGCCATGTCCATCCCGGCGGATACGCCGGAGGCCGTGAAGATGTTGCCATCGGCGACCCAACGGGCGCGGCGTTGCCAATCGACTTGAGGCCCTTGGCTGACCGGAAAATCGAACGCGAGTTTGTTGGTTGTCGCCTGGCGGCCATCCAGGATCCCGGCGCGAGCGAGCAGGGCGCTGCCGGTGCAAATGCTGGCCGTATATTCGGCCGAGGCATGTAGGCGTCGGAGCTGTCCCAGAAAGGCGGGATTCTCCACTTGGGCCCGAGCGCCGATGCCACCGGGAATCAGTAATACATCGACTGCCGGGATCGCCTCAAAGGCGTGGTCGATCACCGCCCGCGGGCCTTGGGCGCTGGCGACCGGACCGGTGTGTTCGCCGATCATGGTGATCTGGACGCGATCCCTCAGCAGACCAAAGAGCTCCAGCGGTCCAAAGATGTCCAAGAGTTCGAAACCGGGGAAGAGCACTCCGCCGACGATTCGTTTGCGCGGCGCGCTGCTCATGGGATGGCCTAGAAGGGCGCGCGGGTTTGGTTGGCCCAGTAGGAGTTATCGTCCACCCATTTCACGGCGTAGTAATAGAGCCCGGCGGTCAGCAGTGCGAAAAAACCAAGTAAGCCCATGGGATTAAAGTAGGCGAGTCCGAGCGAAACCACGGCGAGTAAGATGGATAGGCGCATGTAGCGGATGGCCGTCTTGCGCGTGCTGACGCCCCAAAGGGTCCAGAAAACGATGTGCGGCATGTTGGCCGGTCGAGTCACGAAGAGTTTGTCCCGCATGCTCTGGCCAGTGTAGGCCGCCAACGGCAGCGACATGATGATCGCGAACCAGACGTAGAGGGAATTCATGTGCGCCCGTTCGGCGGCAATGTTCTCGCCCATTTCCACGAGCGTGATGTAGCGCGTGATATTTTCGCGGGCCTCCTCAATCGTGCGCGTGTGTTGGGCGGCTTCGCGCATGCGATCAAAGCTGTCGGGGGCAAACTGAGTGGAACGCACCAGTTGGTTCGAGTAGATGAGGAAGCTGAATGAACCCACGACGAAGATCAGGTAGATGATCAAGAGCGGTTTTTGGATGTTCATGGGTTAAAGGAGTTGAGTGGGCTTAGCGGCTTGATGGGGCGGCTTGGGGTGGAGGAGAAAATAAAAAACGAATAAGTGCAAAACTCGATTGGTCGATGCCATCGAGTCAGCGGAGATCAACCCATCGGGAAGGGCACGCGGGTTTGGTTGGCCCAGTAGGCGTTTTTGTCCACCCATTCCACGGCGTATTGGTAGAGGTAAGCCGTCACGAGCGAGAACAGGCCGAGGTAGCCGATCGGGGTGACCAAAGCGACGGCGGAGGAAACAAAGGCCAAGGCCACCGAGAGCCACATGTAGCGCACGGCGGTGCGGCGAGTGGACACCCCGAACAGGGTCCAGTAGACGATGTGGGGCATATTGACCGGCCGCGTGACGAAGAGTTTGTCCCGCATGGACTGTCCGGCATAGGCCGCGAGCGGGATGGATCCCAGGAAGGCGAACCCGATGTAGTAGCGATGGAATCGGTCGGCGGAATGGGTCGCCGCCTCGGCGGACTCGAGCAGGGCGACCGTGTCCAAGGCGTGCTGTTGAGCGAGTTGCAAATTCGTTTTTTGAGCAGCGCTCGCCCTCATTTCGGCGAAGGCAGTTTCGTCGAGGTGAGCAGCTTCTCGCGTCTGGTGCATGAGGCTCAAATACACCAAGGAAGACACCATGAATCCGGCATACCAAATGAGTAGGAGGTATTGAGTCTTCAAAGGGAGGAGAGGTTTATCGGCAGAGGGCTTTGATGGATATGAACCCTTTGGGATCCCCGACGCGGTTGCACGCCGTTTTTTTGGGGTGGCGACGAAGTCGCGATCACCGATAGACGCTGCCGCCGAGGAGTCGATTCCCGTCGTAGATCGCGAGGATTTGGCCGGCGGCGAGTCCGCGTTGCGGCTCACGAAACGTCACGGTAGCGCGCGTGGGGTCGGACGGATCGGGGGCGAAATGCAGCGGCACGCGGGGATCGCGGTAGCGCACCTTGCCCTCGAGGTCGGCCGGGGCGAGCGGGGGCGTGGCGGTATTCCAGCGGAGGGAGTAAACCGCGACTTGGCTGGTGAAAAGTCCCGGGGCTTGGGGCTCGTCGAAGGCGACCAGGAGCGCGTGATCGGAGGCGCGTTTGCCGACCACGACGTAGGCTTTGGCATTGGTGTTGGAGGGAATCCCGATGCCCTTGCGCTGACCGAGGGTGAAATAATGCAGCCCGCGGTGTGCGCCGAGAATCGTCTCGTCCGTGGCGCGGATGATGGGCCCGGGCTGATCGGGCACATACTCGCGGAGGAAGTCCTGCATCTTCACCTGACCGATGAAACAAATGCCTTGGCTGTCTTTTTTGGCGGCATTGGGCAGGCCTGCTTCGCGGGCGAGACGGCGCAGATCGGGCTTGGCCAAGTGACCGATGGGGAACCGCGCAGCGGCGAGTTGATCCTGTTCAAGCAGCGCGAGAAAGTAGGTCTGGTCTTTGTTGGCGTCGGCGCCTTCGAGGAGTTGCCACGTGTTGTCGGAGCCCTCGGCGCGTTGGGCGTAGTGACCGGTGGCGACGGTATCGAACCCGTGATCGCGGCCCCATTGGGCGAATACGCCGAATTTGATGTCGCGGTTGCACATCACATCAGGATTGGGCGTGAGGCCACGTCGGTAACCGTCAAGCAGGTAGGATACGACGCGGTCGCGATACTCCTCCATCAAATTGACGACGCGAAAGGGGATCCCGAGATGGTCCGCGACGGCCCGGGCATCGACGATGTCCTGTTCCCATGGGCAGTCCCCGATGATCTCGTCCTCGTTGATCCAATTCTTCATGTAGGCCGCCTCGACGTCGGCTCCGGCCCGCTGGAGGAGCAGGGCGGCGACGGCGCTATCAACGCCACCGGATAAGGCGACAAGGGTGCGGGAAGACGACATGGTGGGACGAATTACGAATCATGAACTCCGAATGTCCAATGAGGAATGAAGGAGGGTTCCTCGTTGTCGCGGGCGTTTGCGGTTGCTGCCGGGGGAGGGGTCGAGGCGGGGAAAGTGAACGCCGTCTTCGACTGCGTTTCACATTTTAACGACGTCGACCCCAGCCCTTGATACTTGATACCTGCTACTTTGGGGCATCGCCCCACTTGGCCCTTGTGCCTCAACGGCGGTCGGGAATGCTGACCGCTCGTCTCATGTCTTCTCGCGCCAATCATATCGTCCAAGCATGGTTAAGCTCGCCCACCCGCGGCGTTATCGAGCTCGCGCGAGATTGGAAGGCCCGGCATCCGCCGCCGATCCAGTTCAGTGGCGGCTTAGTCATGGCGGGTCCATTGGGCCGGGTGCCGGATCAAGCTTACGGCAACGAGAGTGGATATTTCGAAACGCCCAAGGGTGATATTTTCTTCTTTTTGCCGCGGCGGGAGGTTGAATCGGTCGATAAAACCGAGGTCGTCTATTTCCTCGCGGGTGATTTTAACGGCTGGGGCGAGGCGGTCGGCCAAGAGAATTGGCGACTCGCAGCGGCGTCGTTGGATGGGGAACCGGTTTGGCTTTGGCGCGGGCACGCGGCGGATTTTAAAGGCTCGCCGCCGCCGCGATTCAAATTTGTCACGGGTGAGGGCGACTGGCTACCGGTGCCCGATGATGCGCCCAATGGGGTCGGCGATGATGGCGAAAATCGGAACCGGATCATCGACCCGGATCGCACGGGGCGTCACCTCTTTGCCTTCGAATTGGCGGATCCCATTGATCTCACCCAGTCGTGGCGGGTGCATTGGACGAATCGCGAAGAAGATCACTCGGTGCCACTGCGGCCGGAGGCATTTTTCCACCAGCTCGAAACAGATTTGCGCCTAGGCGCGCTGGTCGAGAACGGGCGCACCGTATTTCGCCTGTTCGCGCCGCGGGCGCGGCAGGTGGAGTTGGTTTTGGCTACGAAAGACGGCGAGGAGCAGCGGCACGCGTTGGCTCGTCGTGATCATGGTCCGGCGGGAGATCGGGCGGTGTGGGAGTTGGCGTTGCCGGGCGAGTGGGCCGGACACGGTTACAGCTACCGAATCGATGGTCCGGTCGATGAGTTTGGCTTGTTCGATCCGGAGCAGCCGGTGCTGGATCCCTACGCGAGGGCTGCGCTCGGTCGAGCTGGACCGGGCGTTATCGTGCGGGAGGGCGAGGCATTTCACGACGGCTTCAAAACTCCGGCTTGGCAGGACCTCGTAATCTGCGAAGCGCACGTGCGCGATCTCGCGGCGCTCGCGCCGACTGCAGCCACGGCCGAGGAACGGCTCGGTTTCCGCGGGCTGCGGCAGTGGATTGATAGCCCGGATTTTTATTTGGATCGGCTCGGGGTGAACTGCGTCGAGCTGCAGCCGGTGCAGGAATTCGATAACGAATCGGTTGATGAATACCACTGGGGTTACATGACGAATAACTACTTCGCGCCGGAAAGCACCTATGCGGAGAATCCGGCGGAAGCCTCCGGTATCGGGGAACTGCAAGAAGTCGTGCGCGCCTTCCACCGCAAGGGCATCGCCGTCGTGCTCGACGTCGTCTACAATCACGTCGGCGTGCCGGGTCACCTGATGTTCGTCGATAAGCTGTATTACTTCACCACTAACCAGGCGGGCGACCTGATGAACTGGAGTGGTTGCGGCAATGACTTGCGGGCGAATGCGGCGATGGCGAAGCGGCTGATCATCGACAGTTGCACGTATCTCATGCGGACGTTTGGGGTGGACGGGTTCCGCTTCGATTTGGCCGAGCTGCTGGGAGCCGACGTGCTCCTTGATATTGAGCCGGCGCTCAAGCAGGTGAAACCGGACATCATTTTAATCGCGGAGCCGTGGAGCTTTCGCGGCCACATCGCGGGGACGTTAGCGGACTCGGGTTGGGCGTCATGGAATGATGGATACCGGGGTTTTTTGAAAGAGTTCGTGCGCGGTGGGAGTTCGCGGGAGTCGTTTGAGTATTACTTCAAGGGCTCGCCGTGGCACTTCGCGCGCTGGCCGGCTCAGACGGTCAATTACGTGGAGTCGCACGATGATCGCACCTGGATCGACGAGATTACGGAGAATGTGGACGGCAACGGGCACCTCCCCACGGCCAACGACCGCCGCCGCACCCACCTGATGGCCGCGGTTCTTTTCTCCTCGATCGGCATCCCGATGATTTCAGCGGGGCAGGATTTTCTGCGATCTAAGCACGGGATCAGCAACAGCTACCAACGGGGCGATCTGAATGCGCTCGATTACCGGCGGATGGAACGTTTCCCGGGGGCGCATGCCTATTTCTCCGACTGGATCGCGTTCCGCCGCTCGCCCCTTGGAGCCCTGATGCGGCACTACACCCGCGCGACCGAGACGTTCTTCCGCTTCTGGTTTGCCCCCGATACGACGGCGGTCGCGGTGCTGTTTAACGCTGACGGTTCACTGGGCTCCGCCCAATTGCTGCTGGCGATCAATCCCACGCTACACGATGGGGAGATTCCCGTGGATGAGGCGGTCATGGCGAAAAAATGGATCCGAGTTGCTGACCATGAACAGTTTATCCACTCCAGCCATCCGGCGCCACCAGCAGCGCTGACCGTTCCGTTGTGGTTGCCGGCTTTGGGCTGCGGTCTCTGGCAGCGCCTAGAGTGACCGTCACCAAGAAGAGCATAGGTGGGGACAGGGGATGCGCAGCAAAACCCCTTGCCAACGGGTTTCGGGCCAACTTCGCTGATCTCTTCGCGTTCAGACGATGCGGAATAAAATAAATTAGCACATAACCCACATACATTGGAGTAACCCATGGCAATAAAAGTAGGCATTAATGGTTTTGGTCGCATCGGGCGCTTAGTATTTCGCGCCCTCGTTGAGCAGGGCCTGCTCGGTGATACTCTCGACGTTGTGGCCGTGAACGATCTCGTTCCCGCCGACAACCTCGCATATCTTCTCAAATACGATTCTACTCAGGGTCGTTTCAACGGCTTGGTGAGCAGCAAGAAGTCCTCCCCGGACGCCGCCGCCGACGATATCCTCGTCGTCAACGGCAAGGAAATCAAGGTCCTCGGCGAGCGCGCCGGACCAGCCGCCCTCCCTTGGGGTGAGCTCGGCGTCGATCTCGTGATCGAGTGCACCGGTCTCTTCACCCAAGACACCAAGGCCAACGGTCACATCGAAGCGGGGGCCAAGAAGGTCATCATCTCCGCCCCCGGTAAGGGCGACGTCGCGACCATCGTGATGGGCGTCAACGACGACACCCTCGACCTCAAGAACACCAACCTCATCTCCAACGCCTCCTGCACCACGAACTGCCTCGCGCCGCTCGTGCACGTGTTGCTCAAGGAAGGCATTGGCATCGAGGAAGGTCTCATGACCACGGTCCACTCCTACACCGCGACCCAAAAGACGGTCGATGGTCCTTCCCCGAAGGACATGAAGGGTGGCCGCTCTGCCGCGATTAACATCATCCCTTCCACTACCGGTGCCGCCAAGGCCGTGGGCCTCGTTTGCCCCGAGGTGCAAGGTAAGCTCACGGGCATGTCTCTCCGCGTTCCGACTCCCACCGTTTCGGTTGTCGATTTGACCGTGAGGACCACGAAGGAAACTTCGCTCGCCGAGATCAACGCGCTCTTCAAGAACGCTTCTGAGACCTACCTCAAGGATATCTTGGGCTACACCGAGGACGAAGTCTGCTCCAGTGACTTCATCCACGATCCCCTGTCTTCCATCTACGACGCCGGCTCGTCCATCGAGCTCAACAGCAAGTTCTTCAAACTGGTCAGCTGGTATGACAACGAGTGGGGCTACTCAAACCGGGTAGTCGATCTCGCCAAGAAGATCGCTGCCGAACTCTAAGTCGGATCCCCGACTGAGAGCCGAAAGGCTGAAAGACGGAAAAGCTGATGTGCTAAAATTTATTTTAGCTCCAGCTCGAAGTCTTTCAGCCTTTTTTGTTAACGGGGATTATCCCGCCTCTCTTTTTTAGCGTCTCAGCATCTCAGATTTTCAGCTCTTATGTTCAAGTCCATCAGCGACCTCGCTCTCTCCGACCGCCGCGCCTTAATCCGCGTCGATTTCAACGTCCCACAAAACAAGACGACGGGTGAAATCACCAACAACCAACGTATCGTCGCCGCGCTGCCAACTATCACGCACGCCCTCGAAGCCGGTGCCTCCGTGGTGTTGATGAGCCACCTCGGTCGGCCCAATGGTGAGCGGAACCTCAAGTTCACCCTCAAGCCCATCGCTGCCGAATTAGCAAAGCTACTCGGTCGCGCAGTCCTCTTCGCCGATGACTGCGTGGGCCTGAAGGTTGAGGAACAAGCCGCCGCGCTCCAGCCCGGCCAAGTGCTGTTGCTCGAGAACCTCCGTTTCCACATCGAGGAAGAGGGCAAGGCTAAGCACGAAGACGGCTCGTCCACCAAAGCCGATCCCGCTGCGGTCGAAGCCTTCCGCGCCAGCCTCACCAAGATGGGCGACGTGTTCATCAACGACGCCTTTGGCACCGCTCACCGCGCCCACTCTTCCATGATCGGAGTCAACTTGCCCGAGAAAGCCGCCGGTTTCCTCATGGCCAAGGAGCTCGTCGCCTTCAACAAGGTGCTCGATAACCCCGCGCGTCCCTTGCTCGCCATCCTCGGTGGCGCTAAAATCGCCGACAAGATTCCGTTGATCACCAACCTCCTGGATAAGGCCGACAAAATCATCATCGGCGGAGGCATGTGCTACACCTTCAAGAAGGTCATCGATGGCATGCCCATCGGTAAAAGCCTATTCGACGAAGAGGGTGCCAAGATCGTCGTCGAGCTCGCCGCCAAGGCGAAGGAGAAGGGCGTCGAATTGATCTTCCCGGTCGACTACGTCTGTGCCGACGACTTCAGCCCCGATGCCAATACTCAAATGGCCGACGACGCCTCGGGTATCCCCGATGGCTGGGAAGGCCTCGATGCCGGACCGAAGTCGATCGAGCTCTACCGCGCGGCCATTCTCGCGTCTAAGACGATCATTTGGAACGGTCCGGCCGGCGTGTTCGAATTCGAGAAATTTGCTGGAGCGACCAAGGCGCAAGCCGCAGCCGTCGCCGAGGCAACCGCCGCTGGCGCGATCTCCGTGGTCGGCGGTGGTGATACCGCCACGGCCGCCAAGAAATTTGGCGTCGCCGACAAGGTGTCGCATTGTTCTACCGGTGGTGGCGCGAGCCTCGAATTCCTCGAAGGCAAGGTTCTCCCGGGGGTAGCTTTTCTCTCGAGCTGAAGAAATCTACTCGCAACCCGCAGCTCCCTAATCGCTACTTTGAAAATTATGATCCGTAAGAAACTCATCGCCGGAAATTGGAAGATGAACAAGACCTCGGGCGAGGCCGCCGATCTCGTCGCGGCCATCATTTCCCAAGTGGGTAAAAACAACGACGTCGACGTCGTGGTTTGCCCGCCGTTCACCTCCGTCGAATCCGTGGGCCAAGCCCTCGATGGCTCCAACGTAAAGTTGGGCGCTCAAAACATGCATCCCGAGCCTAGCGGCGCCTTCACCGGCGAAGTCTCGGCGGAGATGCTGCGTTCCCTCTTCGCTCGCTACGTGATCCTCGGTCACAGCGAGCGTCGCGCCTATTTCGGCGAGACGGACGCCTTTATCAATCAGAAGGTTATTGCCGCATTGAAGGCGGAGCTGAAACCCATCCTCTGCGTCGGTGAAACCCTCGAAGAGCGCGAAGCCGAAGCGACCCTCAAGGTGGTGCAGACTCAACTCGAAGGCGGACTCGCCGGCGTTGGTAAGGCCCATGCGACCGAGGTCGTGATCGCCTACGAGCCCGTCTGGGCAATTGGCACCGGCAAGGTCGCCACGGTGGAGCAAGCCCAAGAGGTGCATGCCTTCATCCGAGGACTGTTGGCCAAGCACTTCACTCCCGCCTTGGCGGGCAAGATCCGGATCCTTTACGGTGGTTCGATGAAGCCGGCCAATGCCGCAGAGCTGCTCGCCCAAACCGACATCGACGGCGGACTGATCGGCGGCGCGGCCCTGGAAGCCCGCAGTTTCGTGCAGTTGATCACCGCCGCCCAAGCCGCCGAGTAAACGCCCTATTGCGCTCATCAAATTTTAGCCCGGTCGGAAAAATGACCGGGCTTTTTTGGGCCTCACGCAAAGGCCAAGCGGGAGGAGGCCTCCTCTTTGTTCGTCGAGGAGGGCAATGGATTCCCGATGGTCGGCCTAGAGTGTGTGGTAGGGCATGCTCGCCGCGCGCGCTGCTCCGTCCTGCTGGCTGGGCCGGCGCAGATGAGGGAGCCGTGATATGAAGCCCGGGTTCAGCGATCCCGGCTACCGTTCGGTCAGGTGGGTGTAGCTGGGGTCGCTGACCCCGGGCTTCAGTCGGGTCGATTGCTGATCCATCACAAATCTATCCGCAAAACCGGTCACCTTGTGCCTCACTTCTGCCAGTGCCTTCACGTTAGCCGTCCGAGTGCTGCCTCGATCGCGGCAAGGTAGTTGGGGTGCCAGAGTTCGTGTTCGGTATCGGGCACGACGGTATAGGTGCTGCCGGTATAGAAATCGCGAATCGACTCGGCGCGACGGTGCATCTGGGCATCTTCCAAGGCGCCGACCAGCACATCGGCCGGCGTGGCGGAGTTGCCTGCACGATAGGAGATTTCCCAGCGGTGGGGCTCATCGTCGTCTTCGAGAAAGAAGGGGGAAATTGAACCAAGAATCAGATGCCTGGCATCCAGCGCCCCGAGATGCGAATACAGCGCGCCGAGCGAATACCCCATGACGACCTTACCCGCAGTTTGGGCTCCGACCTGATCAATCACCGCACGTCGCCCAAAGTTAGGTTGAGGACCGGCCCAATCGATTTGGACAAATTCCACGTCCCAGCCGCAGGATTGCACAAACTGCACGAAGGGTTGGAAGCGGCTTTCTGCTCCGGGCATAGGGGGAACGATGGTGAGGGTCGGCATGGCAGTCATCGAATGCCGGCAGCTGCCCTAGGTAAAAGCTGAAAAACTGAAATGCTGAAAAACCGAAAATCGGATCTGCGGCGCGAGGGGAAGCGTTACCCGTTTTCTTTCTCCGGCTGTTGCGATGCGGGACGTCTTGCGTAGCTCGGCCCGCGGAAAGGGGGCCCGGGGGCGGCGTCCCCGGCTCCGCCCCTTAATACTTGTCACCCTTAATACTTGTCACTGCGAGCGCCGCCTCAGCGGCGTTCGCTCACGACATCCTCGCGGGGCGGTAGTTCGCCGAGCAGCCGTAGGGTCAGCGGGTAGCGGTAGAC
>Ga0075118_10000974_pt1 | contig 22825 bp, 17 predicted proteins | sample AntAceMetag02UKE_FD_69794 | JGI IMG/M metagenome (GOLD analysis project Ga0075118, IMG submission 69794) | Saline lake microbial communities from Ace Lake, Antarctica - Antarctic Ace Lake Metagenome 02UKE | ecosystem: Environmental > Aquatic > Non-marine Saline and Alkaline > Saline | place...
TGCCGGCTTCCGCCGAAGCGTCCTGTCCCCCCAGGGGGTACGCGGCACCGCTGTCGAAGTGGCCTGGATTACCGCGCATCTGGCGATGTACCCACTCGGTTTCGTCCAGGAGCGAGCGCGACTACAACTGGAGCACACATCCCTCGATGGACTGCCGCCTGCGCAGCGCGGCCTACTCATTGGCGATGTGGTCGCTGCAGGTACGCCGATCGTGTTAGTGCACGGATTGGTGGACAACCGATCGATCTTTTCGATGATGCGTCGAGCATTGAGCCGCAAAGGGTTCGGGTCTATTTACGCCTTGAACTATTCGCCACTAACCGACGATATTCCGGCTGTCGCCATGCGGTTGGGTGATCTGGTGGACGAGGTCTGCGAGGAAACCGGGCACGATCGGGTGCACATCATCGGGCACTCCATGGGTGGTCTGATCGGGCGATATTTAGTGCAGCGTCTCGGTGGCCACGAGCGCGTTCACACGCTGGTCACCATGGGCACACCACACCAGGGGACAGCACCCGCACGATTCATACCGCATCCGGTTGTTCAACAAATGCGTTCTGATGGTGCACTCATTAACGAGTTGGCCGAGCCCGCTCCCGGATGCGATACCCGCATCGTGGCTTTTTGGTCAGACCTGGACCAGTTCGTCATTCCCAAAGCCAACGCCCGTGTGCAGCACCGCGACCTCAACGCGCGCAACGTGTTCGTACCCGGCGTAGGGCACATGTCGTTGCCGGTAGATCGGCGCGTCATTCACGAAATCAGCACGACGCTTGCTCAACTCAGCGGGCCCGCGGCGTTGCCTCAGCCGACATCAAGACGCTCAACCGGCGCATAGCGCAAAAGCAGGCGTTTAACCCCGGTGGTACCAAAATCAACGGAGGCCTGGGCGCGGTCACCACTGCCTTCGATCTCCACCACCGTCCCCATGCCGAATTTGGCGTGGAGTACCCGCTCACCCGGCTTCAAATTCAGTGCCCCCGCACCATGGGTGGCCCGCGGCATAGAACCGTGCCGCACCATTCGAGCCGGAGCACTCGCGAACTTTGCGCTCGCAACACTACGTTCAGGTTCGGTACGCAGGCTCTCAATTAACCGTGGCGGAATATCGTCAAGAAATCTCGAACCGGGGTTGTAGGCCGGTGTTCCCCATGCAGACCGCGTGATGGCGCGGGTGAGATACAACCGCTGGCGCGCTCGCGTGATACCGACGTAGGCCAACCTACGCTCTTCTTCAAGTTCCTTCGCATCCGCCAACGAGCGTTGATGCGGAAAGACTCCGTCTTCGCAACCGGTGATGAACACCACCGGGAACTCCAAACCCTTTGCCGTGTGCAAGGTCATCAGCGTCACGACACCGTCCACACTGTCCGGAATTGAATCAGCATCAGCAACGAGGGAAATCTGCTCCAAAAAGCCGGTAAGCGTGGCGACCTGCTCGCCAAGGTCGTCTTCGCCGGGCTCCGCTGGCGCCAGAGATTGAAGATCCTCAGCTGTTACATTCGCACGATTTTGTTCGTACTCACTGGCCACAGATTCAAACTCGGCTAAGTTTTCTATCCGGGTTTCATCCTGAGGATCAGTTGATGTGGATAGTTCAGCGAGGTAGCCCGACTGTTCAAGGACAGCCTGCATGACGGTGGCCGGGCCAACCCCGGCGTCGACCACTGCACTGAGAGATTCCAGCATCTGGTGGAAGTTTCGAACCTGCAGTAGCGACCTGGTGGCAAGCCCGGGCACTTCCTCGCAGCGAGCAATCGCAGCTCGAAATGGAATCTGTTCGCGGTCGGCGAAAGCAGCGAGCATGGCCTCGGCACGATCACCGATTCCGCGCTTGGGCACATTGAGAATGCGGCGAACGGAGACGTCATCGTTTGGATTGGCCAGTGCACGCAGGTATGCGATGGTGTCTTTAATCTCTCTGCGCTCATAGAACCTCGTTCCGCCCACAACGGTGTAGGGAAGACCGTTGCGAATAAAAACTTCTTCCAGCGAACGCGATTGGGCGTTAGTGCGATAGAACACGGCCACATCGCCCTGCCGGTGCTCACCGGAGTCGGTGAGTCGATCGATCTCATCGGCTACGAAGCGTGCCTCGTCATGTTCGTCATCGGCGGCGTACAAGCCGATGGGGGCACCCTCGCCCTCGTCCGTCCACAGGTTCTTCTCCAGCCGATCGGGGTTATGCGAAATGACCGCGTTGGCAGCATCAAGGATCGTTTGGGTGGACCGATAATTTTGTTCGAGCAGGATGCGCCGAGCATCGGCGTAATCGGCCGCAAAACTGTCGATGTTGCGAATCGTGGCACCGCGAAAAGCATAAATGGACTGGTCGGCATCACCCACCACGCACAGTTGCGCGGGTGGCACACCGTCGGCACCGGAGCCCACAAGTTCCTTTACCAGGACGTACTGGGCATGGTTGGTGTCTTGATACTCATCGACCAGGATATGCCGAAAGCGGCGGTGGTAGTGCTCCGCAACATCGGGGAACATCTGTAGTAGCGCTACGGTGGCGCCGATCAAGTCGTCGAAGTCAAAAGCGTTGGCGCGCAACAGCCTACGCTGATATTCGGTATACACCTCGGCTAGCAGAAGTTCTTCGGGCTGCTCGGCTCGCCTGCGAAAATCTTCATAGTCGACCAACTCGTTTTTCGCATTGGAGATTCGGACGGCGAGGGACCGAGCCGAATAGCGTTTGGGGTCCAGATCAAGATCGCGGGCCACCAGGGTGAGCAGGCGCTGAGAGTCAGCCGAATCATAGATAGAAAACGACGTTGTCATGTTGAGTCGCTTAGCCTCGCGGCGCAGAATACGCACGCAGGATGAGTGGAAAGTTGACACCCACATGCCGCGTGCGGCCCCACCCACCTCAGCCGTGACCCGCTCGGCCATCTCTCGAGCTGCCTTGTTGGTGAAGGTGATCGCCAGAATTTGGGAGGGGGCAACCCCATCGTGGTTGATCAGATGGGAAATCCGATGGGTGAGCACGCGTGTTTTACCTGAACCCGCGCCGGCCACAATCAACAGTGGACTATCCCGATGCTCCACGGCCTGGAGTTGCGCGGGGTTCAGCGAGGGCATCGGTTGATCGTACGGTGCCCCACCCATGCCCTGGGTCAGCACGTCCTCGGTGTCTAACGCAACTGGGCCACAATGCGGGCGGTGACCTCAACGTCTCCCCCGGCAAGGGTGCGTCGAATCTGCCCGTTCGCATTAAGTGGCACAACGATGAGGGCAGAAAGGCTGGACTTTCGACCCACCTGCAGGCTTGGCGTGGTGCCCAGCGAACGCGACCAAAACGTCACATCGGCGGCCTTGCCGGTGGTGGTGGCATCAACCTGCAAGATCACCGCGCTCGCCCCCTGGGCTGAGCGCAGGGCACGACGGAGGGAGGTGACGTTGCCGGTGACCTCGGTGGGCGCAACCGGAATGAGTAACTGCCCCGCAGCATTGTCGCGCTGGGCATCGGCCTGGAATGCGATGCTGAGATCAACCGTGCCGTTGCTCTTATTGACCACGGTGAACTGGCGCTGGTCATCGAGGGACACCAGTGCCGTTTGCGTGACAACATCATTGCGGCGGTAGGTGATGACCGGGGTCGCGCTTGTCCGTTTCTCGCCCGTGCCCCGAATGATTAACCGACCGGAACGTTCCCCGTTGGAAAGAGTGACCGCCGCCAGCCCGCCGACGGACACACCGTTTACCCCCACCGGCTGGGCGAGGGTGACCACACGCTTTTCTCCCGGCTGTAATGGTTCATTTGTCGCTGCCGTGGAATAGAGCGGAGTTGTGGAGGTCTCGGTTAGCCGACCGCCCGTGCCGCCAACTCCGGCAGGTTTCACCAGGTAGCCGAGCACGTCGACGCTGAGATGAGTTGCCCCCGAGGTCGTCGTGAAAGCGATCGTCCCGTCACTGCCCACGGGGACGATGGTGGTGGTGTGGGTGGCGGAATTGACCGAGACCGTGTTGATCGGTGATGCCGCATTGGTGCGCGCGGCTAGGTCGGCCGGGGAGTTGGAACCGCGCGTGGTGGTGCGCACCACCACGGCTCGGACAGAGTCACCGGGGCTTTGAGGTAGTGATGCCACATCAATCGCGACCGGAGCTCCCGCACCACCCCCAGAAGACTGAGATAGTCGACAACTGTTACCGCCAGGCAGACCCGTACCACTGCGGGTGTCCAGAACGCGGCGCGGTTTGGTGGGAACGAAATCCAGCCCGTTGCCTACCGGCAGCGCGGTACTGGACGCGGTAGGCCATGAGCTGCACGCGGGCGCAGGGGTGGGACTGCCACCCCAAAAGCTGGTCTGCCCCGCTGCGCCATCCCAGGACAGGGAAATGTGGATGTGGTCGCGGTGGCAATAGGTGTCATAGCCAGATTCCGGCGTTGAGAAACACCCCTTGAGTTCACTCCAGGCCTGACGGTAGGACTCCCAAATTCGGTCACCCCAGCCGATATACATGACCCCGAGACGCCGAGCCATGGCGTAATCGTTGCCCTGGTCGTCGGTGGCCAGCAGCCAGTCGAGGAATGCGCTGGCAGTCTGTCGCTGCTCGCGGTCGCGAATGTTGATCATCCAGTCCAGCGCGCGTCCCTCTTTGTGCTCACTACGGCCACCCACATCGCAGTCCCGCGGGATCCAGATGCTGCCGGCGAGTTCAGGGTAGGTCTGGCGAATGAGGGCGGCGAACTTGGCGGTGCCGGGTTGGGCGGGCGGAGAACAAATGCCCTGGCCCTGATAGGACGCGAGTGGATCCACGACTGAAGGCAGGTCTACAACAGGCTGTGGCACAGCAATATCGGGGTTGATCTTTTCCGCGGTGCCCACCGTCGTTTCATCGCTGGGCTTGCTCGGCTTCGAAGGCTTCGTCGGCTTGCCAGGCTCAGTCGGCTTGGCTGGCGTGGGGGTCTGCTTCCCCGATGTGGATTCTGGGCTATCCAGGACCGGGTCTTGGGGCGCACCTGATGGCCCCTCCTGAGCGGCTTCTTCAGCGGCGCTGACCAAGGGAGCAGCGGGGACAGGTGCACCGGTGCTGGCTTGCGCACCGGTGGCCGGCACGACGAGAAGACCGGCGCTGAGGCCAAGCCCGAGCACCACGCTGGCGACACGAGCTGATTTTGCTCGGGTGGCTCCCGCGGACCAGAAATGGTTGGCGGGTGCAGAAGTTGAGCCAGGCTCAGCGCGATTAGTCATCAACCCAGACATTAGCGCTCTCGCCGGGTGTTTCGCCGCACCAGAGCCGCCATTCCCAGGGCTTTCCCAACTATCACTTCAGTCACATACATCACATGCGTCACAGAACGCACGTGCGTCATGCGTGGTGACCGGGTGCTATCGGCTCTACCCGCCATACTTACTCGGTGCCTGACACCCTGCTCAACACCGAACCCGCGCCCGTAGTTGCACGTGCCCTCGTGGTCACCGCCCATCCAGACGATGTGGACTTTGGTGCCGCCGGCACGATCGCCCACTGGGTAGCCCAGGGCACCAACGTCACCTACTGCATCGTTACCGATGGTGACGCGGGAGGATTTGACCCGGCCGTGCCCCGCAGTGAGATTCCCCGGATTCGTCGCGCGGAGCAGGTTGCGGCCGCAGCAACCCTGGGGGTTACCGACGTGCGATTCCTCGGATATCGCGATGGCTCACTCACCGTCGATATGGGGCTGCGTCGTGATATCTCCCGGGTCATCCGACAGGTACGCCCCGAACGAATGCTGATCCAGTCGCCGGAGCGGAATTGGAAAAGAATTCCTGCCTCACACCCCGACCACCTCGCCGCAGGTGAAGCGGCCATGTTCGCCATTTATCCTGACGCCCGAAACCCTTTCGCTCACCCTGAGTTACTCCAGGATGAAGATCTGGCCGACTGGGTCGTTCCCGAAGTATGGGTGATGGGTGGACCCACCCCCAACCAGGCGGTGGACGTCAGCGACTACTTCGATTTAAAGATTGCCGCTCTCCGCGAACATGCCAGCCAAACGGCGCATATGGCGGACCTTTCCGAACGCATCACCCAGTGGTTAACCACGGGGGCGCGCCTTGGCGGCCTACCCGAAGGACGCCTCGCGGAATCATTTCAGGTGGTGTACGTCTAGCGCACGGCTTGGCCGGTCCTAGGTCCAAAAGACCGCGAGGACGACGTTGACCATGGTGAGCCCACCGATAGCAGCCCAGAAGCCAACCTGGTTGCCCGTCTTGCGTCGACCGAGGAATGCCAACACGGTGACCGCCACGGTGATGAGCAGTTTGGTCGCAAGCTTCCAGGTGATCGCGCCACCTTCCACCGCACCGGACTCCAACAGCCCCTGCATGATCACGCCGGTCACCAACTGGGTGAGCGCACCGTGCAGCATTGCCGGGTTCACACCCTTCTGCGGTGACGCCATCTGCACGAGGAAGCCGCCCAGCAAACTGGCCAAGCCAATAAAGTGCAGCACAACCACGACGTTGTACAAAATCTCCATGATCTACACCCTAACCAGCAGCGGCGCTACTCCCATTCAATGGTGCCCGGGGGCTTACTGGTGATGTCTAGTACGACGCGGTTGACGTCTGGCACCTCGTTAGTGATGCGGGTGGAGATGGTGGCCAAGGTGTCGTAGGGAAGTCGCGACCAATCAGCGGTCATGGCATCTTCGCTAGAAACTGGACGCAGCACAATGGGGTGGCCGTAGGTGCGCCCGTCTCCCTGCACGCCAACCGATCTCACGTCGGCGAGCAGCACCACCGGGCACTGCCAGACATCTCGATCGACGCCGGCAGTGGTGAGTTCTGCCCGAACAATGGCATCAGCGGCGCGCAAGATCTGCAACCGGTGAGCATCAATGGCTCCGACTATCCGGATGGCCAGGCCTGGCCCGGGGAAGGGATGTCGCCAGACGATGTCGGCGGGCACACCCAGTTCCAGGCCTACCTGGCGCACCTCGTCTTTAAATAGCGTGCGCAACGGCTCGATGAGGTCAAACTCCAGGTCATCGGGCAGCCCGCCCACGTTGTGGTGACTCTTAATGTTGGCCGTGCCGGTACCGCCGCCGGACTCCACCACATCGGGATACAGGGTGCCCTGCACCAGGTACTTCACCGATTTCCCGCTGTGGTCGGCAGACTCAACAATCTCGCGAGCAGCCTGCTCGAATACGCGAATGAACTCTCGTCCAATGATTTTCCGTTTTTCCTCCGGGTCGACGACCCCGGCCAGCGCGGTGAGGAACCGATCAGTTGCGTCCACAACCACCAGGCGTACGTCGGTGGCTGCGACAAAGTCTCGCTCTACCTGTTCGGCCTCGCCGGCGCGAAGTAATCCGTGGTCAACGAAAACGCAGGTCAACTGCGTGCCGATGGCTCGTTGAACCAGGGCAGCAGCAACGGATGAATCCACACCCCCGGACAGCCCACAAATCACCATGTCGTCGCCGACCTGAGAGCGGATGCGCTGAACCTGTTCATCGATTACCCCGGTCATCGACCACGTGGGTTCACAACCGGCAATATCGAACAGGAAGTGCTCCAAAACACGTTGCCCGTGTTCGGAGTGCATCACTTCCGGATGAAACTGCACACCGGCGATGCGTCGTTCTAGGTTTTCAAATGCCGCTACCGGCGCCCCCGCAGAAGTTGCACTGACGGTGAAACTGGGAGGCGCTTGGGTGACCGCATCGCCGTGGGACATCCATACCGAAAGTTGCTGCGGCAATTGCGCAAACAGCACAGACGCAGAATCTGTCACGTTCAGTTGGGTTCGTCCATACTCTCGATCGCCGGTTTCGCTGACCGTGCCGCCGAGGGCTTGGGCGAGGGCCTGAAATCCGTAGCAGATACCAAAAACGGGAATACCCGCCGCGACAAGTGCGGCGTCGAGGCTGGGCGCGGCGTCGGCATAGACACTCGCCGGTCCGCCCGAGAGGACCACCGCTGCTGGTGCGGCAGAAATGATCTGTGCCGCGGTGGTCGTGTGCGGGATGATTTCGGAGTAAACGCCCGCCTCGCGCACCCGCCGAGCAATGAGTTGCGCGTACTGGGCGCCGTAGTCAACGACGAGGACAACCTGTTGCTGGAAGTCTACGGCGAGCATGGCGTCAGCCTATCGCTGGAAGAGACCATGCCCGCCGCACGAGGTAGGTGCGAGAGACGTTTCCTCGCATGGGCGCTGCAGTTACGAATACGCAGGCGAGATCAACCGCTGATCGACCAGTTCCCGGTCACCAAGGAAACCAGGAAGATCAGGCCCCAGATCGCCACCGCGATGACACCAAGAACGAAGCCGGCCTTGGCCATGCCGCCGTTGGTGGCTAAACCCTGATCAGACTTGGCCATGCCCATGCGGCCGAAAACAATGGCCAAGATGCCACCCACGAGCGGCAGGCAGCCGATAAGACCCAGGATGCCGAGCACGAGTGCGGCGACACCCATGCCGTTTTGTGGCTGGGCCGCCATGGGCTGCCCGCCATAGGCGCCAGGGGGCACGCCGGGGGGCGGGGGCGGCGGGGGCGGCGGCGGAGGCACAGACATGGGGGTTCCTTTCCCGAGTTGATGTCGAAGGCAACACTAGGCCGACGCCGATGAATTTAGGTGAATTTAGATGAAAGCAGCCAAAACTTTCTCTCCTCAACTTTCACTCCTCATCTTTCGCTCCTGGGCCGTGCAGTCGGAGAAGCCTGACCGCCGATCCTCATGCACGACCTTTATCTGTGGGTCTTTTTCGGGTGACCTCTGGCATCGAGACAAATCTGACGAAACACGCCCCGAAGCGCTGATCTTTGCCCTACGGTCGGCATTAGTCCTCGGGTGACGAAGATCACCTTCGAGGACGTAATTGCGGTTGTCATTGTCAAAGGATCACTAACCCACCGGGGAGAGACATGAGCCATATACCCATCTCTGTCACAGTTGACGGCCTCACCTATGACGACGAGGTCGAGCCGCGCACCCTGCTCGTGCACTGGTTGCGTGAATCCATTGGTCGGGTAGGCACCGTGGTGGGCTGTGACACCTCCAGCTGTGGTGCGTGCACCGTGCTCATGGATGACCAAAGCGTGAAGTCCTGCAGCGTTCTCGCTGTCCAGGCCAACGGACACACGGTCACCACGATTCAGGGCCTCGCCGAGGGTGAAGACAACTGGCACCCGGTGCAGGCAGCATTTAAGGAATGTCACGGTCTGCAGTGCGGCTACTGCACTCCCGGCATGGTCTTGGCATCGATCGACCTACTTCAGAACAATCCCGACCCGAGCGAGCAGGAAATCCGTGAAGGCCTCGAGGGCAATCTGTGCCGGTGCACCGGCTACCACAACATCGTGAAGTCAGTTCAGTATGCAGCCAACACCATGGCCGGCAAAGACCAGCCAGCCGAACTTACGGGAGGAGCCCGATGACCGACACACTGCCCGATAAACTAGAGACACTCTCGCCGATGGGGCGACCGCTACGCCGCAAAGAAGACGCGCGCCTGCTGCACGGCCAAACAAACTGGACCGACAACATCCAACTGCCCGGCACGGTTTACATGGCGATCCTGCGCAGCCCCATGGCCCATGCCCGCATCACCCACCTCGATGTCACCCCTGCCCTATCTGAACCCCACGTCGTGGCTGCCTATAGCGCCAAAGAACTCGGCGACCTCAATGGTGCGGTGCCATGCGTATGGCCGGTCACCGACGACATGCAAGCCCCTGCCTTTCCGGCGCTGGCCGTAGACAAGGTGCGCCACGTGGGTGACTGTGTCGCCGTGGTGTTGGCCACCGATCGCAATGCTGCCTATGACGCACTCGACGCCATCGAGATCGACTACGACCCGCTCCCGGCCGTCATCGATCTTGAAGATGCACTGAAGCCTGGGTCAACCATCGTCCATGATGGGGAAGGTGATCCAGGCACCAATGAGTGCTACACCTATCACCTGCCCGGTACCGGCATTGCCTTTGACGAAGCCAAGGCAAAGGCCGATGTGGTCATCAAGCGTCGTTTCATCAATCAGCGGCTGATACCGGCATTCATGGAACCGCGCGCCGTGGTGGCCTCACCCATGGGTGTCAGCAACGAGATGACAGTGTGGTCTGCCACCCAGATTCCACACATTCTGCGGGTGCTCCTCGCCCTGGTCACCGGACTCCCGGAGAACTCCCTGCGCATCATCGCACCCGACGTGGGCGGTGGGTTTGGTGGCAAGTTGCAGTTATATCGCGAGGAGATTCTGGCGGTTCAAATTGCGCGCCACCTTGGTCGACCGGTGAAGTGGACCGAAACGCGAAGCGAAGACATGGTTGCCACCCACCATGGTCGCGGCCAGGTTCAAGACATCGAGATTGCGGCCACCAAAGATGGTCGCCTCATCGGCCTCAAGGTCGACCTCCTTGCCGACATGGGCGCCTACCTACAGATCATTACCCCGGGCGTTCCCCTGCTCGGCATGTTCATGTACCCGGGGATTTACAAGATGGAGTCCTATGACTTCAACTGCATCGGGGTCTTCACCAATAAGACGCCCACCGATGCTTACCGTGGGGCCGGGCGACCTGAGTCCACCTATGCGATCGAACGAATCATGGATGAACTTGCCGCCGAAATCGGCATGGATCCGATGGAGTTGCGACGCAAGAACTGGATCACCCACGAAGAGTTCCCTTACGCAACAATTGCCGGCCTTGTTTACGACACCGGTAATTATGAAGCGGCCACGGACAAGGCCATGGAGATGTTCGACTACGACAGTCTCCGCGCCGAACAGCAACGGCGCCGCGCTTCTGGCGACCCCGTGCAACTAGGTCTAGGTATTTCTACCTTTACCGAGATGTGCGGGCTAGCTCCTTCACGCACGCTGGGTGCTTTGAAATATGTCGCCGGTGGCTGGGAGCACTGCACCATTCGGGCCCTGCCCACCGGAAAGATCGAACTCATCACCGGCACCTCACCCCATGGGCAAGGGCACGAAACCGCCTGGAGCCAGATTGCCGCCGACATCCTCGGCGTCGGCGTGGACGACATTGAGGTCATTCACTCCGACACCGGTCGGGCGCCCTACGGTATGGACACCTACGGTTCCCGGTCCCTCGCCGTCGGCGGTCAAGCCATCAAGAAGGCAGCGGAACGTTTGGTTGAGAAGGCGCGCGTCATTGCCGCCCATCAACTTGAGTGCTCCGCGGCCGACCTGGAGTATGTGAGCGGTGAATTCCGAGTGAAGGGTGATGCCGAAAAGGCACAGCCGCTGGCCGCGGTGGCCTTTGAAGCGTTCAGCGCCCACAACCTGCCTGATGGGGTCGAACCCACCTTGCAGGCCGAAGCTACCGTGGACCCAGATGATTTCTCCTACCCGCACGGAACCCACCTAGCCGCGGTTGAGGTTGATACCGAAACGGGAAAAACAACGCTGCGCACCTATGTCTGTGTCGACGACGTTGGCATTCAGGTCAATCCGATGATCGTGGAGGGTCAGGTCCACGGTGGCCTCGCCCAGGGCATTGCGCAAGCCATGTATGAGGGCGTCGAATACGACGAGGACGGCAACCTTTTGACGGCCAGTTTGGCTGACTATCTCGTGCCAAGCGCGGCTGATCTCCCTTCCTTCACCACGGGACATACCGTGACACCGTCAAGCACAAACCCGTTGGGAACCAAGGGTGTTGGGGAGGCCGGAGCGATCGCATCAACCCCCGCAATTATCAATGCCATCGTTGATGCGCTGCGGCCGATGGGGGTTACCGATGTCCAGATGCCGGCATCCCCGCAGCGGGTGTGGCGGACCCTGCAGGAAGCGAAAGGTGGAAACGCATGATTCCCATCGCGTTTGACTATGTCCGACCAACCACGATTCCCGAGGCCGTAGCAGCACTGGTCGCCGGCGGTGAGGACGGAAAAATCCTCGCCGGTGGTCAGTCGCTTATGCCTGTCCTGCGCCTTCGCATGGCTGCACCCTCGGTCATCATCGATTGCAGCGAGATTGTCGACCTCCAGGGCGTGCGAGATGACGGAAATTCGATCGTGATCGGTGCTGGCACTACCCATCACGATGTAATGAATAGCCCCATCGTGAAAGAACACTCTCCCCTGTTGGCCATGGCCACCGCGACCGTTGCAGATCCTGCCATCCGTCATCGCGGCACGCTCGGCGGCGCACTAGCTCATGCCGATCCGGCCGGGGATCTCCCCGCCGTTGCTCTCGCCCTTGATGGCGTGTTGAGCGTGACCGGCCCGAATGGGTCACGCGATATCGCAGCGGCTGATTTTTTCACCGACTACTTCACCACGTCGATGGCGGAGGACGAAATTCTGGTTTCCGTCTCTCTGCCCAAACTTGGTGCTGGCTGGGGCTACCACTATGAAAAGTTCCAACGCACCGCACAGGGGTGGGCGATCGTTGGTGTTGCCGCTGCCGTCCATCGCAGCAATGGCAACATCACCACCGCTCGCATCGGCCTGACCAATATGGCCCCGGGCCCGGTGCGGGCATCGTCGGTAGAGGCTGCACTCAGCGGCGCTGATGCCACGGTGAAAGCGGTAGGCGACGCAGCAGCGTCGGCCGCCGACGGCACTCGAGCCACGAGCGATTTACACGCCGCAGCCGACTATCGCGAGCATCTGGCGCGAGTGATCACCAAGCGAGCGGTTCTTACCGCTGGCGGCATCTAAGTCGATCTGACCCCTGCGCGTTGCTAGCGCACTTCCACGATCGGTAGGCGCAGCGCCGCAGGGGCATGTTCGGGCACGACCGGGTTTTTCGGCATCACCGCGGTCACGCGTTGATACGGCGCCCCGACCTCTGGGCGCTGGTCTGTTTCACCCTTATTGGGCCACAGTGCCATGGCCCGCTCAGCCTGGGCGGTGATCGTCAACGACGGATTCACGCCGAGGTTGGCCGTGATCGCCGAACCATCCACGATGTGCAGCCCGGGGTGGCCAAAGGCCCGATGGTAAGCATCGACGACGCCGCTGTCTGTATCGGCACCGATCGCGCAACCGCCCACAAAGTGCGCGGTGAGAACAGCATCGAGATTGTCAAAAGCATTACTGCCCGCGACGCCATCAATCTTTTCTGCAATGCGGTGGACGACCTCAGCCGAGGCCGGAATGTAGGTGGGTGCCGGGTTAGATTCATCCTGTTTGGTGGTCAGACGCCAACGTCCCAGTCGACCGCGTTTGCCGGTGAGGGTGAGGGAGTTGTCGACCGGCTGCATCACCAGTGAGATCACGGCACGCTCGCTCCAGCGACGCACATTGAGCAGCGCGGCTGCTTCGCCCCGCTGATGCCACAACTCCTTCGTCCACGTGCGCCACCGCGGTTCACCATCACGCGGCACGGTCAACACCGACTGGAGCAGACCCATGGAGTTGGAGCCCTTGCCGTAGCGGACCGGCTCAACGTGGGTGTTTTCGTCCGGGTAGAAACTGGAGGTGATGGCAACACCCTGGGTGTAATCGGTGTCGGCGGTTCGCGCAACAGCGCCAAGAATCGACTCGGAGTTCGTGCGCGATAACCGACCGAGGGTTCGGGAGAGGCGCGGGAGGCTGCCCTGGTCTTTCATGCGGTGCAACAACTTTTGCGTGTTGTAGGTGCCTGCCGCCATGATGACATGCTCGGCGCTGAGCGTTCGTCCTCGCTTGGACCAAGAACCGGTACGCACCGTGTCTACCGTGTATCCCCCACCCTCTCGCGGCTCAATACCGCGCACGGTGGTCAGCGGATGCACAATCGCTCCAGCAGCCTCAGCCAGACCGAGGTAGTTCTTGGGCAGCGTGTTCTTCGCGTTGTGCCGACACCCCGTCATGCATTCGCCACACTCGATGCAGCCACGTCGGGTCGGACCGACACCGCCGAAGTAGGGATCAGCAGATTCAACTCCGGGACCTTCACCGAAAAAGACACCGACCGGTGTCATTCGGAACGTGTGGCCCACTCCCATATCGTCAGCAATGGCCTTCATCACCAGATCGCTGGGCGTCATGGTGGGGTTGTCTGCCACGCCCAACATGCGAGCGGCCTGATCGTAATAGGGCCCTAACTCCTGCGCCCAATCAGTGATGTCTGCCCATTGGGGGTCGCGGAAGAACCGCTCCGGGGGCACATACAAGGTGTTGGCATAGACCAGGGAACCCCCGCCTACCCCCGCGCCCGCCAAGACAACCACATCCTTGAGCACATGGATTCGTTGCAGGCCGGTGCAGCCGAGTTTGGGCGCCCACAGGAAAGACTTCAACCGCCAGGAAGTTTTCGGGTAATTGGTCTCGTCAAAGCGACGACCGGCTTCGATGACACCCACCCGGTAGCCCTTTTCCACCAGTCGCAGCGCAGCGACTGACCCGCCAAAGCCCGACCCCACGATCAATACGTCGTAGTCGTACCCACTCATGATGCTCCCTTCGATCGATGACCTAAGGGTCGCATGATTCGCACCGATCGCGCGAGCAAATCAGCCCACCGACGGTCAGAGATCCCGGCAGGGGCGGCAAATCCCCAGATTCGCTGAGTAGCAATGGTTTGTGATTCGGTGTAATTGAGTAACCCCGCAACACCGTGACGCACCCCCAAACCTGATGCTCCCCGCCCACCGAGGGGTGCAGCCACCGACCCCCAGGCCGCGGCATATCCGTCGTTGATGTTGACCGATCCGGAGTTGAGCCGACGTGCCAGTGCCTTTCCCCGACCAACATCGGCGGTCACGATTGATGCATTGAGTCCGTACTCGGTGTCATTGGCAAGCTCAATGGCGTGATCATCGTCGCTGGTGACGTAGATCGAGGCCACCGGCCCGAAAGTCTCCTGGCCGCACAAAACCATCTCGGCTGTGACGTCGGTGAGCAGTGTGGGTAGGTACACCAGCGGCCCAATTTCGGTTTGTCGCTGGCCGCCGGACACCACCGTCGCACCAGCGGCGATCGCTTGCTCCACCTGGCCCGACACACGATCCAGATGGGTGTCGTTGATCAACGGCCCTAGATCACTGCCCCAGCCCGGCCGGGTGCCAATCTTTAAGGCTGCTACTCGGCTCCGCAGTTGCTCTACGAATGGTTCGAAGAGCAACTGATCCACATAGATGCGTTCCATCGCGATACATAGCTGACCTGAGTTGGCGAAGACTGCGCGCTCGGCAATGCGCGCGGCTCGACCCACCTGGGCATCAGCTCGCACAATGAGTGCATTCTTGCCGCCCAACTCCATCGTGGCGCTGATCAAGCGCTCGCCACATCGTGCGGCAACTATGCGACCGGTCGCTGAAGAACCGGTAAACATCACATGGTCTACCTGGTCGATCAGTCGCGCACCCACCGTTGGGCCATCGCCGGTCACGAGTTGATAGACGTTGGCGGGTAGACCGGCTGCACGCAGCAGCCGTCGGCACCAGCCGGCGGTCAAGGAGGTTTGAACGTCAGGTTTCACCACCACCGCATTCCCGGCCAACATCGCTGGAATCGCATCGGATAGCGCCAGACTTAGCGGGTAGTTCCACGGGGCAATCACGCCCACCACCCCAATCGGATGATGAACCTCCCGCACCGAGGTCAGCACGGGAATTGCCCCTCGATGAGCCCGGTCAGCCAGTAGTCGTTTCGCGGTTCGGGCGTAGTACTGCGTGACGACACACACGTCGAGCAGTTCTTCCAGCGCATCTCGACGAGCTTTACCTGTCTCGAATTGAATAATGTCCATCACGGCCTCGCGATGGCGAAGGAGCAGGTCATGAAAGTGCAGCATGACGCCGATGCGTTCGGTGATTTTTGTTGCTGCCCAACGAAGTTGACTACTCCGCGCACGGGCTACAGCTTCGTCCACTGCATGATCACTCGACAGGGGCAGGGCGTACAAATAATCGTTGGTGAATGGGGCCTTCACCTCGCGGTACCCCGCTTCATCACCGCTAAATTGATCCGTTAACTCTGCCGCGGTCGCTGCTGTCCAACCCATCTCCTGCAGCGTCAGAGCCGTGCGTGTCGAGGTCATGGCGTACTCGTTTCGTGCAGTCGCGCCGCGAGCGTGTTTCGCGCAAATTCCCGCACTGATGCCTCCTGCTGAGCCGGGCTCCATTGCAAGAGTTTGGCCATCATCGGGGCTGCGGCAATAGACGCAGCAACCCCGTGATCTTCGGTTTCTAGCGTCACACGCAGTCGGCGCGTGAGTACATCGTCCAGACTGAGGGCTCCGCTTTTCGTTACGGCGACGACCACTTCGGCTCGCAGGTACGGCATACCGTAGTTGAGCAGTTCTGCCATCGTTGGGTCGAGGTTAATGACGGCGAATACCTCACTGATCCGGTCACCGTGACGGCGCAGCAGACCTTCAATAGCCTCGACGGTCATTCCCCGCTCGGCTGCGATCTGTGCACGATGCGCCCACTGCTCGGCGTAGTCATCAGCACCGGAGAGTGGGATGTCCTGCGTCGTCGACTCGGCTATCGCGTGCAGTGGCACCAACGGCGTTGGCGCATGGGAGCTGATGTAGTCAACGGCTGCGTCCACCACGTCGCGGGCCATCACGCGATAGGTCGTGTATTTCCCTCCGGCAATGAGGACAAGCCCTGGACTCGGTCGAAAAACAGAATGTTCACGAGACAGGGTGGTTGTTTCGTCGGATTCGCCATCACCGGCAAGCAGTGGGCGAAGTCCCGCGTAGGTTGCCACCACATCGTCACGAGTGATCGGACGAGCTAGCCAATGATTCGCTTGCTCAAGCAGGTAATCAATGTCAGCGCTGGTGGCCAGGGGTTCTGCCGGGTCGCCATGGTCTTCAGTGCCTGCACCCCAGGGTGTATCCGTCGTGCCGATGAGCCAATGCTTACCCCAGGGAAGCAGAAAAAGCACGCTGGCCGCCGTGCGAGCGATAATTGCCGTTGTCGACCGGATGGCTGCGGCTGGCACCACAAGGTGCACACCCTTGCTCTGTTGAACACGACCGAGGGCATCAGCATCGGCCTGATGAATCAGGTTATCTGTCCACACACCCGCCGCGCCCACCACGCAGCGGGCGTAAATGTTAAGGGATGGTCCTTGCGCATCGAAGGTGTCGCGGGCAATAACGCCGATCACCTGATCTTCTTCGAAGAGCAGACCGGTCGCCATGACGCGGGTAGCCACCTGCGCACCAAAGGACGCCGCGGTGCGGGCCAGCGCAACGGTGTGGCGAGCGTCGTCAATTTGCGCGTCATGAAATCGCACCGCACCGGCGATGTGATCAGAATCTAAATCGGGAGCTAAAGCTTTGGCCTGATCCCGAGTCAGGCTCTTCGGCCGCGGCATGCTTCCTCCGTATGCACCCACCCGGCTCAGCAGGTCATACAGCCGAATTCCTGATGCAACGTAGGGACGTTGCCAGTGCTTGGCCACAGGAAACAGAAAAGGAACCGGGCGCACCAGATGGGGCGCAAGCCGGTCGAGCAGCAGCCCCCTTTCCGTGAGCGCCTCATGGACGAGGGAGAACTCCCGCTGCTCTAGGTAGCGCAGCCCACCGTGGGCCAGTCGAGACGAACGAGACGACGTACCCGCCGCAAGGTCGTGCATTTCAATCAGCCCGACCCGCAAACCACGAGCGGCCGCATCAAGGGCCGCACCGCTGCCGACCACTCCCCCGCCCACGATCAACAGGTCCAGTGGTTGCGCTGCCGTCGTCGCTCGCAGTTCACGCAGAGCCTTCGCCCGTTGGCCCGGGTTGAGGGCGCCGTCTGGGCGCACGCGGTGATGAGACTCCGACATGGGCTTAACCTATGCTTCGGCGCAGATTTTCGCTGAATACCCGGCACACTTCAGCACCCTGCAGCGCGAACTGAAGCGCGCACTGAACACAACGCGGCATCGGCCACCTCTACGGGCTGGTGATGACCTCAACTCGTTGGAATTCCTTCAGATCGCTGTATCCGGTTGTGGCCATTGCTTTGCGAAGAGCGCCCACCAAATTAGCGGAGCCGTCAGACGTGTGGGATGGCCCGTGCATAATCTGCTCCAACGTGCCCACGGTGCCCAGATCCTTTCGCTGGCCCCGAGGAAGGGAACCGTGCCAGGCTTCAGCGCCCCAGTGCCAACCGCAACCGGGTGAGTCGGTGGCCCGAGCAAATACTGAGCCGATCATGACCGCATCAGCACCGCAAGCCAATGCTTTGACCAGTGAACCGCTGGATCCAACCGAACCGTCAGCGATCACATGCACGTACCGGCCCTGGGACTCATCGAGGTAGTCACGACGTGCCTCGGCCACTTCCGCTACCGCTGTCGCCATCGGCACCCGGATGCCCAACACATCAGAGGTGGTGTGTGCTGCGCCCCCACCAAATCCCACCAGGACACCGGCAGCACCGGTGCGCATCAAGTGCAGGGCTGCCTGGTAGGTCGAGCAGCCGCCCACGATAACGGGGACATCTAGGTCGTAGATAAAGGTCTTCAGGTTGAGGGGTTCACCGTGCTCAGACACGTGCTCAGCCGACACCGTGGTGCCGCGAATAACCAGCAATTCAATACCGGCGGCAACAGCGTGCGGTGCGAGGGCGGCTGCGTGCGGCGGGGACACCGCAACGGCAACCGTCCCGCCAGATTCGCGTAATTCCTGCACCCGTTGTCCGATGAGTTCCGGATCCACCGGAGCGGTGGCATAGGCCTCCTGCAGGCCGCGAACCACATCCTGGGAGGGCAGTTGTCGAATGCGTTCCAGCACCGGTTGCGGGTCGGCGTAGCGGGTCCATAAGCCCTCGAGGTTCAACACCGCCAGGGCGCCGAGGCGACTGAGCTCAGCAGCACTTGCTGGCGAAACAACGGAGTCCATGGGTGCGGCCAAAATGGGCGTGGAGAAGCGATATGCGTCGATGCGCCAGTCGGTGGAGACCTCATCAGCGTTGCGCGTACGGCGACTTGGTGCTATTGCTATGTCGTCGAAAGAGTATGCGGTACGCGCACGCTTGCCTCGACCAATTTCAATGCTTGTCACGATCGGTCCTCTTCTTAGCCGCGCGAATGGTAGTTGGGTGCTTCGACAGTCATCGTGACGTCGTGGGGATGGCTCTCTTTTAGTCCGGCAGCAGTGATGCGCACGAACCGACCTTTGGCATGCAACTGTTCGATGGTGTGCGCTCCGGAATAACCCATAGATGCGCGCAAGCCACCGATGAGTTGATGTGCCACAACCGATAACGGCCCGCGATAGGCCACCATTCCTTCGATACCTTCGGGGACAAGCTTGTCATCGCTGAGCACATCGTCTTGGAAATAGCGATCCTTGGAGTAGGACCGCCCCTGACCTCGAGACTGCATTGCACCGAGTGAGCCCATGCCTCGATACGCCTTGAACTGCTTGCCGTTGACAAAAACAACATCGCCGGGAGCTTCTTCGCAGCCGGCCAATAAACTACCGACCATCACCGAGTCTGCCCCGGCCACGAGGGCCTTGGCGATATCTCCAGAGAACTGAAGGCCGCCGTCCCCTATGACCGGAATGCCCACGGGCCGGGCAGCTTTCGCGGCGGCATGAATCGCTGAAACCTGCGGGACGCCCACGCCTGCGACCACCCGGGTTGTGCAAATGGACCCCGGACCAACACCCACCTTGATGCCATCAGCACCTGCATCAATGAGAGCTTGCGCGCCACCGGTGGTGGCCACATTGCCAGCAACGATGTCTACGCCAACGGACTTCTTCAGCAGCGCCACGGTGTCAGCCACCGCCCGCGAATGGCCGTGCGCGGTGTCCACGACAAGCAGGTCAACACCAGCCTCGATAAGTTCGTGGGCCCGACGGTAAGCGTCTTCACCCACGCCGACCGCAGCACCCACCACAAGTCGGCCATGATCATCTTTGGTGGCGTGTGGGTACTTATCGGCTTTCACAAAGTCTTTCACCGTGAACAGACCACCGAGACGCCCGTCGGCGTGCACGAGCGGTAATTTTTCGATTTTGTTTTTCGCCAATAGTGCCAGTGCATCAGCGGGATCCACTCCCACCGGAGCGGTGACCAACGGCATGGAGGTCATCAGCTCACCCACCTGGCGGGTTCGGTCATCTTCGAATCGCAGGTCCCTGTTTGTCACGATGCCCAACAACAGGCCCTGTTCGTTGACGACGGGAACTCCGCTGATTCGGTAGCGACCGCACAGCTCATCGACTTCACCCACGGTTGCACTCGGTGGGCAGACGACCGGCCGGCTGACCATGCCGGCTTCAGATCGCTTCACCACATCGACCTGCTCGACCTGATCGGTGATCGACAGGTTGCGATGCAAAATGCCCACCCCACCCTGGCGGGCCATGGCGATCGCCATGCGGGATTCGGTGACCGTGTCCATCGCGCTCGACACGAGGGGCATCTTTATGGACAGGTTGCGGCTGAGGCGCGTCGTTGTGTCCACTTCACTGGGCACCACGTCTGACTCTGCCGGTAGCAGCAGCACATCGTCGAACGTGAGACCAAGATAGGCAAACTCCATGGGCAGTCCGGCATCCTCAGTCATGGGTCGAAGGGTACCGGCCAAGCACTTCACCAATTCGGCGGACATCAGCCTGCTGCATCCACGCCGCTGCTAGTTCCTCGGGTAGATGCGCCGCGATCGTCCGTACGGCCCACCACGCCCGATCTGCCTTACACCGCTCGACCACCCCGTGCATCTGCTCGGTGATCAGGGTCCAGGGCCACCACAGGCTCAGCCAGCGGTGTCGCTCAATGATGTGATCAGCTCTTTCCATGGCGGGCTGGGCCAACGCATCGTCGCCGCCCACCGTGGCGGCAGCGGCCAGGATCATCAGCGACTTCGCCAGGTGTCGATCACTCACCCGGGCAGATAGGTCAACTGCTGCATGCGCGTGACGGAGGCTGCCCGCCACGTCGCCCTGGGCGAGGGAAATCTCAGCGCCCACCCAATGCGCGCGCACCGCAGTTCGTTGCCCTGCCGCAACGGCTGTGTCGAAGACTTCCAACCAACGTTGTTCTGCCTGGCCGATTCTGCCCAGTGCGAGCGCATCAGCTGCCCAGCCCAGCCCAGCATCGGCACTGTCAACCCCATCTCGAGCGTGGACCAAAGCCAGCGCATCACATTCTTGCGCCGCACCGGGCGCGCCAATTTGCCGAAGGTGGCTGCCCCGCAACGTCAGTGCGGGAGCATCAAGCGGCTCAGGTAGCAGTGCCCAAGACGAAAGGTAGCGGCCCCGTGCACCCAGAATGACAGCGCGCGCGAATGTGCGTGTCTCAGCCACCAACAGCGTGAACTAACGCGTCGAGCGCACCCTGGAGGCTACCCACACGCTCCCCGCGGGCAGCGAGGTGACTCCAACCCGGCCCCGCCAAGAAAACCCGCGGCATCGGACGGACGTTGGGAAGTTGCGACATCATGTCAGGTTCAGCAGTTTTGCTGTACTGGGACCACAGCAGGATCGCAGCCGGCCCGGTTCTCTTCATCGCCTCAACCAACGCTGAAACCGGGGTGCGCCCACCCAGCATTCGCGCCGAAACACCCCGCTCAGCCAGACCCGCAGCCACCGCCCACAGGGGCAGCGTGTGGGTTTCGAGAGAAGTTCCCGCCAGCAGTACTGGCCGTGCGTTCAAGGGCGCGCCGGAGACTTGGGATCGCCGACGAAACACCGACTCAACTGCTTCGCTCAGCACATGTTCCACCTCAATGCCGACACCGGTTTGTTCCCAGCGCTCACCGACAGCGACCAGCACGGGAACGAGTAGGTGATCCCACGACCACACGATTCCGTGGCGTTGGATCGTCTGGTCCATAATCTGTTCGCAGGCGTCCTGTTCCAGGGCCAGGGCGGCGCGGGCTAAGCCTCGAGCCGAGGGAGTGCCGCCCGGGATGGCCACCACATTGCCACCGCCGGCCCGGCCGAGCTCTACCGAAGTATCGGTTGCGGGGACATCTATGCCACTGACGGTGTCGAAGTCGCCGAGGGGGGTATCCAAGGCAGCCCGTGCCGCCTCACCCGGTGATATTCCGGCCAGAACCAGCCGGTGCATATGATCCAGCCGGGCTACATCCACCTCGCTATACCGACGATGAGACCCTGCTGCATGGTGTGAGGGTCCCAGACCATAGCGACGGTCCCAGGTGCGCAGGGTCGCCGGCGCTACGCCGAGGCGGCGAGCCACGGCGGACACGGTCATGCCTGGGCGCGGTTGGCCAGGCTTAGAAATCTGGGTAGGCACAGGTCCTCGGAGTTGTCCATGCAGGGCAGCGGCGGGCACGGAGACTTCCTCGCTCACCGCCATGGTCCCATTGTGGGCGAGTCTGAGCAAAGCGCATGTTGACGTGGACCTTGACGAATGCGACGCAGATCACACGATTTCGGTAAAGTTACTCATAAATGGATATTGACCAACCTTTGACGCGATTCTATAGTGGATTCATCCGGTGAAACCGCTTCAGGATTCACCATCAGGTAAGGAGAAGACCATGGCAGACATCTCTCGCCTCCCCGGCCCCAACGCTGATCTTTGGGACTGGCAAATGCAAGGCGCCTGCCGTGGCGAGGATCCCAGCGTCTTTTTCCATCCCGAAGGGGAACGCGGCCCCGCTCGGGCCAAGCGAGAGGCAGCCGCCAAAGAGATCTGCGGCCGGTGCCCGGTACGGGTGGAATGCGCCGAGCACGCCCTTGAAGTGCGCGAACCCTATGGCGTGTGGGGTGGACTCAGCGAAGACGAGCGCGAAGCGCACTACCGCAGCAACCGCCATCTCCCCGCGGTTGGCTAACGGGTTTGGAACTGCAGCACTAGCAACGTCGGATCGCTAAAAACTAAGTGGGGCCCTCCGCCATTTCCATGGTGGAGGGCCCCACTTATGTATTTGCTAGTGGCTGTACCAGTTAGTGGCTGTGGCCGTGGTGGCCGTGGCCGTCTGCCGCAGGTGCTTTTTCG
>Ga0075118_10000976_pt1 | contig 22790 bp, 16 predicted proteins | sample AntAceMetag02UKE_FD_69794 | JGI IMG/M metagenome (GOLD analysis project Ga0075118, IMG submission 69794) | Saline lake microbial communities from Ace Lake, Antarctica - Antarctic Ace Lake Metagenome 02UKE | ecosystem: Environmental > Aquatic > Non-marine Saline and Alkaline > Saline | place...
TATACCGAGGTGGATTGAAATAAAGCGATCCAATCCGCGTTTGTAATTCTTGGCGTAGCTGGTGGGTAAGCTGCCGTGCTTTTGCACGTATTTACACTTCGCGATGAAGCGTGGCAGATAAAGAAGACCTGTAGCCGCGTGCGGAATATAGGGCGACGGCAGGCAGGTGAGCACCTCGCCAGTGGAACCGGGGATGGGTTTGGAAAGCATAGGGGGAAAGTTGAGTCGCTTGAACTAGGTTTAGTGAAACAAACCAGTTACGCTAACGGGCCGAGAAGAGCGGCCCGTTAACGCCCCTTGGTTTGCGGTGTCACGGAGCTAAACGGCCACCGGCACCTTCGTTTTATCGAAGGTAAAGATTCCTTTCGGTGTTTCTGGGGTAGGCGGATGCGGCACGACTTTCCAGAACTTGCCAATCGAGGCATCCCAATCGTTTAACACCTTTTGGCCGTGCGGACTTTCGGTTTGCGCGACATGGGCGGCGATGAGCTGACGCAGGCTCGTGACTTCTTCCTCATTATTGAGGCGTTCGAGGGTGGTCATCTCCGAATTGTGACGATCCGGCAGGGTATTTTGTTCGTCGTAGACGAATGCGAGTCCGCCGCTCATACCTGCGGCGAAGTTTGTTCCGGTGCGCCCAAGCACAACGACCACGCCGCCGGTCATGTATTCGCAACCGTGATCACCAAGACCTTCGACGACGGCGATCGCGCCGGAATTGCGCACGCCGAATCGTTCACCAGCCCACCCTGCCGCGAACAACACTCCGCCGATCGCACCGTAGAGACAGGTGTTGCCGAGGATACAGTTGGTGTGCCATTCAAAGGTTTCCGTTGGACGAGGGCGCACGATGATTTCACCACCAGCCATGCCCTTGCCCACGTAGTCATTCGCTTCGCCGTTGAGGGTGAGCTTGATGCCGTTGACGAGGAATGCGCCGAGACTTTGTCCGGCACTGCCGGTGAATGTGAGGTCGATCGTGCCGGAAGGGAGCCCCTTGTTGCCGAGCTGATACGCGATTTGGCCTGAAAGATGGGTGCCGATATCGCGATTGATATTCGTCACCTTGTAACGGGCGATCAGACGCGCGCTCTTACCGAGGATCACATCGCGTGCTTCCTGCAAAATCGCTTCGTCGAGAGAACCTTCGTTGCCGAAACGTTCGTTGCGTTCGCGAGTATGGTAGCGCTCGAGTTCATTGGTCGGATCCGGGTTGTGCAACAAGGGGCCGAGATCGATTAACTGCGTCTTCGGATTTTCAGGATCCTCGATTTGCTTGAGCAATTCAGTGCGGCCCACGATTTCGTTGAGCGATTTCACTCCAAGCTTGGCGAGGTAATGGCGCACATCGTCTGCCACGCCGTTGAAGTAGTTGATTACATTGTCGGCCTTGCCGCGGAATTTAGCGCGCAGATCATCGCGTTGCGTGGCCACGCCGACCGGACAGGTGTTGAGGTGGCAGACGCGGAACATCGCGCAACCCGCCGCGATGAGCGCAGCGGTGCCGAAGTTGAATTCTTCTGCACCGAGGATTGCTGCGATGACGATATCGCGACCGGTCTTCATGCCGCCATCGGTGCGGAGCACGATGCGATTACGCAGACCATTCATCATGAGCACCTGATGGGCTTCGGCGACGCCGATCTCCCAAGCGGAACCGGCGTTCTTGATCGAAGCGATCGGCGAAGCTCCCGTGCCACCATCGTGGCCGGAGACGAGCACGACATCAGCGTAAGCTTTGGCGACACCTGCGGCGATGGTGCCGACGCCTGACGACGAAACGAGTTTCACGCAGACCTTAGCGCGCGGGTTAACCTCTTTCAGATCGAAGATGAGCTGCGCAAGATCCTCGATGGAGTAAATATCGTGATGAGGAGGCGGAGAAATTAGAGTAACGCCCGGCACGCTGAAACGCAGACGCGCAATCAACGGTGAGACTTTGTGACCTGGGAGTTGACCGCCTTCACCCGGCTTGGCGCCTTGGGCCATCTTGATTTCGATTTCCTTCGCGTTGGCGAGGTATTCGGCGGTGACACCGAAACGACCCGACGCGACCTGCTTGATCGCGGAGTTGGCGGAATCGCCGTTTTCACGGATGGAGAAACGTTCGGGATCTTCTCCGCCTTCGCCCGAGTTGGACTTACCGCCGATCCGGTTCATCGCTATGGCGAGCGTTTCATGAGCTTCTGGTGAGAGGGCTCCCAGAGACATACCGGCCGTGGTAAAGCGGCGGCGGATGTCTTCGATTGGCTCGACTTCTTCGACGTCGATTGGCGTGCGCTTGTCGAAGCGGATTTTCAGGAGATCTTTTAGCGCGAGCGGTTGATGCTCGTCGGTCACGGCTTTCCAACCTTGGAAATTTTCATCGGTGCCTTGACGCGTGAAACGATTCATCGCGGCGACGACTTTAGGATTCCAACCGTGATACTCACCTTCGCCGCGCTTGTTCACGCGGTAGTAACCTTCGTTGTGGAGCGAAGGGGCGTTTGCTTCCGTGGCTTCTTCCTGTGGAAAAGCGAGTTGATGGCGCAGCAATGATTCGATCGCGATCTCGCAGTAGCCGATGCCACCGATGGGCGACATGGTGCGCGGGAAACAATCGTCGATCACCTTGGTGCCAATACCGAGCGCTTCGAAAAGTTGTGCGCCGCGATAACTCAACAATGTGCTGATGCCCATCTTGGCCATGATCTTGCGCAGACCGGCGTCAATCGCGGTCCGGTAGTTGAGGCAGGCTTGTTCCGGTGTGACGGTTTCCGAAGTTTTACCTTCGATTGCTATTTCGCTAACGAGGTTAAATGCGAGCCATGGATTGACGGCATTTACGCCGAAGCCAAGCAAGGTGGCTATGTGGTGCACGTCGCGCGCCTCGCCGGTTTCGGCGATTAGATCGCACCGTAAACGGAGGCCACCACGGGAGAGGCGGGTGTTGACCGCGCCCACCGCGAGTAACATCGGAATGGCTGCTTTCTCGGCGCTGACTTCGCGGTCGGAAATGATGATGATTTTCGCGTTGTCGTCTTCGACCGCGGCGAGGGCGCGCACGGCGAGCTCTTGCACGGCGGTTTCTAATGCGTTAGGTCCACCGGCAGCATCGAAAGTAGCGTTGAGCCGCACGACCCGATTCTTCATCGAAGGCACATCGAAGAGAGCGGCGAGTTCGTGATTCAGCAGAATCGGTGAAGCGATTTCCACGAATCCACTGGTGCGGGGCAGTTCTTCAAACAAGCCGAGGCGACCACCGAGATACATCGTGAGTGACATCACGGATTTTTCGCGGATCGAATCGATCGGCGGGTTGGTGACTTGGGCGAAGAGTTGCTTGAAGTAGGTGTAGAGGAGACGAGGTCGCCGTGAAAGCACGGCCAGCGGCGTATCGTCACCCATCGAACCGGTGGGCTCTTTGCCTTCAGCTAACGGGGTAAGAATCAGTTCGAGTTCGTCGAGGTCATAACCGAAGGCGATCTGTGCAGGAAGCGCGGCGGTCTTGGGTTCACTTTTGGGGGCCGTCGGCGCGAACTCGTGGAGTTTGACGAGATGCTCATCGCACCATGTGCGGAAACGCGGTTGTTGCGTCAGGGCTTCCTTGATCTCGTCGTCTTCGACAAAGGTCCCTGCTTCCAGATCGATCGCGATCATGCGGCCTGGTCCTAAGCGACCATTTGCGACAATCTTACCGGGCCAATCGTGGATGAGGCCCGCTTCGCTCGCGAGGAGGATGTAACCATCATCGAATACTTTATAGCGAGCGGGGCGCAGACCGTTGCGATCAAGCGCAGCTCCGACCATCTTGCCGTTAGTGAAGACCACGGCGGCGGGACCATCCCATGGTTCCAGCATACAGGAATGATAGCGATAGAATGCCTGCTGTTCGGGAGTGAGTTTCGAATCCTGCTCCCAAGCCGGAGGCATCATAATGGTGCAGGCTTGGCGAGGATCGCGGCCGCCGAGCGTGAGTAATTGCAGAGCGTTATCAAACGACGCAGAGTCGCTCATCGTGGGTTGCACGAGGGGCCGAAGATCAGAGAAACGATTACCCCAGACACCATGCGCCGCGCTGCGCTCACGGGCGCGCATGAGATTGCGATTCCCGCGGATGGTGTTGATCTCACCATTGTGTGCCATCATCCGGAAAGGATGCGCAAGGTGCCACGTTGGGAAGGTGTTGGTTGAGTAGCGCTGATGGAAGATCGCGAGGGCCGAGGTATATTTCGGCGACTTCAGATCGAGGAAGTATTTGCGCACCTGTGGCGCATTGAAGAGGCCCTTGTAAACGATCGTGCGCGACGAAAATGAGCAGATATAAAAACCTTCGAGTTCCATCTCTCCGGCGCGTCGTTCAGCGACTTTATGCGCGAGGAAGATCTGCCGTTCAAACTCGTCGTCCGTGGTCGCATCGTCGCGACGGCCGACGAGTGCTTGCACGATCATAGGCTGAGTTTCGAGAGCCTTGCGTCCGAGGCAGGTCGCATCGACGGGCACGTCGCGCCAACCGAGAAATACGAGACCTTCAGCCTTGGCAGCTTGTTCGATGATCTTCTTGCCCGCGACTTGAGCTGACTCATCTTCGCGCGGTAGAAAAATCATTCCCACACCGAGATCAGAATCCTTCAGCAGGTGTTTCTTTTCATTATCGAGATGTTCACGAAAGAGATCGATTGGAAGCTGTGTGAGGATACCGGCGCCGTCGCCCGTGACCGCATCGGCGTCAATCGCTCCGCGGTGAGCTAGCGAACGCAATGCCGTGAGCCCGCGCTCCACCAAATCGTGGCTGCGTTCGCCAGAAATCTTGGCGATGAAGCCAACTCCACAGGCATCGTGTTCCTGATCGTGATGGTGAAGTGGTGATGGGATGGGCTTAGTCATTCGCGGCAAGTGGGATCTGGAGTGAAAAGTAGGCGTGAGTGCGGGGATCCGATTTGGGGCCAAAAAAGGCCGGTCTCGTTAGAGAGCCGGCCTGAGAGTGGTATCAGTGACTCGCGCTTAGAAGAATCGGACTGTCTTGGTTGCCATCTTCGCGTGTTCCTCGTCCGAGCACCCAGCATTGGTCGGGGCAGCGTCTTCGGTTTGGCTGGGTTTAACCAGATCGTTGCTGAGGAGATAGTTTTCAACTTCTTCGCCAGAAACATCGGCCAACATCACACCGTCGATCTCGACGCAGGGAGAAAGTGGCTGTCCGGATTTCTGGACCATCTCCGCGTAGTGTTCGCGGTTGTTGATGATATCGATATCATCGAATGGTAGAGCGTGTTTGCTCATGATGGCGCGGACGCCGTTGGACCAACCGCATTGCGGTTTTAGATATGCTTTGATCTTCATGATTCTGTGCTTCCGAGTTGGAGAGCTAACAGAGTAAACGTCGGGATTTTGCTCCCGCAAGTGCAAGTTTGTTAATTCTATGTCGTAAAGCATGCACTATGCCGACCTTAGAGCTTTTCGATACTGGGACGGATTTTGTCCTGTTTTCTGCTTAAATTGTCTGGAGAAGTAGAAAATATCCTGAAAACCAACGACTTCTGAGATCGCACCTATCGTGAGATTGGATTCGAGCAGGAGCTGACTCGCTCGTTCGATCTTGGCCTGGATGATGTAATGCTGAGGTCTTAACCCAATTATTTTTAGGAAAATACGTGAGAAATGATCCACACTGTAGCCTGCGGCATGAGCTAATTCGACGATCGAAGGGGACTCGGCGGGGCTTTCACGGATCTTTGCTGCGGTAGCTAAAACGATTTCACGGTGATGCTGTTCGGTGGCGAGGGGCTCATGGCGAGGGGTATTTCGGTGCTCACGGGCGAGCTCTATAATGAGAGCTTTCATGAGATGCTCTGCAGAGGCCTCTGATTCGGGCTCCGACTCCAGTTGAACGATCCTGCGCATCAGACTATCTATAAACCCCACTTGGCGCGTGCGAACGACCTCGAATGGGGGCTGAAAATCGGATAAAGGCAAAAGAGTTCCCTCTTTGGATACGACGGAAAAATGGATAAACGTGACGCTTAAGCGCGCGAAAATGTCCTGTTTGGCCTCGTATCGGCGCCCCGGTTGCATCCAAAGGCACACTCCCGGATGAAGCTCGATTTGATCAGAATCTATCTTAATTTGGCCTTTTCCCTCCCAAATATACCATAAATCGTAGTCTTTTAGTGATTTTGACCAATCTGATCCGAGGTGCCATCCGGGCTCGCACCGCACTCGTCCGCGTAAGCCGAGTCGAAGATCGTGATTGTTAGGATCTAATGTCATAAAGCGGATAAATATAAATAAATAGCGGCGGAGTGCATGGAATCGCAATCGATTTATCTGCTACGATGACTCTTTACTGTCCTTATATCTGAATCTTAGTTTTTGACCCACTCTATGGAAGCTTCCTCTACCCCTATTATTGATCATGGCGCTGAAATGCATGATCCCGATCTCTATCAACCCACCGGAGAAGGATTCGGAGTTGATCACTTTGAAGACATCGGTCCTGCCGAAATTGAGCACTTCAATGAACAGGGCTATCTGATCATCAGAAAGGCATTTGATACGCAGGAGATATCCGACGCCCTCCAGGGCATGCAGGATCTCATCATGGGTAAGAACCCCGACTTTAAGGGCGTAGTCTTCGAAGCTGCGGCTCAGGATAAACTCTCCACCCTCGGTTTGACGGAACGTCAGGATGCGGTTCGCAAGCTGATGTCTTTCGTTGAATACGATAAGCGGCTTAAAGCGATCTCTCATCATCCCAAGCTCCTGAACGCAGTGAGCCAATTAAATGGTGGCAAAGCCCCCTCCCTCTTTCAGGACATGGCGCTCATGAAGCCACCACGCCTCGGCCGTGAAAAGCCCTGGCATCAGGATAATGCCTATTTCAACTATCCCCAAGGCACCCCTGTTGTCGGGGTCTGGATCGCGCTAGATGAAGCGACGATCGAGAACGGCTGCATGCAATTTATGCCCGGCCAACACAAGAAAGGGCCTCAGATCCATTTCCAGCGCCGCGATTGGCAGATCTGTGATACCGAAATCCTCGGACAACGTTCGGTAGCCGCTCCGCTCAAACCCGGTGGCCTGCTTCTGTTTAGTGGCCTCCTTCCTCACGGCACTCCTCACAACTCTACAGGTGAGCGCCGTCGCGCCCTCCAATACCACTATGCACCTAGCGATGCAAAGCCCTTGGAGGATCTGGAAGAACGCCTTCGCCACTTCGGCAGCGAAGGCAAAGACGTCAGCTGTTAATAGGTTCCAAGAATCAGCTTTGAGTGGACAGAGTAGTCTCAGCCCTTTGTGTCCGATACATAGGATTGTAGTCATCATTGGCATGACCCGTTCACGGCGTGGTTTGGTCCCATCTTTCCCCGTTGAGCGGGTTGAGGGTTAGCCATCGAGGCTTTACCTGAAGGAAATGGGGACAAGAGTCGATCAGTCCCAATTTGATTTTTAGCTTTTGGGTCAAAGAGTCGTGTTTCTATTCCGATTCAATTCCCTCAATAAATGTCCAAACGTTATCTAGTAATAGGCGCTGGAATCTCCGGAGCTGTTATTGCGCGTGGGATGGCCGACGGAAGTGATTCAACCGTGGAAGTGTGGGACTCGCGGTCGCATGTCGCAGGAAATTGCCATACTGGGCGTGATCCGAAAACAGGGATTATGATTCACGAATATGGTCCCCATATTTTCAATACAGACCGAGAAGACATTTGGGCCTACGTAAATCGTTTTGCCACCTTCCGGCCTTATAGAAACCAGGTTAAGGCATGCACTAGTCGTGGGATATTTTCGCTGCCGATTAATCTGCATACGATCAATCAGTTTTACCGACGGACATTTTCGCCACAGGAAGCGCGGGAGTTTATCTCCAGGCTTCCTAAAGAGGGGATCGAAGAGCCGCAGAATCTCGAGGAACAGGCCATCAAGTTTGTGGGCCGCGATCTCTACGAAACCTTTATCAAGGGATACACGGAAAAGCAGTGGGGCTGCGATCCGAAGTTGTTGCCCGCATCGATTATCAAGCGGATGCCGATCCGGTTTAACTACGACGACAACTACTACCACGCTCGTCTACAGGGAATTCCTGAAGAAGGATATACGGAGATGATAAAAAGCATCCTCGATCATCCTCGCATGACGGTGACGTTGGGAAAGCGATTCGAGCGGGGGATGGAAGCAGGATATGATCACGTATTTTACTGCGGTCCAATCGACGCTTTTTTTGACTACAAATTGGGACGATTAGGTTACCGCACCGTGACATTTGAACGCATCGACGCCGAGGGAGATTTTCAGGGGAATGCCGTCATCAATTATCCGGGCCTGGAGGTGGCTTACACGCGTATCCACGAACACAAACATTTCGCGCCATGGGAGTCACATGAACGGACGGTAGCGTTTCGTGAATACAGTCAAGCGACCAAGCTGCATGATACGCCGTATTACCCGATGCGTTTACCCGAGGATCTGAAGCGATTGGAGGCCTACCAAGCTCACGCCCAGGAGTTTCCTCGTTTCACTTTTGTCGGACGATTGGGCACCTATCAGTATATGGATATGGACGATGCGATTGCTGAAGGACTGCAGGTCGTCGAAACAGAGTTGTCGCAATCATGAAGTATTACATCGCAGCTCCGGCGTGGTTTTATTCCGGTGGACCGGAAGCTCTTCATCAATTAGAGCATGCCCTCCGTGCCCATGGCTTTGAAACGGTGATAATGTATTATGGTCTTACTGACGTTCAAGTGCAGAAAGATTTCGCACAGCGTTATGGATCGATTCAGGCTGGTGAGGGAACTCAGGTTGATCCGGATGGTGTGTTGATTCTTCCGGAAATTGAGTCACCGGCCAGGTGGCGCGATAAGGGCTGGCAGCGAATCGCGATTTGGTGGCTAGCAGCACGCCGCATTTATCCGCTGCAAGAATACGACGGTTGCGCTCATCTGTTTCAGTCTCACTACGCGCAATCCACTTTGGCCAAGAGTGGGTTTTTCGGTGAAATGCTGACGGATTATATCCGAGACGATGTGGTGGCAAAGTCGACAGAGCTCAGGCATCACTGGGACGGTCGTGGTCCGCAGATAGCGATCAATCACCGGACGGCTGGAGTGGTAAGCGCGTGGCGAGCTGAGGGCTGCGATCTCAAGTTCACGGTAATCGAAGGGCTTTCTGCATTGGACGCATTAGATGAAATGGCGAGATACCGGATTTTTCTCGATCTGGGGTGGCATCCCGGAAGGGACCGCATGCCTCGGGAGGCAGCCCTGGCTGGCTGTGTGGTGTTGGTGAATACAGCGGGATCGGCCGGTGAGGATCGTGATATGCCACTACCTAGTCTTTTCCGATTGGGGAATTTATCGAAGGAAGAGCTGCAAGCGCGAATTCGAGAAATTATCGAAGGTGATCAACCGGAAGGGATGACCGCTTATCGAGAGTGGGTCGAAGGACAGAAGAGCGTGTTTATGAACGAAGCTGCGAAAGTGGGTAAACTTTTAGCGGATCCTCAATTTTACCAAATTTCACACCGTCCTACATTAGAAGATTTGGATGATATCTATCTGGTGAAAGAGGCTGCGCTTGAAGTCACGCGTTGGCAGCTGAGTGCACTAGGCCGACAATGGTTCAGATTAGAGGAACCCACGAAAATGCGTATCTTCGCGCTTAAAGCGAAACATTGGCTCGTCGGAAAACTCATGAGTGCTTTGTCTGGTCTGCAGTCTGGGAAATAACATCTATGCTGGTATCACGTTTCTTCTCCTGAACTTTCGCCTAGCCGTGCTTGGCCAGATCACGTATCACGCTGGTAATGAAAGTGCTCGTGACCGGTGCGGCCGGCTTTATCGGCTACCATGTTAGCCAACGTCTCGCGGATACGCAAAGCTGCGAAGTGCTGGGCTTGGATAGTCTCAACGACTATTATTCGGTCGATCTAAAGCGCGCCCGGCTCGCGCAGCTTGAGGGGCATGACAACTTCCGCTTCGTGCAGGCCGATTTTGCGAATGCCGAGGCGTTCAACGGCATCTATAATCATTTTAAGCCTGATTATGTCGTGCATCTAGGTGCGCAGGCGAATGTGCGGTATAGCGTCGATAACCCCGGCGATTATGTGCAGAGCAATCTGATCGGTTTCTTTAACGTTCTGGAGGCCGCGCGAGCCAATCCACCCAAGCATCTGGTCTTCGCCTCTTCCAGCAGTGTTTACGGCGCGACGGCTAAGACGCCCTTCGATGAGGATGACGATACGAGCCACCCGCTCTCGTTTTACGGCGCGACGAAAAAGGCAGGCGAAGTGATGGCGCACAGTTACGCGCATTTGCACGGGCTCAGTCTCACCGGGCTGCGTTTTTTTAACGTTTACGGACCTTGGGGCCGACCCGACACCGCGCCAACTCTGTTTGCACAGGCGATTAACGAGGGACGTTCACTCGATCTCTTCGCGGAAGGGAAGCAACTGCGCGACTTCACCTACATCGACGATATTGTGGATGGCGTCCTTAAAACCCTGCTCTATCCGCCTGCAGAGCCGCCTGTGCCCCCGTTTCGTATTTTCAACATCGGCCACCATCGTCCTGTAGAGGTGATTCTCTTCGTGCGGATGCTTGAGCAACTGATGGGCAAAGAGGCGCAACTCAATCTCCTACCCGCGCAAGCCGCTGATGTGCCGGAAACTTGCGCTTCGCTCGACAAGGTGAATGCAGCTATCGGTTACACGCCGAAGATACCGCTTGAAGACGGGCTCAAGCAGTTCGTCGATTGGTTTAAGAGCTACTATTGAAGAGCCGAACTGCGGTCCGAGACAGTGCTTATTCGCGTGGTTTTGCCTAATCAGTCCTTGCGCGTTTCGTGTGCTGGCGAAAGTCTCCTGACATAACCCTGTCAGTGTCCTCCTGTAGGATAATACGTTCTTAATCACGACAACCTCTCTTAATTTTATGGCCAAAGCTTCTTCCAAAAACGCAATCGCGAAACCCTCCGGAGTCCTCTCCGCCACTGGTCGCGAGAAAAACATCGATTTCACCGTTTCCGCGATCACCAAGCAATTTGGTGAAGGCTCCATTATGCGATTGGGCTCCAACACGAAGATGAAAGTTGAGACGATCTCAACGGGTTCACTCGCGGTGGATCTCGCCCTTGGCGTGGGTGGATTGCCCTTGGGCCGTATCGTGGAGGTTTATGGTCCGGAATCTTCCGGTAAAACGACCTTTTGTTTGAGCGTGATCGCCGAAGCGCAAAAGAAGGGCGGCCTCGCTGCCTTCATCGATGTTGAGCATGCGCTCGATCCGAAATACGCGCGCGTCGCCGGCGTGCAGCTCGATGATCTCCTGGTAGCACAACCCGACTCTGGTGAAGATGCGCTCAACATCATGGAGACGCTGATTCGCTCCAACAGCATCGATGTGATCGTGCTCGATTCCGTAGCCGCTCTGACCACGCGCGCCGAACTCGATGGACAAATGGGTGACGCGACGGTGGGCGCCCAGGCTCGTTTGATGAGCCAGGCGATGCGTCGTCTCACCGCAGTGGTGAGCAAGACCAAGTGCGTTTGTATTTTCACCAATCAGATCCGTGAAAAGATCGGTGTGATGTTTGGTAGCCCCGAAACGACTTCTGGTGGTCGCGCGTTGAAATTCTTTTCCTCAGTGCGCATCGATATCCGTCGTCGCGAGCAAATCAAGCAACCCGACGGCAAGGTGATCGGTAATCGCACGAAGATCAAAATCGTGAAGAACAAGGTCGCGCCTCCGTTTACCGAATGCGAATTCGACATCATGTATGACGAAGGTATCTCGCGCACCGGCTCGATGCTTGATCTTGGGATCGAGCACAAGATTCTCGAAAAGCGTGGCGCGTGGATTTCCTTTGAAGGCGAGTTGATCGGCCAAGGCCGCGATGCCGCGAAACAAGCGCTGCGTGATGATCCTGCTTTGGCGGAGAAGGTTACCAAAGCGGTGCTCGCCAAGGTCAACGTGAAGGTTGGGGAAAGCGTCACTGGTGACGGTGAAAAGAAGGGTGATGACGACACCAAGGAGTAAGTTTCAACACGTTTCGATCTGATGCGATTTATCTTCGGCTTTCTGATCGCAGTCTTTGCCGGGAGTATGCTCTCCGCGAAAAGTGCCAAAGATATCCGCGTGGTGATGACGACGGAACTCGGTGAAATTGAGCTGGTGCTCGCGGCAGGAAAAGCTCCGGCAACGGTCGCCAATTTTCTGAGCTACGTGGATCGTGGGTTTTACGACGACGGCGTATTTCATCGCGTGGTCACGCTGGAAAACCAGTCGCACAATCAGATCAAAATCGAAGTGATTCAAGGTGGGATCAATCCTGCGCGACGGGCCGAAGATGGGCCGACGATCGCATTGGAGCGCACTCGTGATACGGGGCTGCTTCATCTCGACGGCACGATTTCCATGGCGCGATTGGAACCCGATACTGCCACCTCGGATTTCTTTATCTGCGTGAACGATCAGCCCGAGTTGGATTTCAACGGAAAGCGCAATCGCGACGGACAGGGCTTTGCGGCATTTGGTCATGTGGTTCGTGGAATGAAGATCGTGCGAGCGATCCAAAACTCACCCGTCGAAAAGCAGTCGCTGTCGCCACCTGTGAAGATTTTGTCAATAAATCGGGCGGATAACTAGCAATTGCACTTAGCCTGTAATTAGGCCACAGGTTCTTTATGAGCACGCCTATGAAGCCCAGCTGGCTCGCCCAGATTGGAGCCTTGTTTGTGCTGATGGCGTCATTTCTATCGGCGCAGACTGCTGTGATATTTGTTGGAGATGACAAAGGAAATGTCGGTCGAATTGTCGCGGGGCAGACGAGCGGTATTGTGGTGGGCAGCTTAACCTCATCCGGTTTTTCGGCTAATCAGGTCATCGGGCTGGCCTATGATTCGGATACCAATAGCATTCTGCTTTTCGATCGCAGCGCCAAAACCGTATACACCATGAATGCCAGCACGGGTGTGACCAGTGTGCTGTTCACGACATCGACGGTAGAATTTCAAGGAGGGGCGGTTTACGGCGGTCTGGTATACGGGATCAATGAGAACACCCAACAGCTCGCGGCATATACATTTGCAGGTGTTCAGCAGGCCTTAAGTAACGCCACGCTTCCTGGACACGTTCACAGCCTCGCCACCAATCCAGTGACGAAGACGCTATTTTACCTCAACAATGCAGGTGCACTGCGTAGCGTCGGATCCGACGGCAATGACGGGACGCTCTTGTTATCAACATCCAATAGTAGTGCCGAGGATGTGGCTTATTTCGCGGGAAACTACCTTGTGGCAACCTATGATCGGAATCTCTATTTGATAGACGGTAGCGCGGGCACCAGAACAACGTATCTGACCAGTGCTGAACTTACCGGGATAGGCGTAACCGGAAGCGTCTCTGGCGTGGTGTTGGAATATATCGCGGTTCCCGAGCCTAGCACGTGGGCGATGATGCTAGTAGGATTGGCTGTGATTGCTTGGGTGGGCTTCAGGCGTCGGGTGTCCTAACTCGATTTTTAAGTTTTGTATCAGCAAATTCACTGCATGTGCCCAGCGTTGCTTACGATGGACGGTCTTTTAGTCAGCAAGCTTGCCGGATTTGGAAAACTAAACCTCTTGTTTTTCTGATGTGGCGAACACCATTCCTCGTGCCGACTGATTCGTGATTGGATGTTTGAGGTCGTTGTTCCAAACATCGTCTCTGCATGTCACTTCTTAACCGCAAACTCCGGCGCGATCTGTTTAAGCTGAAGTCTCAGGCTTTGGCGGTCGCGCTCGTGATGGCATGCGGATTGTCGATGATGATCATGACGCGGAGTTTGATTCTCTCGCTGGAATCCACGCGCGATGCTTACTATCACGACTACCGTTTTGCGGATGTTTTTTCGACGTTGAAGCGCGCCCCGAATGCGGTGGCAGACGATCTGAGGGCGATCCCCGGGGTGGCGTTGGTCGAGACCAGCATCGGCTTGCAGGCGCGGCTCGATTTGCCGGATATGATTGAACCCGCCACTGGGCTATTCATTTCCTTACCAGAGCATGGGCGATCTCTGTTGAATCGTCTTTACTTGCGCCGTGGACAGATCCTCGAAGGTCGGGCCGCGCCGGGCCAGATTCTCGTAGGTGAAGCGTTTGCGGATGCGCATGAATTGCAGCCGGGGGATGAACTCTCGGCGGTGCTTTATGGGCGGCAACAATCGTTGCGCATCGCCGGAGTGGTGTTGTCGCCTGAATACGTTTTTGAAGCACCACCCGGTGCAGCGCTGCCTGATAATCGAAGCTACGGTATTTTTTGGATGCCTTACAAAGAACTCGCGCGAGCGGCTCAGATGGACGGCGCGTTTAATCGTATCGCGCTCACACTCACCCCCGGCACGAACGAACAAACCGTGATCGCGGCAGTGGATCGGATTTTAAGCCCTTATGGTGGTCGCGGCGCTTATGGTCGTGAGTCGCACACTTCGCACACGCGCTTGCGTGATGAAATCGGTGTGCTCCAGGGATTGTCCGTGGGCTTCCCTTTGGTGTTTCTTGGGGTGGCCGCGTTTATGACTAATGCGGTGATGAGCCGGCAGATCACATTGCAGCGTGAGCAGATCGCGATTCTCAAATCGTTTGGTTTCTCCAATCGCGTGATCGGTGGGCATTACCTAAAATTTGCGTTGGTGATCGTGCTGATTGGCACGGCACTCGGTATCTTGGGTGGCGTGATGTTGGGGCACAGTTTGGTGGAAATGTATCATCTGTTCTTTCGTTTTCCTCAGCTTGATTTTCAACTCGCGCGAACGGTTCTGTTCGCCGCGGTGTTTGTGAGCACGATGGCCGCGGTCGTCGGAGTATGGGGTGCGGTGCGGGCCGCTGTGAGTTTGTCACCCGCGGAAGCGATGCGACCGGAACCACCGGCGAATTTTCGCCCGGCACTTTTTGAGCGCACTCGATTGGGTCGCTCGTTCTCCCCTTCCTTGCGCATGTCTTTGCGCAATATCGAGCGGCGTCCCATTCGTTCGTTGCTCACGTGTGTCGCGCTCGCGTTGGCCACGGGTATTCTGGTCGTGCCAAGTTCGTTTCGCGATGGAATCAACTACGTGCTCGATTACCAATGGGACATCGTCCAACGCCAAACGGTCTATGCCTCTTTGATTGAGCCCAATGCGCCTCGCGCTCTGGCGGATCTTCGCAACCTTCCCGGCGTCACTTTGGCTGAACCGGTGCGCGCGGCCGCGGCCGAACTACGATCGGGAAATCGCTCGCGTCGACTCGCGGTGCTCGGCTTGCCTTCACAAGCGATGCTCAATCGCGTCATCGATGCTCAAGATCGGCAAATCACGCTGCCTTCACATGGCCTCATTCTATCATCAAAACTTGCTGACGTCTTGCGCGTGGAGCCGGGTGATTCTTTACGGGTGAGCATGCTCGAAGGAAAACGAACCGAGTTTTCCGTGCCGGTGGTAGCACTTGCTGAGGACTTCGCCGGCACCGCTGCTTACATGAATATCGATGCGCTCAACGCTTTGCTTGGTGAAGGCGATCGAATCACAGGCGCTTATCTGAGTGTGACGAGCAGTCAGTGGCATAGTTTTCTCGACGCGGTTAAAGAGGCGCCGCGGATCAGCGGCATTGTAATCAAAAATGCGATCCGCGAAGGGTTTCGCAAAACTACGGCGGAGAGTATTGGACTTATTCAAAAAATCTATCTCACCTTCGCGACCGTTGTCGCGTTTGGCATCGTTTATAACAGCGTGCGCATTTCACTTTCGGAACGACAACGCGAGCTCGCGACGTTGCGCGTGGTCGGATTCACGCGTGGTGAAGTCGGCGGTGTATTGATTGGCGAGCTCGTGATTCTCACGCTCGCCGCCCTCCCCCTCGGATTGCTGATCGGCTCCGGACTTGCGGGTGCGATCATGCAAGCCGTCAACACGGAGTTTGTGCGACTGCCGCTAATTCTTACCCCAGCGAACTACGCTTTTGCAGTGCTCGTGGTCACGTTGGCTTCGGTGCTTTCTGCAGTGCTGGCGTGTCGCTATCTCAACCGACTTGATCTCGTTAGTGTGCTCAAAGCGCGTGATTAATTTTCATATCTCTTTTATTCTATTTCTGCGACTCAACTCATGAGCAAAAATTCTTCACCCTCATTTAGCTCCTCGCCATCGGCTCCTGTTTTTCGCGTGGAGAAACTCACCAAGATTTATGGTGAGGGCGAAGCCGAAGTTCGCGCCTTAGGTGGAGTCGATTTAGAATGCCGGGAAGGTGAATTTCTCGTGGTGCTTGGCGCTTCCGGCAGTGGAAAATCAACGCTGCTTAACTTGTTAGGTGGTCTCGATACGCCGACCGGGGGAAAACTTTTTTATCGCGATTGGGATCTTGGTTCGGCCGATGATGATGGACTCACACAATATCGTCGCGAGGCGGTGGGCTTTGTATTTCAATTTTACAATCTGATTCCCAGTCTGACTGCGCGCGAGAATGTCGCGTTGATTACCGAGATTGCGCCGGATCCGATGACGGCAGAAGAGGCGCTTGATTTAGTCGGACTGGGCGAACGCCTTGATCATTTTCCCGCGGAGCTTTCCGGCGGCGAACAGCAACGCGTGGCGATCGCGCGTGCGATTGCGAAACGTCCTGCCGTATTGATGTGCGATGAACCGACTGGTGCGCTCGATGTGAATACGGGTATCGCGGTGCTTGAAGCGATTGATCGGATCAATCGTGAACTCGGCACGTTGACCCTGATGATCACTCACAACTCTGCGATGTCCGCGATCGCCGATCGCGTGCTCACTTTATCCGGAGGTTTGATCACAGGTGAGCATCGCAATCCACAGCGTGCACCCGTGAAGGACATGTCCTGGTAACCTTCACCACCTATATTTATTCGCTCCTAAAAGATGACCCCATTTTCTCATGAAGACTGACTCGAAAAATAAAACTGATTCTTCAAAAACCGCGGCACGAAAAAAGCCACGCCTCCAACGCATCATCACATGGATCGGCGCAGTGCTCTTGGTTTCACTGATCGTGATTGGGCTCTGGCCGAAACCGCATCCCGCCGAAATCGCGACAGTTTCCCGCGGTCCTTTAGTCGTCACGATTGATGAGGAAGGGATGACGCGCGTAAAAAATCGTTACACGATTTCAAGTCCGGTCGGTGGCTTGCTGCAGCGAATCGATTGGAAACCGGGTGCACTCGTCGAAGCAGGAAAAACTGTGCTTGCTGTGCTCAATACTCAGGGTGCGGATTTACTTGATGCGCGGAGTCTTGCGCTCGCCGAAACACGCGTGAAGGGAGCGACGGCTGCGCGATCGCGGGCGTCCGCTATCTATGAAAGTGCTCTCGCATCGGCGCGACTCGCGGCAACTGATTTTGATCGGGCCAGTAAACTTTTCGCGAGTGGTTCGGTTTCCAAACGGGAGCGTGATGCCGCTCAATTGAACCAAACAAGTGCCGCGCAAAATAGTCGTGCGGCTGGCTTCGCATTAGATGTAGCAGAATTTGAACTACAACAATCTCAGGCTGTTCTCATGCGGGGGAAAGATAGCGACGCAAATGATGGCGAACCTTTGGTGATCACTTCACCAGTGAGCGGACGGATCCTTCGTGTGTTTCAAGAAAGTGAACGCGTGGTTCCCGCTGGCTTCGCATTAGTGGAAGTGGGCGATCCCGCTGATCTCGAAGCACGCATCGAAGTGCTCTCTCGTGATGCAGTGAATATCAAATCAGGTGCGCGAACTGAGCTCGTGAAATGGGGAGGTGATGATGCGCTGCGTGGTCGTGTGCGCGTAGTCGAGCCTTCCGCTTTCACAAAAATATCTGCACTCGGGGTCGAAGAACAACGCGTGAATGTGATCGTCGATTTTCTGGATCCACTGGATCGTCGCCCTACCCTCGGGGATGCTTATCGGGTCGAAGCGCGGATCGTTACTTGGGAATCTGCTGATGTGTTGAAGGCACCGGCCGGAGCCTTGTTTCAACAAGGTGATCACTGGGAGGCGTATCGCGTTTCGCGTGGTAACGCTCAGTTGATCACGGTGGAAACTGATCACAGTAATGGATTAGAAACAGAGATTTTAGGAGGACTTGAAGAAGGCGATCAGGTGATCGTCTATCCGGGCGATAAGATCGCTGACGGCGTGAGGGTATCCCCGCTTTCAATCGAGAGCCGCTGATTTTATTTTACGTTTGGCTGAGCGCAGGCTTGCCTGCGTGCCATGGCATCGACGCAAGACACTATCGCCGCACTGGCGACACCCACGGGGACTTCCGCAATCGCGGTCCTGCGTATCAGTGGACCAGATACGAAGGAGTTAACCGAAAAGATCGCTGGCGCCCTCCCCTCGCCTCGCGTTGCGACGCGTGCAGATTATCGCGATGCCGAGGGTATTCTCGTCGATGATGTTCTGATCACTTACTATGAGGGCCCCGCTTCCTACACAGCTGAGGATACGCTCGAAATTTCCTGTCACGGTAATCCCTTCATTGCGCAGCGCATTCTTGAGGATTTGCTCGCGCGTGGCTGTCGTCCCGCGGAAGCGGGTGAATTCACTCAACGTGCCTTTCTCAACGGTCAGATGGATTTGAGCCAAGCCGAGGCCGTGATGGATTTAATCCACGCGAGAAGCACCCGAGCCCTTGCGGCGGCCAATCAGCAGCTTCGGGGCGCCTTGGGGCGCAAGATGGATGCTTTGATCGAGGATCTACTGGCTGTATTGTCCCGAATTGAAGCTTATATCGATTTTCCTGACGAAGATCTTCCTACAGAGGATCAGAAGTCTGTTGGTGCAGCCCTAGAGAGATTAAAGAAGGATACGGGTAACCTACTGGCTACCAATCATTACGGAGATATTTTACGTGATGGACTCAAAACCGTCATTTTGGGTGAGCCCAATGCGGGTAAAAGCTCTCTCCTCAATCGCTTGGTGGGCCGTGAGCGCGCTCTGGTCAGTGATCAACCCGGCACCACGCGTGATTATTTAGAGGAAAGGATCATCCTTGGTGATCATTGCCTACGCTTAATTGATACGGCTGGGCTGAATTCCGCCCCGGCTGAGCTTGAAAAGCTCGGAATGGAGAAATCGCTCGAGCGCATGGCTGAGGCTGATCTGATTCTCTTGGTTCTCGATCAATCGAAGTCCTCGCCCGAATTGCCCGAAACGGTCCGAAAACACCTCAGCAAAGCTAACACCTTGATCGTGGCGAATAAGAGTGATCTGACGAGTGACCCTGTTTCCACGCCCGAATTTGGCGATTACGAGACGATCGCGACCTCGGCCCTGACTGGTGCGGGATTCGATGAACTACAGGTCGCGCTGCAGAATCGTGCCGATGCGTTCCACGTGGAACTTGGCGATGATCTGATCGCGATCAACGCTCGCCACGCAGACGCCCTCGCCCGCGCCACCACTTGTTTAGAGCAGGCTTCGGCTCAGCTTAAATCCGGAGATCCGATCGAATTAATCGCCAGTGAGCTTCGTGGATCGCTCGCGGCATACGGTGAAATCTCCGGAAAAATTGATAACGAGCGCATGCTCGATCATCTCTTCGCCTCTTTCTGTATTGGTAAATAGTAAATTCACATCGATATGATATACAACAAGATACCTTATGATGTGATTGTTTGTGGTGCGGGTCATGCCGGCGCTGAAGCGGCCTTGGCGGCGGCTCGTATGGGTGCCTCTACCCTACTCCTCACTGGCAACATCGACACGATTGCTCAGATGAGTTGCAACCCCGCGATTGGTGGTCAGGCCAAGGGTCAGATCGTCCGAGAGATCGATGCACTTGGTGGCGAGATGGCGATCAACACGGATGTCACCGGAATTCAATTTCGTCTGCTCAATGAGTCGAAAGGTCCTGCCGTCCAATCCCCTCGCGCGCAGTCCGACAAGAAAGCTTATCAGTTTCGCCTTAAACATACGCTGGAGCTTCAGCCCAATCTCCAGCTCTTCCAAGCGATGGTTACAGGGCTGGTATTTGAGAAAGGTCGCGTCACTGGCGTGAAGACGAACCTAGATCTTGAGTTCATGGCCAAGACGGTGGTCGTGACGACTGGCACATTTTTACGTGCTCTAATGCATATCGGCCAAAATAAGAATGAAGGTGGCCGCATGGGAGATTTTACCGCTAAGACGCTTTCAGCGAGCTTTCAGGAAGCCGGGATCGAATTGCAGCGACTGAAAACCGGCACGCCGCCGCGTTTACTTGGTCGCAGCTTGGATTTCTCTAAAATGGAAGAACAGCGCGGCGACGCGAATCCCACGCTGTTTGCGTTCCATGATACGCGTGATTCGGACGATATGTTCCACGTGGAACAAACTGGCGAAAAGCGTCTTGGTTGGAAACCTGGAACGGACCAGGTTTCGTGCTGGATGACCTATACCACGGAAAAGACGGCTCAGCTGGTTAAAGACAATCTCAAGCGATCCGCGCTCTACGGTGGTGAGATTGAAGGCGTCGGCCCGCGGTATTGCCCCAGCATTGAGGATAAATTTGTGCGATTCGCCGATAAGCCGCGTCATTTGTTGTTTTTGGAGCCTGAAGGACGTTCGACCAACGAATACTATGTGAATGGTTTATCGACGAGTTTACCGTTTGATGTGCAGGTCGCGATGGTGCGAAGTGTGCCCGGATTGGAGAGGGCGGAACTGCTGCGACCAGCTTACGCGGTGGAATACGATTTTGCGCAGCCGACGCAGCTATTTCCGACACTCGAATCGAAGAAGGTCGAAAACCTCTTTTTCGCAGGGCAAATTAACGGCACGTCGGGCTACGAAGAAGCGGCGTGTCAGGGACTGATCGCCGGCGTGAATGCGGTGCACAAGGCGAGGGGAGAAGAGCCGCTAATTATCAAGCGTCACGAGGGCTATATTGGGGTGCTGATTGACGACCTGGTAACGAAAGGAACGAATGAGCCCTATCGTATGTTTACGAGTCGTGCAGAACATCGTTTACTCTTTAATCACGGTAGTGCTGAGCTGCGCATGATCGAGCATTCACGAAATCATAACCTATTGTCCAATAGAAGGATAACAAAGATCGATTCAAAAATAGAGTCGATCAATCACTGGCGTGAGAAGTTGGAAACTCAGCGTCATGCGGGGATGAGCTGGGGTGATCATATCCGCCGCGATATGACGATGGAAAGCTTGCCAGAGGAGTTTCAAAAACTCTCTCCGGAGATCCGCGATGAGGTGCATTATCGCGTTCGATATCAGGGCTATCTAGAGCGTGAACAGCGTCAGATTGAAAAACTGGATAATGTGGAGAAGATTAACATTCCTGCAGGACTCGATTTCATGGCTATCAAGGGGTTACGTAAAGAGAGCGCGCTGAAACTGACAGAATTCAAGCCCTATACCTTGGGACAGGCGAGCCGCATCAGTGGAGTTAACCCAGCGGATATCAGCGTGTTAATGGTGTATATTGCTGCGAGGAAGAGATCAGGAAAGACGTAATCAGACGGGGTAGTGGGGCTCATTTTTTACCGTTGTAACATTTGTGAAACGGTTCCCAATTTCACTCGTCAGTCACCCCGTTTGTGGCATTAAATCCGTGCTATGGCAGATACCGCACCTAAAAAAATTCTCGTCGTCGATGATGAACCGGATGTCACGGATCTGCTCGTTTACACGTTGAAAGCAAAGGGATTTGTCGTCGAGGCGGTCAACAATCCCAACGCCAGTATCGGGCTCGCGAGGACGTTTTTGCCGGATCTGGTGATTCTCGATGTGATGATGCCAGAGCTTAACGGTATCCAGATTTGCCGGATGCTCCGGGCCGATCCTCAGCTTAAGAATGTGCCGGTGTTCTTCCTGACCGCGAAGGCTGAGGAAAACGATCGTATCCAGGGATTGGAGAGTGGGGCAGACGATTATATTTGTAAACCATTCAGCACAAAAGAGTTAGTATTGCGCGTGCAGTCCACGCTTCGGCGCAGCACAGAGCCCGCGCCCGCAGTGCAGAAGAAATTACAAGCCGGTGAAATCGTGGTCGATATCGAGCGTCACGAGGTGCTGCTCCACGGTTCGACCATCGATTTAACCGCCACGGAGTTTAAACTTCTGTGTTTGATGATGGAGCGCCGCGGCCGGGTGCAGTCGCGCGAGCATCTTTTGATCAATGTGTGGAATTACGAAACTGAGATCGAAACCCGCACGGTTGATACGCATGTGCGCCGCCTTCGCGAGAAACTCGGCGATCAAGCTGAATGGATCGAGACGATCCGTGGCGTCGGTTATCGGATCGCCGAGCAAAAAAAGGGGCACGCTTAAGAACAGATGCTGGCCCTGACCCTGATTCTAACTCTCGCGCTTGGGGTCTCCTTCTATCGATTACGACAGTATCGGGTGAACCTGATTGCCCTTGAGCAAGCGGTGAAGGAACGCCGTCGGTTCCTCCTGGAGGAGGGGCAGGGTAATTCTGGCGTGGAATGGGCAAATCTCTGCAATGCCGTGAATATCAACTCCGAGGAGCTTGAGCGCTTGCAGCAATACCGCACCAGCCAGCTTGCACAGCTCGAAGCGACTCTGGGTAGCCTTCAGGAAGCGGTTCTCATCGTCGATGGGGGGAATCGCATCCTCCTCGCGAATCAGGCGCTCCAAAGCATATTTCCAGGGGCGCAAAACATCTTCAATCAGCGCGTGGAGCTCGTTTTGCAGAGCCGTGAGTTTCTCGATTATGTCGAAACAGTGCGCGAATCCCGGGCGGTGGCGCAGCATCCCATCGAATTCGGGCAAGGAAACGATTCCGTCTGGGCTGAAGTCACCGGCACGCTCATTCCAGCGCTTGAGGGGCAGAAAGACGAATGGGCGCTCTTCG
>Ga0075118_10000979_pt1 | contig 22749 bp, 18 predicted proteins | sample AntAceMetag02UKE_FD_69794 | JGI IMG/M metagenome (GOLD analysis project Ga0075118, IMG submission 69794) | Saline lake microbial communities from Ace Lake, Antarctica - Antarctic Ace Lake Metagenome 02UKE | ecosystem: Environmental > Aquatic > Non-marine Saline and Alkaline > Saline | place...
AATGGGTTTTAAACTTCGGTAGTTGCGAACGAGACTCAGTTTGATTGTTGCCGGAAAGTTTTTCGCGAAATTGCGCAGATACTCGTCTCGCGCACCGGCGAAAGTGTAAATAGTTTGAGCGGTGTCACCCACGACGCAGATGTCCTCCCCTTCGCCGAGCCATAACCGCAGCAACCGATCTTGAATCGGGCTAACGTCTTGAAACTCATCCACGGTGAACGCGCGGTAGGTGGAGCGAATTTCTTCGGCAATGCCGGCATTGTCGTTGAGCATCTGGGCACACAGGACCAGCACATCATCAAAGTCAATGAGTTGCTGATCGAGCTTTGCCGCTTCGTAGAGTCGATATACGCGCATCACCTGGCTGGCCTCTACCGCGATTTCTCGCTGTTGTTCCTGGGCGAGGTCACAGTAATTTTCTGGCGACACGTTGTACTGCTTGGCAAACATGATCTCTGCGGCGAGGTCGCGGAGGACAGCAGCGTTGATGGTGATGCCGGTGGACCGAGCCGCCTGGGTAATGAGATCGCGCCCCGATGAGATGACCCGGTAAGGCGACCCACTGAATTGACGTGGCCAGAAGTAACGCAGTTGGCGCAGCGCTGCGGCATGAAAGGTGCGGGCCGCCACCGCATCGACGCCCAGTAAACGAAGTCGATCTCGCATTTCTGCCGCCGCGCGATTGGTGAAGGTAACGGCGAGAACCTGCCGGGGATCAAGCGTGCCCTCGCGCGCACGGTAGGCGATGCGGTGGGTGATGGCAGTGGTCTTGCCGGTGCCCGCGCCAGCACTGACCACGACCGGACCCGCAGGTGCGGTAACGACGGCCCGTTGCTCGTCGTCTAGCCGCATCAGAATCGGGTCATCCACGCACGCATCGTGCCACGGCCGCCCGACAACAAGCATGGCTCGCTCCCGCATTGGCCGGATCCGCCATTGACCGGCAGACTGTCCAGGTGAACCTTGAGTCGATGCTTCCCACCGCAGACCAACCCATCACCATGTTTACGACCTCGTGGTGTGGTTTCTGTGTCCGACTGAAATCTCAACTCGCGCGCGAAAACATCATCCTGCGCGAAATTGACATTGAGACCGATGCAGACGCGGCGCACTTCGTGGAAAACCACAACGGTGGAAACCAGACCGTGCCCACGCTCCTTTTTGCCGATGGTTCGACATTGACCAACCCGGCCCTCGCCACGGTGCGGGCACACCTCGCCGAGGTGCAGGCCAAAAGTTAGCGGCGCATCTCCCACTCCCCCGGAATGGGGCTGCCATACCAGCGCTCGATCAGTTTTCGTGCGATGGACACCGCCGGTGGCACCGCGATGGTGCCGTTGGCACACGCTGCACCTAGTTCTGCTCGGCTAAACCATCGGGCATCGACGATCTCAACCCCGTCCACCGAGATTGTGGGGTCCAGCGCCCGGGCATGGTAGCCAAGCATGAGCGACCATGGGAATGGCCAGGGCTGGCTCCCCAGGTAGGACACCTCGCCCACGGTGACTCCTGACTCTTCCTCAACCTCTCGTCGTACGGCTGCCTCAGCCGCCTCACCAGCCTCAACAAACCCGGCAAGGGTGGAAAACCACTCCGGTTGCCAGTCCACCCGTCGGCCCAGCAGGGCTCGATCATCGTCGTCAACCACGAGCATGATGACGGCTGGATCCGTGCGCGGGTATGACTCTGCTGAACACTGCGAACACAACCGCTGCCAACCACCCTGGGAGGGCTCGGTACCCGCGCCGCACCGGGGGCAGAACAGATGATGGGTGTGCCAATTATCCAGCGCGACTGCTGATACGAGCAACCCAGCGTCGGTGTCAGACAACCGCTGGCCGCTGGCGCGCAGGTCACTCCACTGACCAGCACCCCATGTGCGCTGCTCATCCTTCACCGTGCGGGCAGCGAAATGCGCAACACCGTTGGCCAGGCCGAGAAAGAGAAACTCATCGTCTTCATTTCGATCCCAGTCTGCAATGGACCGCCAGTCGGGTGCGTCATCGGCAAGAGGGAACTGCCCCTGGCCGACACCGATGATCTGAGTGTCCGCCTGCAGTAACCGCTGGGCTAGCCATGCTGCGTCCGTGCGATGAGCTTCACTTCGATCCGCAGCGGCGCGAGCCAGCGTGAGGTCGGCAAGCAGTCCGGCCGATAGCGGTGTTGGGGGGAAATTCTCGGCCACGCCGTCACCCTAGTGGCGGGGTCACCATGACACCATGACCCCGTGGGCGTCTTCATTCGGCAGTTGACCGGAATTCGTGCGGTGGCTGCGGTGTGGGTGCTCTTCTATCATTTGCAGGGTCCCCTAGACACCCTCGGCGTGATGTCGATTCCGGTCCTGTCCGATGTGATCCGCGTCGGGCGTTTAGGGGTTGACCTGTTCTTCGCGCTCTCAGGTTTCATCCTCACCCACACCTACCTACGCAAACTTGGACCCAAAGCCCACGCGCGTCCCACCCTGGAGTTTTGGTGGCTTCGCCTCGCCCGCATCTATCCGGTCCATTTCGTGATGCTCAACGTCGCCGGACTTGCCGTCGTAGCCCAAGCGCTCATCACCGGCGAGAACAAAGATCGCCCCTGGCTGAACCCCATCGACTACATCCGCAACCTGCTGTTGATTCAAGAATGGGGGCCCAATCCCGAGCGGGGCTGGAATGTGGTGGCGTGGTCGCTGTCGATGGAGTGGCTGGCCTATCTGCTTTTCCCCATCGTGGTCCTCGCCCTGTTCTTCTTCCATCGCCGCGTCAATACCCCACTTCTCGTCGTGGCCTGGGTCGCGAGCATCCTGCCGCTGCTGCTCCGCGCATCTGTTGGCGATGATCCCTACTACGGCGGCGCATGGGGATCCACGATTCGGGTGCTCACGGCCTTTGTTGCCGGTGCTATTACCTATCTCATCGTGATACGCCTGATCAATTCTGACGGTTCGATCTCCACCCGAACTGAACGGCTGGCCACCACCGTGTCGGTTGCGATGCCGCTGATGGTGATTGCCGGTGCCACCTTCCTCGGCCGCTGGAGTGGTGCGCAACCAGAAATCTTGCTCACCGACCCCGACGCCGAACCACTGCCACCGTTCTTTCACCTGTGGCTGGTGCCCCCGCTGATTGTCTGGATTGGTGCGTTGGCGTTGTCCAAGCGTGGCCAGGTGAAATTTCTTTCCCGAGAAATCGTGGTGCTGGGCGGGCTCATCTCCTACTCCCTCTACATGACCCACCTCGTGTGGTTCTCAACCTGGCGAGCCGGCATGAACGCAATCGGCCTGGAGTCAGGCCCGCTGTATGCGTTGTCTGTCGTGTTCGCCTTCGCGATGGCTTTCGTGCTGGCCTGGCTGATGTGGCGCCTAGTCGAAGAACCTGCGCGCCGGTTCATGCGCCGTGGCGTGGGGGTTCGACCCGTAGCACCGGAGGAGACTGCCGCCGACAAAACTGCCGGCTCAGCCGACTCTAAGTAACACTGAGATACACGAACTCAGCATCGACCTGGTCTTCGCTTACGCCGGTGATGCTCGCCCATGCCCGACGATAAATATCTAACTGGGCCTGGTCTGCTGAGCCGGCGATTCCGGTCTTCCAGTCGACCACCACATCGCGATCACCGCGACGAAAGACCGCATCGATTCGGCCCTTGATCGCGTGTCCCTGGTCGATCAAGATGAAGGGATGTTCCACCGCCAGTGGCGCAAGATGGGCGAAGGGGGTGGCAGCGAAGGCCTCTTTCAGTTTGATCGGATCGACACGCAGGGTAAGTTCATCGTCTGCTGAACCAGGAATGTCATCGAGGTCGAGCAAATGGTCAGAACCAAGCTGCTGCTCGATCCAGGAATGTACCCAGGCCCCTCGGTGGGCAGCAGCGCTGGGGGGCCGAGGCATTGGACGATCAAAACTTGCCAGCATGGCCGGCGGATCAGCCAGGAATCTGGTCAGTTCAGTGACCGAAACCTGGCCGGGGAGGCCACCGGTTGCGGCCTCCTGCTGTGATTGGGCTAGTGCTGATTGCAGCTGCGGACTCAACTGATCGAGCAGTTCCTGCGTGGTGTTGTCGGCCAGGCTGCTCATCGCCTGACGCACGGCCGCTGATGCGCGCTGGTGGATCTCTTCGGGTTGCTCCGCCGACATCCAGCGCACACCAACCCGATGCTGGTCAAACAGGGGATTCGTTGCGCCCTCTGCCGGATCCTCCACCCAGTGCACAATCTCGCCATGGTGATCTAGACAGAATTCACGTGCCTCCCACAAGTAGTCACTGGCGCCTTGGAACGTGGCGCTATACGGCTTCCAACCGTGACCGGTCAAGGTCAATTGATGTTCAGCGCGCGTGACAGCGACATAGAGGAGGCGACGTTCCTCGATCAGTTCATATTCCCTGCTTTCGGCATAAAATTCTTTGAATTCCGTGGCGGTCGGAGACTTGGCCGGGGTTAATTGCAGCGACGGAAAACTCACCAGGTTCGATGGGGCGTCATGGCGTAGCGCCCAGGGCACGACATCGGCTCGTTTCGGCCATCGACGCACAGCTTTAGCCGAGGGGAAGACCGACTTGGTAAGCCCGATGATGAACACCTGCGGTGCCTCCAGCCCCTTAGCTGAGTGCACCGTCATCACTCGAACAGCGTCGCGGGCCGGACCCGGGGCGATCTCTGGTCCGTCGAAACCGCTGTTTACCGCTGCCACATATGCCAGAAATGCCGCCACGTTCGTTCGAGAATCTAGATCGTGAAATTTCCCGGCAAGGTCGATGAGTTCTTGGATCGCCCGGGCGTTATCAGCCGCCTGGTCTGGGGGGCCAACCAAAAACTCCACACCCGCACCGGTGATGGAAAGAATGCGTTGCACGAGATCGCGGGGTGAGTCTGCGCTATAGCGGCGCAACCGTTGAATCAGCTGTGAAAGCTGGGTGAGTCGATGTCGAGCCTGTCCGCTTAAGTCATGGACACCGACGGTGTCGGCGGAGGATGCGGCGATGGCAAAGCAGGCGTCACTCAAACTGATCTGTTCGCTGGGGTCAATTCCTGCCACGCTCCCGATGACTCGCTCCGGCAGCGGCCGGTCGGCCACGCTTCGGTAGCCCTCGGTGGCATCAAGAAGCGACTCGGCGAAGCGACCGAGAATTGCTAGATCTCGCGGGCCGATGCGCCATCGCGGACCCGAGGCGATGCGCACAAACGCGGCATTGGCCGTTGGATCGTGCGCCACCTGCATGTAGGCAATGAGTTCAATAATGGCCGGGTGGGTAAAGAGCGCATGGCCCGAAGAGATCTGTACCGGCACACGCCGAGCATGAAGAGCCTTAGCCATGAGTCGAAGTTGATCACCGGTGCGAGCAAGGACAAGAATGTCTGAACACGTTGCCCCAGGGGCTGCACTCGCCGCAGCAACGGAATCGGCCACCCATTCGATTTCATCATCTGCCGTCTCCCACAGACCCACGCGCAAGTGACCGGACTTGGCCACATCCGGCGCTGATTGCAATGGTTGGACACCGGCGTGCACCTCACGCAGCGGGCGCGCAATCTCATTTGCCAACTCGATGATCTCCGGTGCCGATCGTCGATTCTGAGTCAACGGATATTGATCTGCGGGAACCGGAAAATCAGGCTTATCGATTCGGGGGAAGTGGTGCCCGAACTGATCGATGTTGTCCACACTCGCACCACGCCAGCCGTAGATGGACTGACACGGATCGCCGACCGCGGTGATCGGGTGACCCTGGCCGAAAACTTCCTGAAGTAGTTTGCGTTGCGACACAGACGTATCTTGGTACTCATCGAGTAACACCAGACTGAACCGCGAACGAAGATCGGTGGCGATCTGGGGAAAGGTGCGCACCAGTTGCAAACTCAGCCGCAACTGGTCGGCGAAATCTATGAGGTGTCGCTGGGATTTGGATTCGCGGAATTGATCAACGAGATCAGCCAGAACCATGCGTTGTCCGGCCGTATGCAAGATCTCGGTGGCGGTCTTTTGCAGGGGGACCGCCTGGGCGATCTGGTGCAGTTGCGATTGCAATTCAATGGAGTGAGCCCGCAGTTGCGTCGTCGAAATATCAAGATCAGACAACGTGTTATCCAGAGCCGAAACCATGGCAGCCACCGTGGGTGGGCTGACTTCGAAAACGGTCATATCCAGGTCGGTTTCAGACACCACCCGGGTGGCTAGTTGGGCACGGGCAACTTCGGTGAGGACCTCTCCGTTGGACTCCAGCCCGCTCCACGGCCCGTACTCGGAAATAATGGCAGCCCCAAAGGAGTGGTAGGTCGACACCGTGGGTTCACCGGCATCGACGACCGGCTGATGGTGCCCCGATTGCACGACGGCGCCGAGGTGACTACGAATTCGCTGAAGCAGTTCCGCAGCCGCCTTGTTGGTGAAGGTCAAACCCAGCACCGCATCGGGAGCAACCACCTCGGTCAGGATCGACCACAGGACACGAGCCGCCATCACGGCCGTCTTCCCGGTGCCTGCCCCAGCAACGATGCTGGCCGGACGCAACGGTGCGCTGATGGCATTCCACTGCGCTTCGCTCGGGTGGAAACCCGGCCCCGCATACATAGCGGGGTACACCGGATCGTGGTGGTGGTCAGTCGTCATCGGCGAGGACCTCCGGATCAATTTTGGCCGGGCACATCATGGTGAATGAACAAGTGCGACAGTGTTTTCCGGGCCGGGCGCTGATCTCTTCGGTTCGGATGGTGTGTACCGCGTTGACGATTCCGTCCATGAGCCAGGACGGGTCGACCTGCTCAGTGATCGCTGCTTGCGCCTGAACTTTCGGGGAGGCATCAGTAGATCGGGTGTCGAAGGTCAGTTGCACCAGGGAGGCACCAGAAACCACGGGGACGTCGGCGGTGCGGCCCGTGGTGGATAGTTCTGGATCTCCTTCGGACTCGAGGGCACCGGAAAGAATTGCGGCCTGGTAGAGACCCAGTTGAAGATTCGCATCGACATCGGCCTGGGTGGGTTTGGTCTTTGAGGTCTTAAAGTCGATGACATTCCAACTGCCATCGGCGCCCCGCTCTAGGCGATCGAGTCTCCCCCGCATGGCGATGGCATCAGCAACTTGAACACCGGTGTCAAGCAGCCCGGCCAATTGATCTAACTGGATCACGACCTCAATCATGCGTTCGCTAAATACCTCGGGTGCGGCCTGAACGCGCAGGTATCGACAGAGTCGGTCAAGCGCAGCATGGATCTGGACTCGTTGAGCGGTGGAGTACCAAGGGACCGCGATATGCAGTGCTGGCCACGCACGATCAAGCCATGCTTGCACAGCTGCCGGCTCTGGCGGTATTTCATTGCGCTGCACGGCATCGGCAAGAGCATGAACAAGGCGGCCGATCGGTGCCGCCGTGGATGAATTTTCGCCCGCCTTGGCCTGGGTCTGGAGAAACCAACGCAGCGGGCAGGTGGAGATTGACTCTAGGGTGGAGGGTGATAATCGCACCGGTTGATCAACCGGGTTCAAGGGGCGCTCGCTCATGGTGAGGGCATGTTCGTGCCACCACGTGTCGGGGTGGGCAAACTCCACCAGAGGCGTGTCACGTTCGTCGGTGAGCATGGCCAGTGCAGCCAGCTGCGTTGCCGCCTCGGCGATTTGCTCGGTGCTCGCGCGAGGGTCAATGAGTTCTGAACGTAAAGCTGCGATGAGGCCGGTGAGTGTGCGTGGGCGTGCCGGGCGACCTTCACGCCACAGATCCTCCACACCCTCAGCAACCATCTCTTCGACGAATCGGCTCGGCTGGTCGCCACTGCTTTCAGCAGCATCCACGCAGTACACCGACGTGCGTTGCCGCGCCCGAGACAGCGCCAATCCGAAAAGGCGGCGTTCACCTGCCACCACCTGTGCGCGTGCCGTTTCAGAATCTGAGGAAAGTTCCGGGTGGAAAATCGCCTCCACATCGATCAGCCCTCGGCGCAGCGACGACTGCGGCCAGCGGCCTTCTTGCGCATCAAGTACGAAAACTCGATCCCATTCTTGACCTCGGGCCTGGTGAGCGGTGAGCAGCGTGACGGCCCGACCCAGGCGGCCGCGTCGGGCGCCGATCGACTCTGCAGCAATGCGCTGGCCCGCAACGGCGGTGAGGAAATTCTCAACGCCGACCACGCCGTTGTATCGCTCGGTGAGGCGTTGTGCGGTGGCAAAAAGCGCCAGAATCGCATCCAGATTATGGTCGCTGAGCGTGTGTCCGGCCCGGGCAGAGCGCTCGAGCCGACGCGGCCATGGGTGACCATCGGTGTCGGGCAGTGATTCATTCCAGACCTGCCACATCACCACACCGGGCCCCGAATCGAGAAGTTGGTGAGCCTGGGCGAGGAGTTCGCCGAGCGCGACCAGGCGTTGCGCACCGGCCAAGTGACGCACCTCGGCGGGGAACGCTGGAGTAGCGCCGGTAGCAACAGCGACGACCGCATCTCGCTGCAGCTGGCCAAAGGGCGGCGGTGGATCTTGTGGGGTGGATTGTCGCAACGCGTGCCGCCAGCGACGGGCCAGCTCGCGCGACTCACGCGGGTCACCGGCACCAATGGGCCCGGCGATGAGATCGGCTGCCGCTGCGACGGTCAGTGACTGCGGATCCACCGCCGCCTGTGTTGCGGCCAACAGGTGCACCACGGCGGGTTCGTCGGGCAACGGCATGTCCTCGGCCAAGACGTGCACCGGGACGCCGTGAGAATGAAGGACTCGCTGAGCGGCAATGAGGATGCCTGAACCGCGCGCGATGACGGCCATGTTCTGCCAGGGAACACCGTCGTCGAGATGGGCAGCGGTGACATCGTGGGCGAGGTAGGCCAGCAGGTCTCCGGTGGATTCGTGTCGACATACCTGCATGGCCGTGACTGGTGATGATTGCACCGACGCAGGCTGCTCAATCTTTCGGGAATCTGTGATCGCAAGACCTTGAATACTTGGTGTTGGTAGCACCCGGCGAAGCACCTGGTGGGTAAGTTCGCTGCCGCGATGTGCCTGTGTAGCAATCACATATGGGGAATGGCGCTGGAGGAAGTCACCGACAACCTGGGCATCGGAACCGCGGAAACCCAGCACCTGCTTGACCGGGTTGGCCGCGACCACGAACGGAATGTCTGCACCGGCAATGCGCTCGAGGAGCTGTGCCTGCAACGGATCAAAATCATGGTATTCATCGACGTAGACTCCGCGCACCTGACGATGGAGCCGCTCACGCACCTCGTCGCGGCTAGCAATGCGTTCGGCTAACTCGATGAGTCCGGCATAGTCAACGCTATTTTCTAGCGCGGCTGTTTGTGCTTCAATCTCAGCAAATTCCATCAGCGCGCGGCGAAGGTCGGCGGCGCGGTCGGCGGCATCAATCGAAAAACCAGTCAGCCCCAGACCAAGGGCTGACTCAGCACGGTAGCGAGTCAAGAAAGCGCGAACCTCGTTGGCAAAGGTGAGGGTGGGCAGAGCTTCGCTGAGGTGGGCCGGCCAGGCCACCGAGCGGTCTTCGACCGTACCGCGGATCAATTCGTGAATGCGCAGGTCTTCTTCGGCACCGGAGAGCAACCGAACGGCGCGCTCGCTGCCGAGGCGATCGTCGGTGTGGCCGTACGTGCGCACAATGCTCAGCGCTAGGCCATGGGGACTGGTGACCGTGGGAAGGACTCCCGCTTTGATAAATCCGGCCAGGGCCGCCCGCATTGCGGTGGCTGCAGGACGCCCCAGGGTAAGAACCCACACGCCACCGGGTCCTACCTGGCGGGTACGCCTGGCTGCCGCGGCCGCCAGCGCCGTGGTGGTACCCGTTCCCGGCGCACCGAGGTAGAGCAGGGGGCCTAGGTCGTGGGCAATGACCTGCTGCTGGATCTGATCTCCCAGCCACTCCGGCGTGTCATCGTCCACGTCAATATTGGAGCACGTCCCTATGACACCTACCGCGGTGCTGGTGCTCATGACACCCGGTGTCTGCGACCATCATGGGGTGACCGATCCGAGAATGTCGTCGCCGGCTAACGCCGCTGGCGATCATTCGACGCCGGCCGCCCCCGGCTCAGAGCACCTGGGCGATGAGCATCCGGTCACCGAAGACCACGTCACCGTCGCACTTCCCCGGCCAGCCCAGGACCCCAATGCGTCTGATGTGCAAGCAACGGTGGTGATCGAAGACGGAGTCATCCCCCGGCGTCTGCGCCGCCCCCTTGACCTCGCCCGGTTCGTGCTGGCATTGCTCGTCATAGCCGGTGTCGTAGCGCTGGCCTTCTTCGCCTCCGGAACCACCGAGGGCATCGAAGAAGACATCATTTCTGGAACCGATCGACTACCTGCCGCGGTCGTGCTGACGCTCAATATTGTGGCCGGCCTAGGTCTGGTTGGTCTGCCTGTTGCGGCGGCCATCAACCTTGTCATTCGCCGTCGTGTGCGCCAACTCTTTGATGCCCTCCTCGGGTTACTCGTCACCGTCATCACGCTCACCGCAACTAACTTTTTGGTCGGTGAGTACGCCTCGGCACAGTTCAACGCCGCACTGACCGGCTCAGGCACCAGCGGCGTCAGCCTCACCGCGCCCGTCATTGCCGGACTCGTCAGTTTCGTGACCATCGCTCGCCTGCTCAGCCGACGTTCCTGGAACGCCCTCAGCGTGGTCGTCATCTCTTCCCTCCTCATCGTCGCCCTCCTCAGTGGCGCTACGGCCGTACCCGGGCTCGCCATCACAGTGTTCTTCGGCTGGATGATCGGATTGCTGCTGCGCTATGCGCTGGGCACCCCAACCACTCGGCCGTCCGGCGTCCAGGTAGCCGACGCAATGGCACGCGGTTCCTACCCCCTGTCCATGCTGCGCGCCTCGCGCAGCACCTCGGTGGGTCGCCGCTATCGAGCGACCACGCGCGACGGAGGCCCCATGGAGGTGGTCGTCTTTGACCGAGATTTAGAAGGGGCCGGACTCCTCCGTTCAGCGTGGCGAGCGTTGCGGCTGCGCGAAGAATCAGCAGATTCCAGCTTCAACATGCGCCGCTCCCTAGACCATGCCGCACTCATGGCCTACGCCTGCGAATCAGCTCACATTCCCGTGCCTCGACTATTGCTTGCCAGCGAGGTTGGACCCGATTCCACCCTTCTCGGCTATGAGTTCGTCGTTGGACAGCGGTTTTCGCAGGTGACCAACGCCGACCTCACCGATGATGATCTGCGCGCTACGTGGCAGGCGGTCCACAACCTGCACACCCACCAGATGGCCCATCGCGCGCTTACCGCAGATAACCTACTGCGCGATTCTGATGGACAGATTTACCTCCTGGGTGAGTCACGGGGCCTGGTTGCTGCCAGCGATGTGACCCAACGCATCGACATCGCCGAATTACTGTGCACGCTGGCCATGATTGTGGGCGCCGATCGGGCTGTTCGCACCGGGCGTCAGGTACTCGGCGTTAGTGCCCTCGCCCGCGCTCTCCCCGTACTTCAGCCGGTTGCGCTGTCTCAACCAACCCGCAAGGCCATGCGAAAGCGACGAGACCTCATGGTCGCGTTGCGCGATGCTCTCGTGGAAATTCGGCCCGACGGCGACGTCGAACAGATCCGCCTAGAACGCATCAAGCCGCGTACTTTGATCATGATTGTCGTAGGCGGGATCGCAGCCTACGTTTTGCTATCTCAACTTGCTCAGGTCGATCTGGTCACGCTTGTTACCAGCGCCTCCCTCACCTGGCTTGCCGTTGCATTCATCGCAGCGATTGCCACATATCCCGGTGCTGCATGGTCGCTCAGCGGATTCGTACCCGAGCGATTATCGTTGCGGCGCACCGTCCTTGCTCAGATCGCAGGCGACTTCGCCACGCTCGTTTCACCCCCCACGCTCGGCGCAATCGCCATCAATCTGCGTTACCTCACCAAGGCTGGCCTGCACCCAGCCCTTGCAGCCGCCAGCGTTGGGGTATCCCAGGTGGGTGCTTTCGCGGTTCACATCGTTTTGCTCAGTGGCTTCGCTATCGCAGCCGGAACACAGTCAGACTTCACCTTCGATCCGCCACCGTGGGCGGTGATAGCCGCGATCGTCGTCGCGCTGCTCATCATCATTGCCTTCGCTATTCCATGGGTGCGCCGCACGGTGTTTAGCCGGCTACGCCCGCTCTTGCGCGAGGTAATTCCTCGACTTATTACGGTGGCTCAACGACCCACCAAGTTGCTGGAAGGCATCGGTGGCATCCTGCTGCTCAACCTCGGCTACATCATTACTCTCATCGCCTGCGTGCGGGCATTTGATGGCGATCTGAATGTGGCAGCGATCGCGGTGGTGTATCTGGCGGGTGCGACGATCGGCCAGGTAGCCCCCACCCCCGGCGGTCTTGGTGCCGTCGAAGCCGCGCTAGCCGCCGGACTCACCGCGGCCGGGCTCCCCGGCGGTGTAGCCGTATCCAGTGTTCTGCTCTTCCGCCTCATCACTTTTTGGATACCCACGGTCCCGGGCTACTTCGCCTTTAATTGGCTCACCAAAAAAGGTGCCCTCTAGGTTTGCACCTGTTGCTAGTGTTCGGCCATGAGCGATGACGCAGTAACAATTACCCCACTCACCGACGGACCCCTCGAAGTCAAGGGAGCGACCACGGTCACCAACAGCGCTGGGGAACCGATCGAAGAATCTGATCGCACCTACCTGTGCCGCTGTGGTGCCTCGGCTAAGAAGCCGTTTTGCGATGGCTCCCACAAAAAAGCTGGCTTCACCTCAACCGTGTAGTAGAAGCGTCTAGTAGAACTGAGTCACCAGCAGAGTCAAGAGCGGTGCTACCACCAACGCCGGTAATAGGTCCCCCACCGCAATGGTGCTGACGCGCAACAGACGCAGCCCGATACCGATGATCAAGATCCCGCCGGTTGCGGTAATGGAGGCCACCACGGATGCGGCGACAACGCTGCCCACGCCGATGCCCAGTAGCGTAATGATCCCCTGCAAGATGCCCACCGGGATGACAGATAGCGCAACGCCCCAACCGAGCGTGGCAGCAAATGCCACCGATGCAACGCCATCGAGGGTGGACTTCAACGCCAACTGTTCGATTCCTTGACCCAGCCCATCACTGAGGGCACCGAGGATCGCCAGCGGCCCGATACAAAACAGCAGTGACGCGTCGACGAACCCCTCAATGAAGCGTCGTCGTTCCTCGCTGCCCTCTTTTTTGGCGAAGCGCCGCTGGAGCCATCCGCCCATCCCCTCGAGGCGCGCTTCGATGCGTAGTAGCGAACCAATAACGCCGCCGATCACGACAGCGGCAAGACAGATCAAGATCGGTGCAGCCGAGCCGACATCGCCAATCCAGTCAGCATCGAGTAGAGCGGCAACATTGAGCGCTGCAACCACAAGGACGACCAGCCCGAGGGCTTGGGTGATGAGTTCGCGGGTGCGATCGGGCAGGCGGGAACCGAGCAGAATGCCCAGACCGGAGCCGACAATGATCGCTGCCATATTCAGCAGTGTCCCGGCTCCGCGCACCGGCGCAGTCTAGTAGGCAGCCTGGTGTGGCTCGATCTGGTCAACCCAGGCTGCGATTCCGCCGCCCACATGGATGGCATCGGTAAAGCCTGCGCCCTTCACCACGGCCAATGCTTCAGCCGACCTTCCGCCCACTTTGCAATGCAGCACAACAGGTTTATCGGTGGGTAGTTTCTCTAACGCGGATCCATCCATGAACTCACCCTTGGGAATCAAAATGGCGCCGGGAATCTGGGAGATTTCCCATTCAACCGGCTCCCTCACATCAATGAGAACGAAGTCTCGTTCGCCTCGTTCACGTTCATCAAGCATCTGCTTGAGTTCACGAACGTTGATGGTGGAATCTCGTGCAGCATCGGCAGCCTCGGTTGAAATAGACCCGCAAAAAGCCTCGTAGTCAATGAGTTCGGTTACGGTGGCGTGCTCACCGCACACCGCGCAATCAGGGTCTTTACGAACTCGGACCTCGCGGTAGGTCATCTCTAGTGCGTCATACACCTTGAGTCGACCCACGAGTGGTTCGCCAATGCCGACGATCAACTTGATTGCCTCGGTGACCTGGATGGAACCGATAGAACCGCAGAGCACGCCCAGCACGCCACCCTCTGCGCACGAGGGCACCATGCCCGGGGGTGGGGGTTCGGGGTACAGGCAGCGGTAGCACGGGCCAAATTCAGACCAAAAAACACTGGCCTGTCCGTCGAACCTAAAAATCGATCCCCAGACGTAGGGCTTATTGAGCAGAACGCAGGCATCGTTGACCAGGTAGCGCGTAGCGAAGTTGTCGGTGCCGTCGACGATCAGGTCGTAGTCGGCGAAGATGCCCATCACATTGGTGGAGTCCAACCGCTCCTCGTGCATGATCACATCGACGTAGGGGTTGATCTCCTTGATGCTGTCGCGGGCGCTTTCTGCCTTGGGCCGACCAATATCACTCGCACCATGGATGATTTGACGCTGAAGATTAGATTCATCGACCACGTCGAACTCCACGATGCCCAAGGTGCCAACACCGGCAGCAGCGAGATACATCAAGGCAGGTGAGCCCAAGCCCCCTGCGCCCACGCATAGGACGCGGGCGTTTTTCAGGCGCTTCTGACCATTCATTCCCACATCGGGGATGATCAGATGGCGGCTGTAACGACGCACCTCATCGATGCTCAGGTCGGTGGCTGGCTCGACCAACGGGGGTAGCACGATGGGGGTTGACATAGGAGTTCTCCTCACACGGGCGGCAGTGGCGGCTGACGGGCGCTAGCGTCTTTGACAGTGCAACAACGGGGACGGGGGATGTGTTCCCACCCTAGGGGCGACCCACCAGATCCCGCCACGCCGCGGCAACCTCCGCCGGGTGTTCCATCATCGCAACATGGCCGGAGTCAGGCAGCACCACCACGTGGGCATCGCGAAAGTGTCGGGTAATGCGGTGGGCACCCTTAGGATCGACCAATTGATCTCGCTGCCCGTAAACGGCGAGGGTCGGACACTCGATACGCTCGGCCAACTTCCACACTCGATTGCGTCGAGGGTCCACAAAGGTAGAGATGAGTCCACGCAAAGACGACAGCGTGGCATCGGTGACGTAGGGCAGCTCATCGCGCCTGAGCACTTCGTCGGCAATAAGTTCGCGTCGATCATCGGCCATACGTTCCGGTCGACCATACACCGAGCGAACCGTGTCGTTGACCCGTTGTTCCACCGGAAGTTGCAGGTATCGGCGAACCAGGCGTTCACCGACGCCGGGGATAGCAATAACCGGCATATGTGCTGCCCCCCGCTGAATTCGAGTGCTTGGCAGCGCCGGTGAAAGGAGGGTCAAGGTGGCCACCAGGTCGGGGCGATCAGCGGCTAAATGCACCGCAACGTTCCCGCCAAGTGAATTACCGAACACGTGAAAACTCCGCGCGAAGCCCACGTTGCGATTGAGTGCATCAAGTAGTCGTGCCACCTGGCGAGCGTGCCCACTGGGCCGATAATCGCCATCTCGCGGCGGTGGCGAAAACCCGAACCCGGGCAGATCAATCGCCGTCATTGCAAGGTCGTCATCAAGCACATCCATGAGCTCGATCCAGTTCAGGGAAGAGCCACCCAGACCGTGGATCATCACAGCCTGCGGCCGGTCCTGCGACATCACCGGCATCCCATCAACGATCGATGTATGACGATGTGACACCCGAACGTTGACGGCCCCGTCGGGCATGGGCAGCAGATGCGGCGACCAACTCAATGACGATGACACGTTCACCATGATCACCCCTGAAGGCATTGCGATCACGGTTGGGGGTCAGGCTCTCGTTACGATGTGGGCATGTCGGTAGCCGGGGAACGCGCCACCACGCGGTTGCCCCGTGAGGAACGTCGAGCTCAACTCCTCATCGCCGCCCGCGAAGTATTCGTGGCCCAGGGTTACCACGTCGCTGGGATGGATGACATCGCTGACCGCGCCGGCGTAAGCAAGCCGGTTCTTTACCAGCATTTCCCGGGGAAACTGGATCTCTACCTTGCCCTCCTCGACGAGGGGATTGGCGAACTTCTGCGCACCGTCCAGATCGCTATGGCCACCACCACCGACAACCAGCAGCGCGTTCGGGCGGCGGTGGGTGCGTACTTTGAATTCGTGGATGAGCCGGACAGCCCCTACCGGCTGATCTTCGAAAGTGATCTGCCACACGAACCTGCCGTGCGCGACCGGATGGAGGCAGCCGACGCAGCCACCGCCGGTCTCCTCAGCCGCGTGATCGCTACCGACACCGGGCTATCCGAAGAAGAGGCCCACCTACTGGCCGGCGGTTTACTCGGTATGGCCCACGTCGCCGCCCGCAGCTGGTTGCGCGACCGCGACGACGTTGCCCGATCCACCGCCATCGATCTTGTCTCGTCGCTGGGTTGGCGTGGCATCCGCGGTTTCCCCCGCAGTCACCCGCCCATGCCAGACGCCTGATCCTGGGTTAGCCTGCACATAGATTGATACGGGCGCGACCCTCGACGAGCCGCACCGTGCATCTGGCACAGCATTACCGTCTACCCGCCTGGGTTGGCTGTTCACCGTCGTGGGAGGCGTTGTTCGTGGAGGTCAAGATTGGCGTACTGCATACCGCTCGCGAAATCACGTTCGACAGCGCCGATTCCGCAGGGGATATCACCAAGGCAGTGCAAAAAGCTCTCACCGATGGCGCGGTCCTCAACCTGAGTGACGACCGGGGTCGCACCATTATGATTCCTGCCGACCGCATTGCCTACGTCGAACTCGGCGACTCGGCCAGCCGCCGCGTGGGGTTTGGCAGCACCTCTTAAGCAGCTAGCCCCAGTGTTTGCATGCGGGCCGCGTGCGCGTCAGTCATCCGGGCAAACATGCGCCCAATTTCCGCCAAATCTGCACCCGGCTGCTCGACATTGCCGACCAGAAGATGTGTCAGCCCATCGCGGTCCACCGCGACCCGCTGTGCCTGACTGAGCGCCTCGCCCACCAACCGCCGCCCCCACAGGGCCAACCGGCCAGCGACCCGCGGATCCTGGGCAATTCCCTCACGAACTCGCCGAATCACGTAGTCGGAGGCGCCCGGGTCAGCACACACGCTCAGCACGACGGCTTGCGTATCGGGATCAATATAGGCGGCGATCTCACGGTAGAAGTCAGTTGCTATCCCGTCGCCAACATAAACCTTCACCAACCCCTCCCACCAGTCGCTCGGCGCGGTGTGGTCGTGGAAACCGATGATCGCTGCCCGAAATGGGGTCATCGCGTCGTTGACGTTTACCCCGAGTTGTTCGAGTCGGGCTTTGAGCATGGTGAAATGACTAAACTCATTGCCTACCAGCGAAAGTAGCGCCACTTCATCTTCAATGGTGGGTGCCAGCGCAGCATCGGCGGCCATGCGCTGACAGGCGCTGAGTTCGCCGTAGGCCAAAACTCCGAGTAAATCAACAACGCCGGCGCGGTACTCCGGCGTCCAACTCAACGGATCGGCCGAAATCTGCTCACGAATGACCTGTCCCTCGCCCACAGGTCCAGACCCTAGTACCCATCGGGGTAGGATGGGCACGCTGCAACCGCAGCATGAGGAGGGGCGTGAGTCCCTAAATTCATTGACCGCCCCAACCAGATTCGCGAATCCAGCGTGGATACGCGATTGAAGACCAGCGACACGCGCGTCGGCGCCCCCGAATATCTACCGATATCCGCCCTCGGGTGCGGTGCCCGCGAACTCGCATCGAATGTGTGGAGAATCCCCTGAACCCCGTAACAGATACAACGCAAACCGAAACCGCAGTAGCCGAAGTGGCAGCAGATAACGGCATCGAAGAGTCACCGCTGACTCCGCCGGAGATCCCCCCGACCTTTGCCGAACTTGGCGCCGACCCCGCCATCGTGGCGGCGCTGGCCGAACAAGGCATTGAACAGGCCTTTCCGATCCAGGCCATGTGTCTGCCCCTCGCTCGAGAAGGACGCGACCTGATTGGCCAGGCCAAGACCGGCACCGGAAAAACCCTTGGATTTGGCATCCCGCTACTCATGAACATTGAGTCCAACGGCACCAAAGGTGCTGCACCACAGGCACTCATCGTTGTGCCCACCCGTGAACTTTGCCTTCAGGTTGCCACCGACCTAGAGCGTGCCAGCGCCAAGATGGGCACGCGCGTATTGAGTGTGTACGGCGGCCGCGCATACGAACCCCAAATCGATGCGCTTACTCGCGGTGTCGAGGTGGTCGTGGGCACCCCCGGGCGCCTGATTGACCTAGCCCAGCGCGGCAATCTGCGCCTCGGCGAAGTGCGCGTGCTCGTCCTCGATGAGGCTGACGAGATGCTCGACATGGGGTTCCTCCCCGATGTTGAACGCATCGTTGCTCTGATTCCTCCCGTCCGCCAAACGATGCTTTTCTCGGCCACGATGCCGGGGCAAATCGTGAACCTTGCTCGTCGGTACATGACCAAGCCCACCCACATCCGAGCAAGCACTCCCGGTGATGAAAGCGCCACCGTCGACACCATTGAGCAGCATGTGTGGCGAGCACACCCCATGGACAAGGTCGAGCTCTTAGCGCGCATCCTGCAAGCGAAGGATCGTGGCCTGGTGATGGTGTTTACCCGCACTAAGCGCAAGGCACAGAAAGTGGCCGACGATCTCACCGAGCGCGGTTTCGCCGTGGCTAGCGTCCACGGAGACCTAGGCCAAGGAGCACGCGAGCAGGCACTTCGTGCGTTTCGCACGGGCAAGGTTGACGTTCTCGTGGCAACCGACGTGGCAGCGCGAGGTATCGATGTTGAAGGCGTTACCCACGTCATCAACTACGAATGCCCAGACGATGAAAAAACCTACCTGCATCGCGTCGGTCGCACCGGCCGCGCAGGTGCATCCGGTGTGGCGGTCACCCTAGTGGACTGGGCCGACATCGCACGCTGGCAGATGATCAACAAGGCCCTAGGTTTGGCCTTTGCCGAACCTGTCGAAACGTACTCCACGAGCGATCATGTTTTCACCGGACTCAGCATCGACCCGAGTGTTTCTGGAAAACTGCCCCGCACCTCCCGCACTCGTGCCGGCCTAGGCGCCGAAGAGGTTGAGGACATCGGCGGTCCCGGGAAATCTGGGGGCCAAAAAACTACGCGTTCCCCGCGCGGCTCACGAACTACCGATGCGCCGGCAAAGAAGAAGGCCCATACCCCGGACGCAACGAAACGCCGTCAGCGGCGTCGGACCCGCGGCGGCACCGGCCCAGCCAGCGCCCCGGCAGAGTAGTTCACTTCCCTTCCCACAACCCCCACCCGGTGAGTGTTGCGACCAGGCCGGGGGTTGTGTGGAGGTCATCAAGCTCAGATCGACTAAACCAACGGGCCTCAGCCGCGTCGTCGCCGGCCATCACCTCGCCAGAGTGGCCATGGGAGAAATAATCGTGCACGATGAAAATCTCCTCAGGGCCCGCAGGAATGTCGATCACTCCCGCCAGCCCGCCCGGTTGCACTGTCAGGCCGGTTTCTTCACGAATTTCGCGCACGAGTGCCTGCGCGTGTGTTTCGCCCGGTTCTATCCGCCCTCCGGGCAGCGACCAGGCACCCCGAGAGGGCGAATGACCACGCTTGATCAGCAGCAGCCGCCCCTGCAGATCAAAAATAATGCCACCCACGCAGTGAATTTCCATCGCCATCGGTGCCCTCCCTATCGCCGTCATCGACATCAATCCCCCCGGCTACGCCGCACTGATCAGCCGGTGCCGTAGCCTAGCCCGTCATGACGCAGGAGAATTTGACCATCCCTCGGCCCGTATCTTCCTGGGCCCGCCCACTTTTTGGCATTAACGCCCTCGTTGCGTGGAGCGGGGTGATCTTGCAATTTGTCATCACCACCCTGGGCACCTATCCCAGCGACAACACGGTGCCATCCATCCTGGGCAACAACGAACAGGGCGCCCTAGGTCGAATTTTCGACTACTTCACCTACTTCACGATCCTGTCCAACATTCTCGTCGCGGTCATTCTCACGATTCTGTTTGTCAATCCCAATCGCGATGGTCGTCTTTTCCGCGTGCTCCGCCTTGACACGGTCTTGATGATCACCGTGACCGGTGTGGTGTACAACCTGATTCTGGCCGGCGACTCAAGCCCGGAGGGGCTGGGCGCCATCGCCAATTCCATTGAACACCAGATCACTCCCGTACTGACGGTGCTGGTGTGGCTGATTGTGGGCCCACGTGGATGGATCAATCCGCGGGTGATGGCCCTATCCTTCGTGCTACCCATCGCCTGGTTGGTTTTCGCGCTGATCCGCGGTGCAATCATTGACGCCTACCCGTACCCGTTCGTTGACGTCGTGACAAACGGCTACGGGACGGTGATGATCAATGTGGTGGGAATCGTGGTCTTCGCCCTGATCCTCAACCTTATTTTTTGGGGCCTGGACCGCCTGCTACGAACACGTCGGTCACGAGCGTAATTTGTAGTTCTCCAACAACCGCCGCGCGATAATCATCTTCTGGATGTCTGCGGTGCCTTCACCAATCATCAGCATGGGCGCTTCACGGTAAAGGCGTTCAATCTCATACTCTTTGGAGTAACCGTATCCGCCATGAATGCGGAAGGAGTCTTCCACGACCTCCTTGCAGTATTCACTGGCCAGCATCTTCGCCATCCCTGATTCCAGGTCGTTGCGGTCGCCCGAGTCTTTCTTGCGCGCCGCCATAATCATCATCTGGTGAGCGGCCTCCACCTTGGTCGCCATCTCGGCCAACCGGAACGCTACCGCCTGGTGTTCGGCGATGGGTTTGCCGAACGTGACACGCTGCTGGGCATATTCGACGCCCAGCTCGAAGGCTCGGGTTGCCAAGCCGCATGCTCTGGCAGCGACATTCACGCGACCCACCTCTACCCCGTCCATCATCTGGTAGAAGCCCTGACCGCATTCACCACCGAGCACGGTATCGGCGGGTAGCCGGAAGTTATCCATGATGAGTTCAGTGGTGTCCACACCCTTGTAGCCCATTTTTTCGATCTTGCCCGGAATCGTGAGCCCCGGTAGCACCTCCCCGAAACCAGCGGGCTTCTCAATCAAAAACGTAGTCATGCGGCGATACACACTGGCATCTTCTGCACTCTCACCATCGGTGCGCACGAGCACGGCCACCAGGGTGGAGGAGCCCCCATTGGTGAGCCACATTTTCTGGCCGTTCAAGACAAACTCGTCGCCTTCGCGAACGGCCTTACTCTGAATCGCGGATACATCAGATCCGCATCCGGGCTCAGACATTGAGAACGCACCGCGCACATCACCGGTGGCCATGCGGGGTAGGAAATGGGCTTTTTGCTCGTCTGTGCCGTGCTGCATCAGCATCCAGGCGACGATGAAGTGGGTGTTGACCACACCGCTGACGCTCATCCATCCACGCGCGATTTCTTCGATGACCAGCGCATAGGTCAACAGTGACTCGCCTAAACCGCCGTACTCCTCGGGGATCATCAGGCCGAAGACGCCGAGTTCCTTCAGGCCCTCAACGATGTCGGCCGGGTACTCATCCTTGTGCTCGAGGAAATTAGCGTTGGGCAGGATTTCGTTATCGACGAAGTCGCGAACGGCTTCCAGGATCTGCTCCTGCACATCGGTTAAGCCGTCAGTTTGAGCGAGTCGCGACATGATTCCTCCGGGCGATGATGGATGCGGGTGTCTCAGGCGGTACACACGCGTTCCGATGATGCTAACGGACGTTCACCAAATCGGCTCTGTCTAGCGCATTGGGTGGCGCCACAGGCCCGCGCCCGGGTTCTGCGCTGCCACCACCGCCAACAGCGGAAGTGCGAGCAACGGCAATACGGTCACCAGGGACACCCCGACGGTTTCGGCCAGCACAACCTGGCCCGTTGCAAGGGGCAGCCAGATGAGAGTGACACCAACAATGCGATGCCCGACATCGGCGGTGACCACCAGAATTTGATCACGCACGTACAGGGCAGCTCCGGCCGCACCCAGAGCCGCTGGGGCTGCCGATAGGGCCAGCGGTGCACCGGGAAAAACCTGAGGCAGCAGGGCAAGAAAGAGGCATAGCGAAATTAATGCAAAAGCCGCAACGGCCGCCCTGCGCGTGGGTCGCCGAGTGATTTCACGCCAGTTGCGCCGTCGGGCCGGAGCCCACGCACGCTGGTCCGGTGCGGCGGCGTGCTGATCTGACGGGGTAGCGGAGGCGCTGTGGAGCAGCACATCGCGGGCCTGGCAGAGCAGCCGGAAATGCGCTGGGTCGCCACCGTGGTCTGGGTGGGCCATCCGTGCCCACAGGCGCCACGCGGCCCGCACCTGTTCCGGTGACGCAGTCGCGTCGATGCCCAGATGACGGCGCGCCGCACCGGGAGTCAACCCAACACCTCACTCACCGCGTGTCATAACCGATGGCGCGCTAGACCTGCGGGGGCGTGAATTGTTCGTTGCGCACCATGCCTGCGGCCCGGCCCTTTGCCGCGATAACCAGCGCCATCTTGCGGCTTGCCTCATCGATCATCTCGTCGCCGAGCATCACTGCGCCCTTGGCTCCACCGGCTGCGGAGGTGAAGAACTCATAGCTATCCAGAATCAATTCAGCGTGGTCGTAGTCCTCTTGTCGCGGGCTGTACACCTCGTTGGCGGCGTCTACCTGGCCGGGATGTAGCACCCACTTGCCATCAAAGCCCAGGGCCGCACTGCGACCGGCCACTCTGCGGTAGCCATCAACATCCCTAATTTGCAGGTAGGGACCATCGATGGCGTGCAGGTCATAGGCACGTGCAGCCATGAGAATGCGCATCAAGATGTAGTGGTAGGCGTCGCCGGTGTCATAGCCCGGTGGGTTCTC
>Ga0075118_10000984_pt1 | contig 22593 bp, 25 predicted proteins | sample AntAceMetag02UKE_FD_69794 | JGI IMG/M metagenome (GOLD analysis project Ga0075118, IMG submission 69794) | Saline lake microbial communities from Ace Lake, Antarctica - Antarctic Ace Lake Metagenome 02UKE | ecosystem: Environmental > Aquatic > Non-marine Saline and Alkaline > Saline | place...
GGGCCAGTCAACTCGAGAGAACACCGTGGCCGGCCCGCGCGCACTTGAGCATTTGGTCGACACCGTCCTCACCTTTGAAGGCGATCGGGCCACCTCGCTGCGTCTCCTGCGCGCCACAAAGAACCGCTATGGCCCAGCAGATGAAGTCGTCGCCTACGAGCAAACCGAGAGTGGCCTGCGCGAGGTGGTGGATCCCTCGGAGTTGTTCCGCGGCCAACGCGATTCACCCGTGGCCGGCACGTGCGTCACCGTCACCATGGAAGGTCGTCGCGCGCTCATTGCTGAAATTCAGGTGCTGCTAGGCACCTCCCAAAACTATCGACACATCGTGACCGGCATCGACACCACCCGGGTGGCCACCCTGGCCGCGGTCACCGATCGGTTTGCCACCACCAAACTCAGCGGGCGCGATCTCTTCGTGGCCACGGTGGGCGGCGCCCGAATTGGTGACCCCGGTGCCGATCTCGCGATTTGTCTCGCCATCGCATCTGGGCTGCGCGATACGGCGGTACCGGCCAATGTCATCGCCATCGGTGAGGTCGCGCTGTCGGGCGATATTCGCCCCGTACCCAACCTGGCCGCCCGAGTCAGTGAAGCGGTTCGACTCGGCTATCGACGCATCCTGGTACCCAAGGGTTCGCGAGAACGAATTCCCGCCCACTCCAATGCGCTCTATGAACTCGCGCACCTCAAAGCCGCGGTTGAACGACTCGAAGAGTTGTCCTAGCAGGTTCGGTATTACTCCAACCGAATCGCGGTTGGCAAACTTTCAATGGTGCCGTTGCGGCCCACCACCGTGTACTCCCCCGCATCGAGTAGTGGTTGATCCGGTGGGCAACCGGCCGCGCTGGTGCGACCATCCCACATCAGCTGCGTGGTGAACTCATCACCGCGGAGGAAAGAGATGATGTCGGAGGCATCGTTGGGATTGCAGTCATCTGATGACCACAGCACCTGGCCCTGCAACTCGATGCGTAGTTCATTAGCGCCGGGCCCCACATTGCGGCGGCATTCCACGGTGCCGATGTTGGTAATCGTGAGCTTCAGCGTGGGTGTGCTGCCCACCGGATAAATGGGTAGCTCCGAGGACGCTTCAACCAGAATGTCTTGATCCAGACACATGTCGTCGGTGCGGGTGGGTGATGGCACCGGCGGAGTGGTGGGCGCCGGAGTCGGGGTAGTTGTGGCTGACTGGGTAGGCGAGGGTGCCGGGGTTGGTCCGGCATCTCCACCGTCGCCGCCACCGCCGCGGAAGAACAGGAACCACACGAGGAAGAAAACCAACACGAGCACGCCAATGACCACCAGGCGCCGACGCCAGTAAACGCCTGGGGCCTGGGGCCCGATGGGATTCATGATGGTGCTCACGAGGAGGCACGGTATCGCCTTATTGGGCAATGCGTGTCAGCATCCATGGGTGCATGCACCTCCTTCGACTGAGAGCGACTCCACATTCACTACTTTAGTTCTGTCCTGGTTTGATATAAATTGTCGTGACTTGCCCTGGCAAAACAGACCGGATTCCACCGATAATCGGATGTGGGCGTGGCCAGTTTTGGTGAGCGAAATCATGCTTCAACAGACCCCGGTGGCCCGAGTTTTGCCGGCCTGGCGGGCCTGGATGAGCCGCTGGCCCACCCCGGCCGATCTGGCGGCATCGCCCACCGCTGAGGTTATTCGGGCCTGGGATCGCCTGGGCTACCCACGCCGCGCCATTCGGTTGCACCGGGCAGCGCAGGTGATCGTTGCCGACCACGGTGGCTACGTTCCCAGCGACCTCGATGCCCTGCTAGCCCTGCCCGGCGTGGGCGAATACACCGCCGGTGCGGTGCGTGCTTTCGCTTTCGACATTCCCGCTCTCACCCTGGACACAAACGTTCGGCGAGTACTTGCTCGCTACCTGCACGGCCAGGCACTGCCCACGGGGCAGGTGACTCGCGCCGAACGCGAACTCACGTGGTCGATCATGCCTGCCGATGGTGAGACCAAGTGGATGGCCGGACTCATGGAACTCGGCGCCCTAGTGTGCACGGCGAAAAAACCGGACTGCAATCACTGCCCGCTGGTGACCGACTGCGCCTGGGTAGCGGCCGGGTCTCCCCCTTCTATCCAACCGCCGCGTCGCCAACCTCAATATGTCGGATCAGACCGGCAGGCTCGCGGACACATTCTGGCGATGCTGCGCAATGACGTAGAAGTGCTGGATCTCAACACCGTGCAGGCCGGTAACGATTACGTCTGGGCCGATGAAGCACAGGCGGAGCGGGCCCTTTCGGGCCTGACAAGTGACGGACTAATCAATTTGCGCGCCGATGGGAAGTACTGCCTCCCAACGTGATCCGCCCCTAGTGGTTCGCGCCCTCGGTCTGTCGTCGCCACCGAATCCCGGCCTCAACAAAGTCGTCAATTTCGCCGTCGAGCACGGCAGCGGTGTTGCCTGTCTCGTGTTCGGTGCGTAGGTCTTTCACCATTTGGTACGGGTGCAGCACATAGGAGCGCATCTGGGTGCCCCACGAGCCGGCTGAGTCATCCTTCAACGCATTCATCTTGGCCTGTTCTTCACGGCGCCGAAACTCCAGCAGTCGCGATTGCAGCACGCGCATCGCCGCAGCACGGTTTTGAATCTGTGATTTTTCGTTCTGGCAGGTCACGATGATTCCTGTCGGCAGATGCGTCATCCGCACTGCAGAGTCGGTGGTGTTCACGCTCTGCCCGCCGGGACCCGAGGAGCGAAACACGTCGATGCGAATCTCATTTTCGGGAATATCAACATGGTCGGTTTGCTCCGTTACCGGCAACACCTCTACCGCGGCAAAGGATGTTTGCCGTCGACCCTGATTGTCAAAGGGGCTAATACGAACCAACCGATGGGTACCCTGCTCCACCGAAAGCGTGCCGTAGGCATAGGGCGCTTTCACCGCGAACGTAGCCGACTTGATGCCGGCCTCTTCCGCATACGAAGTGTCGTACACCTCAATTGGCCAGCCATGCCGTTCGCAGTAGCGCACGTACAGGCGCAGCAGCATCTCTGCCCAGTCGGCCGCATCAACGCCACCGGCCTCACTTCGAATGGTTACCAGCGCTTCGCGCATGTCGTACTCCCCCGACAGCAGCGTGCGCACCTCAAGTTCGGCGAGGAGTTTTTCTAGCGACACCAGTTCTCTAGCGGCCTCAGCCCGACTATCCGCGTCATCTTCATCCTCGGCTAATTCCACCAGGACGGCGAGGTCATCGACGCGCCGACGCAGCGACTCCACACGTCTAATCTCACCCTGCATCAAAGAAAGTCGTGACGTGACGGCCTGGGCATGCACCTGGTCGTCCCACAAATCGGGCGCACCGGCCTCAGCCTCAAGGTCAATCACCGCTAGCCGCATGGCGGGCAAATCCAGCACCGCCTCGACGCTGTTGAGAATCTGGCGCATATGCGACAGAGATTCCTCGATTTCGGCAGCGTCCACGATGTGTCACTCTATGGCTGAACCACCTGACTGAACCACGCAGGCTCCCGAGCGTGAATCGCCAAGCGCCTTACTGCCCGCGATCCATGGTGCCTAGCCCGGTCGATACATCAGCTGCGCACCCGCCTGCGCGGTGAGGGTTTGAGTACCAAGACCGGTCAGCCAGCCACTCATGGGTGGACGCATCGTGGTGCGGGCGGTTACCACCACCACCTCACTGTCAAGTTGTACGCGCGTGAGCACCACCTCCGGGGTTGCCCGCAATTGGGCACGCACCCGGGCGCGAACCTGTGCCGCTTCCAACACGATGCCTGCACCTGCCCCCTGCTGGTAATAGGTGGGCAGGTCAATGGCCTGTGCACCGGCCAACGCCGCTGAATCAACCGCGGCCTGCAGGCTACGTCGGGCGATGAAGACCGACGTGACGTCGACAACAACGCCAACCGCCAGGATGCAGATCACGATAAAGCCAATGGACGCCACCATGATGCTGCCCCCGTCGTGGCTCTTCGCCGTCGCAGGAGTGCTCATGACGAGGTTCGATAAACGTCGACGGGTGTGTGATGGGTGACCGTGACCGGGATGGAGCCTGCGGTAGTTTCAGCGAGCCAGTCGGGCAGGAAGGGCAGCCGGACCCGCATCGAAATGCGTGCTTCCACGGTGGATCCCGGTGCCAGACACACGGCCGTTGAACAGGTCAGCGCAAGTGGCGCATTGAGCGGGGCAAAGCCCTGATCTGCCAGGGCAAGGGCCGCTGCGGCCGTGGCCACCTGGCGACCCTGAACGGGTGAATCAGCCTGGGCGAAGACCCGACCTGCCTCCCTCACCGCCTGGGTTGCGGCATAACTGGCAGCCTGCACCTGCATCACGGCAATGACCACGTAGACCAGGGGCATCAGCACCAGAACCACCAGCACCACGAACTCGATGACCGCCGAGCCGGTGTCATCGCGGCCGCGCAAACGCAAACGCGCCAGCATCAGGGCCGCTCCACGAAAGCATGACCTTCCACGGTCAGTACCTGCGGACCCACGAGGCCGAAGAGGGGAAGGTTGCCGGTGACCTGCACCCGGATGGCAGGTGCACCGGCAATTCGAATGTGGCTGGCCTGGATTTGCGCTGTTTGGTTGCCGAGCGCTTCAGTCAACACTTCACGGGTGCGCACTTCACCCGCCCGCGGTTGGGCTCCGGCTAGTGCCGCGGCACGGGCACCCTCGGCAGCCGCGGCGATCATCGTGGACCGAACGTGCATGGTCAAGACCAACTGCACCACGGCCATCGCCACGAGTAGCAGGAGTGGCATCACCAGAGCAAAATCGGTAACTGCGCTACCGCGATCACTCCTCGCTCGCCATCGAGTCACGGGCCGGTGACGCTACTGATCGCTCGATCCAAAATGCCGGTCAGCGCATCGTCTGCCACCAGCCACAGTGCGGTGACTAGGCCCGCGCTCATCACGGCCACCAACACCCATCCGGGTACGTCACCACGATCATTTCGCGGTGACGTCAGGTCAGCAATCAATTGATAAAGACGACGACGAAGTGCGTTCACGGGAACTCCTCTGTTGTGCATAGTTGGTTAATGGACATTCGTTGAAGGGTGATCAAGGAACAGTGAAGGAAAGTCCGTAGACACCGGGGTAGAGGGCGATCACGACCAGCATTGGCAGGACGAGAAAAACGATGGGGGCGATCATGAGAGATTCCTTTTTCGAAGCCCCCTCCATTAACTGGCGCCGACTCGCTGCTCGAGAGTCGGCAGCCTGCGCTCGCAGAACTTCAGCCATCGGTGTTCCACGTTCTGAGGCCACAATGAGTGCATCGACAAACCGAGAAACGGCGACGCTGGCCGATCGTCGTGACATCTGGGTAAGTGCCGTGATGAAAGCGGTACCCGCGCGCACATCGTCGATGACCTGGCCGAATTCTTCGGCGAGTTCGCCACCGACATTGGCGTGTAGCCGACGGATGGAGGCCAGCGGTGTTTCCCCTGCGGCTACCGAAAACGCGAGGAGTTCCGCCACCGTGGGTAGTTGATCGCCCATACGTTCTGCTCGCCTCCGAATACTGCGACGTAGTGCACGTTCATGCAGCACCAACCCGAGAAAGCCACCCAGGCCAACCAGGACAGTGAGGACAATTACCGATAGCTGTCCGCCGCGGGCCAGGAGCACAGCGGTTGCTGCGATTCCGCCGGCCCCACCAAAAACAATCCAGGACAACCGCTCGATTCGGTATCGATCGATATCTTGCGGACGACCCGCACTAGCCAATCGACCGCGCAAACCTTCGCTGGACTCTGCCGACGACGTGCTGCCCAAAATTGCGATCTTCGGTGCCAAAACCGAAATGAGTGTGCGTACGGGACCAGGCTCAACGGCCATCGAGCCCCCGGCCCGTCGGTGAAGTCGGTGCACCAGTTTCGGTCGGCGGTTCGCCGCAATCCCAGCAAAGAAGGTGAGTAGCCCCACCGCAAGCACCAAACCGAGTAGCGCACCGTAACTCGCGTTCATGCTGCACTCGACAGAACCAGGCGCGGATCATCAGGAAGTCTGCCAATGGCGATCATCACGCGATAGGCCACGACCGACATCACCGCACAGGCACCAATGATGAGACCACCGGTGGGCGTTGAGTAGGCCGCCACCGCCTCCGCCCTCGTGCACAGCAAAAGCAGCGTGATCCAGGGAGCAGCAACGGCCACCCTGGCGGCGTTGACCGTCCAACTTTGCCGGGCTTCCACTTCGCCGCGGGTACGGGCATCTTGGCGAACAAAGTCACTGAGCGTCGCTAGCACTCGGCCTAGGTCGCTGCCCCCAACATCGCGCGCAATACGCAACGATGCCATCACGCGATCCGCGACAGGGTCTGTCATGCGTTGCTGCAGTGCAGCAATAGCGCGATCAAAGGAGCCGGTTGATCGGTATTCCCGACGAAACTCATCGAATGCTGGGCGGAGCAGCAGCGGGCCCCGGACTGCTAGGTCAGACACTGCCTCGGGAAGGGCCATTCCGGACTTAACCGCAGACGCGAGTGTGTCTACGGTGTCGGGCCAACCGCTGCGCAAGACACGGCTACGTCGATTACCACGACGTTTCAAAACGCTGATGGGCAGATACGCGGCGATGATGAAGGCAAGCAGTGCCACTGCGGGAACCGCCGTTACTGCCAGGGCGATCAGGGAAGCAACGATCCCGGCGGCGAAGCACATGGCGAGTAGCCCGACAGGGGTGAGTCGAGGTGTAGCCGAGCGCTCAATGATCCTGCGTAGCCTTGATGCCTTGCGCATCGGCTTCGGCTTTGATGTGCGAGCGCCCACCGAAATCATGAGTACGCCCAAAGCAATTCCCAGGCCAAGTAGCGCGCCGAGCAGCGCAGTCATGGTGCAGCGCTTCCGGCGTCTTCGGCGAGAATGCGCCCGATATCGATTCCGGCGGCTTCGAATCGATCGAGGTGTGGCGGAAATCCACCGGCCCGCACGAGGTGATGTTGATCACCGCGGAAGATATCCGCCACCTCAACAATCCCAGATTCTACCCGCCCCGGTAGCGCGCAGATTTCGCGAATTCGCCTGCTGCCATCTCGGAAAGTGGCGGTATGGACGACGATGTCGACACACCCCGCCACCGTGGGGATGACGAATTCAGCAGAAATGTTCTGACCCGCGAGGAGGGGAAGGGTGCACAGTTTCGTGACGGCCTCGCGGGCAGAATTTGCGTGTAGCGTTGCCGCAGAGGGCATGCCGCTATTCATCGCGACCAGGAGGTCCAAGGCTTCTGCCTGGCGTACCTCGCCGACCACGAGACGGGAGGGACGCATGCGCAACGCTTCTCGCACGAGTCGGCGAAGTGGGATTTCGCCGGTTCCCTCGAGGTTTACATTGCGAGTTTGCATGGCTACCCAGTCCGGATGATGTGGCAACTGAATTTCAAAAACTTCTTCGCAGCTGACTACGCGTTCGCTGGCAGGTACGCAGCCCAATAGTGAGTTCAACAGCGTGGTCTTGCCGGCTTGAGTACCACCGGCCACGATCACGTTGAGACCGCTAACGATGGCGGCATCCAAAAAGGCTGCAGCCTGGGTGGACAGCGTGCCCAGCGGCACCAGGTCGAAGATGTGGCGAGGTCGATGCACGAACCGGCGTACGTTGATGGCCCAGTGTTCGCGGGTGATGTCGGGGATCACCACGTGGAGGCGGCTGCCATCGGGCAGCATCGCGTCCACGAACGGGGTCGAGGTGTCCAAACGTCGGCCCGACCACACGAGCATGCGTTCGACTAGGTCGCGCACCTCGTTCACGGTCAAGACAGTGGTGGTGAGTTCACTGCGCCCAGCGCGTGCGATGAATACACGCCCGGGCTCATTGATCCACACCTCTTCTACCTCGGGGTCATCAAAGAACTTCTGCAGTGCCCCAAACCCAGCGATGGAGTCACGTAATTGGCGGCGCAGGATGGCCGGATCAATTGCGGCATCAGTATTGGACTCAAACCGTTCGGCAAAATAGGCGCCCATTGCCGCATCAATCACCGCATGAGCACCTGCAGCATCGCGGATCGGATCAACGCCAGAACGGCGGATCTCTTGGCGGACTCGCTCAACCAGGGCCACATGCTCGTGCATGCCCGCGACAGTAGAAGCGTGAAGCTTTCTCTGGCAACGGAAAACGAGCGACTGTGGACGATGCTGCTGAAGTTGTCCGCTGCCCTGTCCAAATTGCCCGCTGGCCAATCAATTAGGTCGCTGGTGGTTCATGATGCTCAGAAAATACCCACCTGTGGATAAAGTTGTTGCTGCGCAACAGAAATAGTTGTTGTGGGGTGTTGTGTATGTCAGAGTGATCCCGTATACTCGTACACATGTTCGATACATCGGGTGGGGTGACGCAGCGGAAGTCTGCTGCGGACTGCGTGAGTGAACTCCACGCCTTGATCGACACTTTGGCCGAGTTCGATGCCGGGCATGGGCTGGGTCTTGGTGATGGGGATGGCGAGTTGGTGGTGGAACTCACCGCGGTGTCTCGCCGGATCGAATCGGTGCGGGCCGCGGCGGCGGATCGTTTCCACCAGAGTGGTGATTACACCACCGATGGGTCCCGGACATCCCACGCCTGGATCGCCGCGAAAGTAAATGAAGGCTGGGGTGCATGTCGCAGTGTGGTGCGCACCGGTGGTTTACAACGCCAACACCCGGTCATGGGGTCAGCTTTCGCGGCCGGTGCGATCACTAGGGAGCATCTCCTGGAATTAGATCGTGCCCACCATTCTTACCCACGCCTCCGCGACCTCCTCATCGCCGAAGAGGCCACGATCACCGACTATGCGCGTGACTGTACGGCGAAACAGTTCAGTGACTTCCTGCGCATCCTCACCCACCGTCTTGATCCGGCCGCGGCGGAACGAGATGATGAAGACCGCCGCGGCCAATGCCACCTACACGCCTCCACCATCCTCGATGGCCTGGTCAAAATCGATGCGCTCCTCCCCGCCGACATGGGTCAACAGTTCCTCGCACTCATGGAATCAGCGCACCGGGCAGTGAAGAAAACCTCACTGGGTGACCCAGGAGATGACCCGGTCGGTGATGAACCCCTTGATCGGCGCCCCACCTCCACCCACAACCTGGAATCCTTCCAACGCCTCATGGATGCTGCCGCATCCCTAGATGCCGCTGATCCTGCTGGTCTACCCCCGATTCAGGGGGCCCGCCCCGTTATCCACGCAGCCATCTCGGTGGAGACCCTGATGAATGACACCGAGCGGGCGGCCGGGTTCCTCCACCGCCTCGGCATGCGTTCACCGGTGCTCTCCACCATCACCACCGCCACTGCTCTGGACCGGATGCTCTGTGATGGTGTCGTGAACCCCTACGTGGTGAACGCCCAAGGGCAGATGATTGCTTCACTGCCCGCGAACCGCACCGTGCCCCCACACCTACGTAAAGGTATCCAGATTCGGGACCGGAACTGCCGGTTCACCGGGTGCACCTCCCGCATCGACGAAGCCCACCACATCATTTTTGCTAGACACGGTGGACAGACACTCATGACGAACCTGATCGGCCTGTGTTGGCACCACCACCACCTGATTCACCACTTGCCCTGGACCCTCACCGGTGACGCCAACCACAACGTGACCATCACCAACACCCTCACCAACCAAACCTGGCGATCCCCACCACCGGCACAACAACGCTGCTAACCGCGAATGATCACCGGAATCTGGCGGATGGTCTGACTCAGATCTGATGAAGGGCACAGAAAACCATCCCTCCAGAGGTGATCAGCTGTAGGGACGCCCGGCCTTAACGAAGTTTGACCAGTACACCGGGTGAATGCGCACACCGGTGGAAGGTGAAGAAGCTTCGACGACCATGCCACCACCGATGTACATCGACACGTGACCCACCCGACCCCAACTGGGGTTGTAGTAGAACAGCAGATCGCCTGGTTGTAGGTCGCTCTGAGAAATGGTGCGCACCTGATTGATCTGCGCGGCTGAGAACGCGGTGAGGGAGACCCCCGCCTGTGCCCAGGCGGCCGCAGTGAGTTTGCTGCAGTCCCAAGAGTTGGGCGGCGAAGCGCCAGGGGGAGTGTTGACATAGGGCTCGCCTACCTGGGCGAGTGCATAGGCCACCGCGATCTGCGCACGGTCAGAACCCGCTCCGCCACCGCCGGTGTATCCACCACTTGACCCGCTACTACTTGAACCACCGCTACCGGAACCCCCGCTGGAGGCGGGAATGGCAGCCGCTGCCGCCGCTGCTGCAGCGCGCTGGGCGGCTTCGCGACGTTCGCGTTCTTCAGCGAGTCGTTGACGTTCTTCTTCTTCCAGTTGGGCGAGGTAGTCCTCAGTCTCGGCAATCTTTTCGTCAAGGGCGGCCTTGTTCGCGGTCAGCGTTGCCAGCACGGCTTCTGCCTGTTCTTGCTGCTGGGCCAACCCAGCGCTGGCCTGGGCAAGTTTGATGCGCGCGGTCTCGCTCTTGCGCAGCGCAGTGTTTTGACCATTGGCCACGATGTCAAGAACAACTGCGGAGTCAAGGAACTCCTGGGGATCTTCGGCGAGAAGCAGTTGCAGGGAAAAGTCGATGCCGCCGGTGCGGTAGGCAGCCGCGGCATATCGGCTGATGGTGGCCTGGGTCTCTTTCAACTCATCCTTGGCCCTGTCTACCTTGTTCTTCGTCTTGTCTATCTGGGCACTGATCTGCTCAAACTCGTACTGGGCGGTCAGTACCTCTTCGTTCGCGTAGGCCTGATCCTTGCTCAAAACGTCAAGTTCAGCTTCGATTTGCGCGATGCGTTCGGGTGAGGCGTTGGTGGTGGGAGCGGCGAGCAGGGTGGCGGCCACGAGGGCGGCGGTGGAGCCCATCACAACGAGGGCTTTCACGGATCTACTGCGAAACTGCTGCACGTATGTCTCCCATCGGCCTTACCCAGGTGGGCAAAGTGTCTCAACAAGGTAACGGTTATGTCACTGAATGAGCAACTTGAGGTGCCCGGCAGCCCGGATGAGCGCCTCTTCCTATGAGAAAACCCATACTTTTCCCCACTTGGTACGTTTTCGGTACTTGGTACGTTTTCGGTATGCGTATTAGCCGGGCAAGCATTCTCCTCGTTTCGGCTGGTGTAGTTATTGCCAGCCTGACCCCCATGGTGGCTACCGCCGCCGAGGAACCCGACCCGGTGTCCATCACCGCGGGGACAGGCGCGAAACCGGCCGTGGACGCTTGGCCCACCGCCAGCGATGAGTTGACTTTTCTTGCTGTCCTTCCCTATGACCGGTCGGCGCTACGTCGATCTGCCCGGCAGGTCTCGACCCCGGGGAACGCTCGGTTTCGGGATTTCTCCCCACTATCCACCGCTGGACGCGAATTCGGGGCGAGTCGAGGCGACGTACGAGCCCTGCGCAGTGCCGCCAACGCCGAGGGTGTGCGCGTCGATGTGGCCGATACCCGGTTGACCGCCTGGCTGAGCGCATCGACGGCTACGTGGGAGCGGCTCTACGGCATGAGCGTGCTCACCACGCCCGCCCAGCCGGTGGGCGTATCGGCGTTCATGCCGGCACCACCCGGGCAACGGGGTGTATTTAACGCTGAGGTTCCCGCGGCTCTGGCCGCCTACGTGCCGGCCATGATTCCGGTGTTCAGTTCCACCGAGGCCGGCATCACGCACGCGGGAACTCCTCCGGTCAACAGGGGCGAACCCTTTGGACCCGGCGCCGACTGCCTTGATGACACGTTACTTCCTTATACTTACTCTCCCAATCAGATTCATGTCCCCTACGGAACGAAGGGCCTGCACGCCGATGGTCTGCGCGGTCAGGGCTCAAAGCTGGCCATCATCGGTATCGGCCAGTCCTACAGTCCGGGATTGGCTGAGATCGCTGCAGAGTGCTTTGACTACCGAATGCCGCGGCTGGACTTCGTCGGAGTGCCCGGAATCGGTGCGCAACCCGTTCCTGCTCCCGGTGGCGCCGGGGTGGAAAGCAACCTCGATGTGCAATCTTCCTCGGGAGTGATTCCCCAAGCGGAGGCAATTTCTTTTGTAGAAGGGTGGGGTTCGGTGTCCTTCATCCGAGACCTCATTGACGCTTATACCGTCACCTTGACCGAGGTCAACCCAGATGTGATCACCCTGTCCTACGGGGCCTGCGATCCGATCATGCGCGACATCGGCGACTGGCCTTTGCGACGCTATATGGACGATGTTTTCGCGATGGCAGGCATTGTGGGCACCTCCGTTCTCGTGGCTGCCGGAGACAGCGGCACCAGCGGCTGCCTGCACGAGGGCCTGGCTATTCCAGGTTTGCGGGCCTCCTACCCGTCTGGATCCCCGTGGGTGACGGCCGTGGGTGGTTCTCGCCTGGTTCTCGGCGCCGACAACGAGCGGGTCAAAGAGGTCGTGTGGAACTCCAGCACCTGGGATCCGGGCAATGACGGCGCCGGTGCCGGTGGACCCACCTCGTACCCGGCTCCCTGGTACCAGCGCTCGGTGAGCCCGGCGGATCGACGCATGACCCCGGATATCGTGGCCCACGCCGCTGAATCGCCGGGTTGGCCCGTTGCGGTAACCCCGGAACAGTTCGCTGACTTCATGGGAGTTCCCTTAATGCCGGGACAAACCTGGGGGATGGTGTCCGTGGGCGGTACGAGCGCTGCCTCGCCCTATATCGCGGCCAATGTTGCCCTGCTCGCCGCACAGAGCGGTCGTCTCGGGTTTATTAACCCGTGGCTGTACTCACTGGCGGCGAACTCCTACGACCGTGCATTTTTTGACATCACCGAGGGTGGCAACCTGGTGGCGCCTGAGGCATCCTGTTGTAAGGCGGTGCGTGGTTATGACGGAGCGAGTGGGCTTGGATCACCGAAGTTCCTGACATGGCGAGACCTCGTGGGGTCCTAGCGGCGCTGACGAACAGCCCCCTACTAGCCGGTAACGATAAGGTAACGATAAATATCTCAGGAGTATCTCAATAATCTCTCAATTGTCATGTGTTTGTCGCATAACTCCTTGCTGCATGAGGTATGCCCGTTCATAACCACCGAAATGACTGTGTGCTGCAAGTAGTTTGAATCTCGGAGTAAAAACTCTGCACATAAGCAACGGAGGAGACATACACACATGCGAGGTCTTGGCATAAAGATTGCGGCACTCGCCGGCGCATCAGCGCTGGCCCTCGCCGCCTGTTCAAGTGACGATGGCGGTGGCGACGCTTCGCCGACCGCGACCGGGAACGCCGTCGTATCCGCGTTCCCCCTGACCGGAATTTCAGTGGCGGTGGGCTCCAAGGACTTTGACGAGCAGTTGATCCTTGGTCAGATGGTTGTTCAAGCATTCGGTGCCGCTGGCGCTGAGGTTGATGACAAGGTCAACCTTGGTGGCACGAGCGTGGCGCGTCAGGCGCTGGAATCTGGCGATATTGACGTCTACATGGAATACAACGGCACCGGCTGGACCGTCCATCTCGGTCAAGAGGACCCCAGCTTCGATTCAGTTGAGCTCACCACCGGAGTTCGCGAACTAGATCTCGCCGAGAACGGCATCGTGTGGATCGGCCGGTCACCGTTTAACAACACCTACGGTTTCGCATCGAGCCCGGAGGTCACTTCAGCCAACGGCGGTGCGTTCACGCTGCAGACCATGATGGAGTACGTCCGGGATAACCCCGATGCAATCGTATGCATGGAATCTGAGTTTCCCGACCGCCCAGATGGTCTCATCCTGACTGAAGAAGCAACCGGCATTGAGTTGCCCCAGGATCAGCAGCGCATCCTGGACACCGGCGTCATCTACACCGAGACCGCCAACAACGTGTGCACCTTCGGCGAGGTCTTCACCACCGATGGTCGTATCCCGGCGTTGAGCCTGACCCTCGTTGAGGATCCAGGCGTCAACATTCTCTACAACGTGTCGGCAACGATGCGCGAAGAGAAGTTCAACGAGGCACCAGAGTCATTCCAGGGCATCGTCGATGCGATCTTGGCCCCGCTGGACAACGTGCGCATGGCAGAACTCAACGCGAAGGTGTCGGCTGAAGGCGAAGAGCCGGCCGACGTTGCTCGCGAGTACCTGATTAGTGAAGGAATTATCGCCGGCTAATTGCCGTTATGGAGCTCCGTGCGGAGCACACCATGTGGGCTAGCCGTTGGCTAGCGGCGATTAATCGCTGGGTGGGCGCGTAACCCTCGGGAGTTGCGTGCCCACCCACCGATATTGACGAATCAGGAGTATGTGTGGACGGCATCATTAGTTGGTGGGAGTACGTATCTAGCCGATGGGACATTGTTCTGGCTACGCTGACGGAAACCTTGACCTACGTTGTTGCCGTCACGGTTTCAGCCGGCTTCGTGGCCATCGTGGTGGGTGTAGCTACGCGAAATCATCCCTTCGCCAAGGAACTGTCCTTGGCGATCGCTTCGGTGTTCTTAACGATCCCGTCCCTGGCTCTGTTCACGATTTTTATTCCTGTCGTAGGCCTTGGCTTCGCGCCCTCGTTCATCGCTTTGTTCCTCTACGCGCTGCTGCCGATCCTGCGCAACACCGCATCAGGACTGGACGCGGTCGACCCCAGCGTGTTGGAGTCCGCACGCGGAATGGGACTCACGCGTTTTCAAGTGCTTCTCCAGGTACAACTGCCACTCGCTTGGCCGATCATGTTGGCCGGTATTCGCGTGTCCGCGCTGCTCACCGTGGGCATTTCAGCTATTGCCACCCTGGTGGCCGGTGGCGGGCTGGGTGATTTCATCAAAAGTGGACTCGCTCGACTGCCCCTACCCAATTCCCTCGAAGCCATCTGGACCGGCGTGATCTTGTCGCTGGCGCTGGCGTTCACCATTGACGGGCTGCTGCGTTTGCTCGGCCGTGCCACTACACCGGCAGGGCTGCGCTAATGCCTCACCGGTCCGTGCTTTGCCCGATTGACAAGGAGATGCCATGACCCAGCCACTCATTCAGTTGCAAGACGTCACCAAGAGCTACCCCGGAGTTGATGTGCCCGCGGTGAAATCGCTCAATCTTGACGTTGAGCCCGGTGAGATTCTGGTGCTCGTTGGACCCTCCGGTTGCGGCAAAAGCACGACTTTGAGACTCATTAACCGCATGATCGAGCCCACCTCTGGCCGCATCATTTATGAGGGAGAAGATGTTACCAAGGGCGACCCAAATGCATTGCGGCGCCGGATCGGATACGTCATCCAGCAGGTGGGATTATTTCCACACCGCACCATCGCCGAAAATATTGCCACGGTTCCCAAGTTGCTCGGCTGGCCCAAGGCCAAAATTCGAGATCGCGTCGATGAACTTCTCGAGTTAGTGTCCATGGACCCTGCGCTGTACCGCGATCGGTACCCCAATGAACTTTCCGGCGGGCAAGCTCAGCGCGTAGGGGTGGCCCGAGCTCTAGGTGGCGATCCCGATGTCTTGCTCATGGATGAGCCCTTCGGTGCCATTGACCCGATCACCCGTGACCGCTTGCAAAACGAGTTTCTTCGACTGCAGGGTGAATTGAAAAAGACGATCGTGTTCGTCACGCACGATATTGATGAGGCTGTGAAAATGGGCGACCGTATCGCTATTTTGCGCGATCAAAGCGAAATTGCGCAGTTGGATCGACCCGAAAACATCCTCACTGACCCGGCTGATGAATTCGTTGAGAACTTTCTCGGCTCCGGTGCAATCCTGAAGACTCTGACCTTGCGCCGGGTGCGGGACATCGACCTGGATCCGATGGTCACCCTCAAGCAACCGGTACATCGGGGCGAGGCATTAACGGCGATGAACGACGCGAATACGACAACCGCGGTTTTGCTCGACGAGCGTGATCACCCCCTTCGGTGGATCGATGAACGGGCTTTGAACTCCACGAGATCGTCACTGGAGACCAGTGGTCGGCCTATTACGGTGCAACTCCAGCCTGAGGACACCCTGCAAGATGCGTTGTCCTCCATGCTGCAGTCGTCAGCTGGAATGTCGGTTGTTGTGGATGGACGAGGTCGCTATCTCGGATGCTGCACGATCGAAAGTTTGGCCGGGCTCTTGCTACCGCATGCCCCGGGAGTGCCATCGTCATGACAACCGTGAGGGTGCAGACAGCACCGCAACGAAAACGGCGCTCGATTGCGTCGTGGACCTCTGATCAACTTGACCTCATCGTCACACCGGTGTTGGCGCTTGTTCTGCTGATTCTGCTGGTGACGGTGTGGACGTACTCCACGTTCGATCCCACCACCGAACGCATCTTGGAGCCGGCCCAACTCGCCCGGCAGATGTGGGAACAAACGATCCTGGCGTTCTTTTCCACGGTCCTCGTCGTACTCATCGCTGTTCCCGTTGGCATTCTTGTCACGCGCGGTGGTGCGCCGAAGGTTAAGAATTCTATGGTGAGTGTTCTCGGTCTAGGGCAGGCAATTCCGGCCTATGGATTGATCGTTCTTTTTTTCGTGTGGCTAGGGCAAGGTGGGCTTACGGTGATCTTCGCCCTTGCCACATTCGCTTTGCTGCCGGTGCTGCGCAACACCATCGTTGGTCTCGAACAGGTAGATAGATCGGTCATCGAGGCCGGTCGCGGCATGGGCATGACGGGATTTCAATCCCTCACCAAGATCGAATTGCCCTTAGCCGTTCCCATCATCATTGCCGGAATCCGAACCGCGACCGTGATCAACGTGGGCATGGCATCGCTGGCCTTCCTGATCGGTGGCGGTGGCCTCGGTGAGACAATCAACGCGGGTCTGAAACTCAATCGGCCCACCGCTATCTTCATCGGTGCGGTTCTTGTGGCGCTGCTGGCTCTGCTTTTCGATTTCTTGGGCGGCCTGGCACAACGGTACCTGCGGCCGAAGGGCGTTTAGCGCACCACGCGTTAACTTTGCCCCGGGCTCTGTTGCCATCGGCTGGCCACGTTTCGACACTCCAACAGCACCACATTGCTGGCCGCTTTTAGATTGTCCCAATCTGTTGAAGTGAGGCCAGCCGTTGGGATCTGGCCAAGGCCTGCTGCCGCGGCGAACTGCACGGCCGCGGACTCCAGCACCCCGGTGGCGTCGGCGAGTGATCCCCAACGCGGGTCCAGGGCTGTTGCTGCCACAGCCGAGGCATGCTGGCGAGTGGCCCGTGCCGCGTTCGCCACGAGAGTCTGCGTGGTCAGATCGTTGATGTCTCCTTGATCCGTTCGACCAGCGGGGGTGGCGGCGGTTTCGTCAGAAGCACTCAGGCCGCACGCCGCAGCCGCCAGACCAACGCTGTCAGCCTCCGCCGATGGGGTGCAGCCAAGAAGAACCATGAAGAGACCACAGCAGGCCAGCGGCAGCGATCTCATGCAATGAACACTCTCACGGTGTGCTTTGGATGGCACAATGACGTCGTGGCCAAAGGACGAGAGAGCACCCAGGGCAGCGCGAGTTCAACGAAGCGTCCGGCGCGCATGCCCAAAAAGCTTTATGAGACGACCCTGTACGCCCTGCAGGCCCAACTGGTTGAGATGCAGGAGTGGGTCAAGACCAGCGGGTCACGGGTCGTGGTCATCTTTGAGGGTCGAGATGCGGCGGGCAAGGGTTCAACGATTAAACGCGTAACCGAATACCTCAATCCGCGGATGGCCCGCATCGTCGCCCTTCCCACCCCAACGGAACGGGAAAAGACCGAGTGGTACTTCCAACGATTCATTGAGCACCTGCCCGCGGCAGGGGAAATAGTGCTATTCGATCGATCCTGGTACAACCGGGCGGGCGTGGAACGAGTAATGGATTTTTGCACGCCGGAGGAATACCAGCGTTTCCTGCATCAGGCACCGATCTTTGAACGATTGCTCGTGGAGGACGGCATCTATCTGCGCAAGTACTGGTTCAGTGTCAGTAATTCCGAGCAAGAACGTCGTTTTCAATCACGCCTGGACGATCCCATGCGGCGGTGGAAACTTTCGCCCATGGACCTAGAATCCATCCTTCGTTGGGAGACATATTCGCGCGCCAAGGACGAAATGATGGTGCATACCGATACCCCGGACGCACAGTGGTTTGAAGTGGAAGCCGACGATAAACGCAAGGCACGCATCAATACGATTCACCATCTGTTGTCGTCAATTCCTTACCAGCCGGTACAGCGACCAGCCTTAGTCCTCCCGGCCCGCCCGCCTGGCAACGGCTATCAGCGACCACCACGGGAGTTGTTTCATCACGTTCCCGACTACGCCAGCACAGTGATTAAGGCGTCGGAGAAGTCGAAGTTGAAGTAGCCGTCGCATCGTGGGGGGCGCGGTTGGTGATCATTTGCCTAGTGGGTTGCCACTGACCATTGACCAGCCCGCCGATGAGCATGACGTAGCTTGCGACGTAGAGCACAAGCATGACCACGACCGTGCCAGCGAGTGCGCCGTAGACGGCCTGGTAGCGCGCGGTGAAATTAAGTGCGACACCTAGTCCGACGTAGACGCCCATCAGGCCTATGGAAGCGAAAACCGCACCGACCAGCCGCGGTAGATGTGAATTATTTCCGCCGATCGCATAGGTGAAGATGCCCATCATGACGCCAACCAGAAGCGTGAAGGCAAGGATGGCTAGAGCCAGGAAACCTATTGGGCGCCAGGGGTTTGCCAACGAAGTAACAAAGGCGGAGGTCGTGGTGGTGGCAATAGCGATGATAGCCAGGCACACAATGAGGAGATAACTACCGCCGAAAGCTCGAAGTCGGGCCAGCAGATACACCCGCGGTGGAAGCGCATAGGCCAGGCGCAGTCCACGGGACAGGTTATAGATTCCAGAAGATGCAGACCACGCCGAAACGGATAGTGAAATGACCAGTGCCCAAGACACGGTTGAGGGTGAATTTTGGGCAGCAACCTGCACCTGTTGCAAAACAGCTGCTCCGAAAGATCCTGGGCTGAGTTCGTTGACGCGCGACACAATGCTGTCAAGTTGTTCGGGCTGAAGGAAAACGCCGAGCAGTGCCAGGGTGGCAATAAGTGCAGGAAACAACGCAATGATGAACCAAAAGGCCACGCCCGCTGCGGATAAACCGATGTGTACTGATCCCTGGCGTGCGATGACTCGCCGAATAAGAACGTAGGCGAAATCCATTCGTGGATAGCGCTGGGCAAAACGACTCGCGTGCTCGGACAGGTGCATCGTTGCCCAGGGGGTGCGCACTAGTTTCCTAGTCTGTTGATGAGGTGACGCGCCATCGCAGATGTTGCTTGCGCTGTTGGATGAAGAAGGTCGTCAATTTGCTCACCGGGCAGGGCATACCACGGGTCTTGTGCACACAGTGAGCGTTGATCAACCGAGCGTGGCCAATCGATGAATTCTGCGGTGCTCGGTGTTCCACGCCACAGCGCCCGATCAAGGTCTCGCTGTATTGCGGTCATGAGTTGTGTGCGGTCTCCAGTGAGCAGGTGGGCGCACTGTAGGGGGGAGTGGATCAAGCGTGGATAACCCAACACCACGATGTCGGCATCGGGTGCCGCGCTCCTGATGCGCTTAATCTGTGCCCGCAGACGTGTCACGAAGCCCGGGAGTTGCGCTCGAGCGGCCCGAATAGCCGATTGGCAGGTGGCATGACTGGCAATGAGACACGACCCGGCAAGATTCACGAATCCGATGTCGTTGCCGCCCACTTGAATCAAGACCACGCCACTGTTGCGTGGAATTTGATCTATCGATTGCGCCACCTGGCTAAGGGTTCCGCCCGGGCAGGATAGGTCGATAAGGGTCGCACCACGCTTGCGGGCGAATCGGTTAGCGAAGGAACGGTCAGAGCGGCGGCACCCGTCGCTCACCGAATACCGGCCGGCGCCGATCCCGGCCATAAAGGAGTCGCCCAGCGCCACCACCGGGGCGGGGCGAAACGCTGGCGTGGCAGGTGCGATTTCGTCGCCGTGAGCCGGGCTCGCGACCCCGAGCGTAACCACGACCGCAAGCGCGGTAAACAGACGGAAAACAAAGCGGAGATATCGATGCATGCCCGGCACGTTAGGGGAGGTAGTCACGTCGTCGCCATGTCTAGTTTCGTGCCTGTGGAGTCACGGGGCTGATCAGGTACCTGAGCATGAGCAAGGATTCCGCCTGCAGGACGTGGGCGAGTTCTGCTGATCGCGGTGCCTCCAGCAGGGCCGACCCCTGGAGAATTGAAAGTGCCTGCCCGTCAACAAGAAGCGGGGCGAGGCTGATGTCGAGTTCGTCGAGTAGGCCAGAGTGCATTAACTCGCTCAAGACGCTGGGTCCCCCTTCGCAATGAATGCGACGGTGCCCGAGTTGAACCAGAGCATCGACCATCGCGGCTCCATTGATCTGCGCTGGTGCGCAATCCACGATCTGAGCCACCGATTGAAGTTCCGCGCGCTTTTCCCTCGGTGCCTTCGCCGTGGTGAGAACGAGTGGACGGACCATCGGGTCCTGGGGAAATTCACGTGCCTGGGAAAAAACTCGATCATTGGCATCGAGGTTGAGTTGCCCGCTGACGATCGCTAGCCGAGGCGGGGTGTGCTGGGAATGGGTCGAGGGAATCGGTCCATAGTTTTCTGACCTCACGGTGCCGGCTCCGACGAGGACGACATCGGCGGTGCTGCGTAAATGATGGAAGACCTTTTTATCCGCCGCTGGAGAAATGCCACCACTGAGTCCCTGGGGATCCTGCGCCTTGCCGTCCAGCGTGGACACCATATTTGCGCGCACCCACACCGTGTCTGTGGGCCAGGGATAGAGCTCGTTGAGGAAGTCGGAGAGAGTCGCATCGGAGATTTCTTGACTCCGCGGGAACACCAGGCGCATCGATCTATCTTTGCATGCGTACCCTGCCTACTGTGGTTGCCCGATTGATTGACCGGAACCCGCAGGTCAGCACTGCACAGTTGCTAGATCAGCTTCGCCCACCCCCGCAATTTTCATCGGTCACCTTTGACACCTATGTACCCGCGGCTGACGAACCCACTCAGGGCGCAGCTGTAGCGGCACTGCGAGCATTCGTGGCCCGAGCGAGTCCGGCCCAGGGCCGAAGTTCCCAGCGACGCGGAGCGCGTCGTTGGCTCCGCGGGGGCGCCCCGCCCGAGGACCGGCCAGGGGTTTACCTCGATGGGGGATTCGGCGTGGGCAAGACGCACCTGCTGGCTTCAACCTGGCACGCGTGGCCGGGGCGGGCAGCGTATGGCACCTTCGTTGAGTACACGCATTTGGTAGGTGCCCTAGGTTTCGCTACCGCTGTTGACGTGCTGTGCGGTTATCAACTCATCTGCATTGATGAGTTTGAGTTGGATGACCCTGGCGACACGGTGCTGATGGCAAGCCTGCTCGGCAGACTCGTTGATGCCGGTGTGGCATTGGCGGCGACCTCCAATACGTTGCCCGACCGGCTCGGTGAGGGTCGCTTTGCCGCGGAAGATTTCCTCCGTGAAATCCAACGACTCTCTGCCTCCTTCGAGGTGATTCGCATTGACGGTGAGGATTACCGTCACCGTGGCCTAGCCCAGGCGCCAGAGCCGCTCAGTGACGAGGTATTACGTGCACGCGCGGAGGAGGCTGGCGATAAAGCGGTCGTCACGCTAGACGATTTTCGTCAGCTACAGGCTCACCTATCGACACTGCATCCATCCCGCTATGGCGCCCTGGTTGACGGAATTGGTGCGGTGCACTTGCAAGACGTGCGAACTCTCACCGATCAGGTGGAGGCGTTGCGTACCGTGGTTCTCATCGATCGGTTGTATGACCGGGGGATCACTGTGGTGACGAGTGGAGTGAAACTGGACCGGTTGTTTAGCGATTCGATGCTGGCCGGGGGATATCGAAAGAAGTACCGACGTGCGCTTTCGCGCATTTTGGTCCTTGCGCGTGACGGCGACACAGACACATAGATCTTTATTGTCCGGGCCGTTGACCTGTCATAGTGTGCAGATGGAAATCAGTGGCCTTCTCAGCGCTCTCGGTGTCGGCATTGTGATCGGTGTGTTTGGGCGGGTGCTGTCCCCGAATATGGCACCCATCGGATGCATCCTGACGGTGATTATTGGTGTTGTTGGTGCATTGCTCGGCTCTTTGGTCGGGGCAGCGGCCGATTGGGGTTTTTGGGCCACCTTCGCCATCCAGGTTCTCATCGCAACCATTTTGGTGTCCATCGTCGCCGCGCTTAGTCGGCCTCGTCAGCCGTAGGTGGTGGTGTGTTCCATCACTAAGTTTTGGCTGCGGGAGTTATCGGTGACCGCCATCGCGAACTGATCAACACTGGCAACCTGGGCAAGTTGGGTGGCGCTGATCAGAATCTCGCAATGGCCATCGGCGAACTCGGCGAGCACACAGGGTTCGTGCCCGTCGCTGACCAGGTGCTCAGCCGGGGTGCGTTCGTTTCGGTGCACTAGGCGCAGGGGTATGGGTAGTGCCGCCACATAGGCATCCCATGCGCGCCGGCGGCGCACCGGAGAGTGAGTGATGTCGCACAGCGCACAGTGTGCACCGCCTAAGGTTGCGCCCAGGAAGTATCGGACTTCGCCTTTCAGCCCCCCGTCGGCGTTGTAGACGCCCACCAACTGCTTGACCAGACGTGGCGGTGTGTCGTGGTCACTCATTCCATCACGGTAGCGGCTGCGAACCCATGGTTGCCGCCATCATTGCTTTGATGGTGTGCAGTCGATTCTCGGCCTGATCAAACACGA
>Ga0075118_10000985_pt1 | contig 22587 bp, 21 predicted proteins | sample AntAceMetag02UKE_FD_69794 | JGI IMG/M metagenome (GOLD analysis project Ga0075118, IMG submission 69794) | Saline lake microbial communities from Ace Lake, Antarctica - Antarctic Ace Lake Metagenome 02UKE | ecosystem: Environmental > Aquatic > Non-marine Saline and Alkaline > Saline | place...
AACGTCGTGCGGCACCGTGGCCTGCGGCATTGAGGAGAGCCTGTTCAATGATGCGATAGCAGCCGAGAAGTGTGGCCTGCGGAACGCTTCGACCTAACCGGTCAATAGTGGGATCAACGTCGATTACGGTGTGCATTCCGGGGTCGTACTGGAGGGCGAGTTCCTCCAGCGCCGACTCAAGATCAACTTCGGTGAGTTGTGGGCTTAGAGAACGTGCAACACGGCGAACATCAACCGCACGAACGGATTCCAACTGGTTGACAACGGACTCAACGGTGGCCTGAGTCTGCTCAGAATCGCGCAGGTCCATCATCTGCAACTCCAAGCATGCGGCGATAAGTCGTGCCTGCACGCGATCGTGCAAAGTTCCGGCAATCTGTCGTCGCGTGAGTTCATCGCCGCGCAGCAGGATGCCTTGCTGGGCCCTGGTGAGGTCGAGCGCCTTCTGTGTTTCTTGGACCTGTTCAGATAATCGCTGGCTCGTTCTGCCGGCAATTGCGGTGAAGATGAGGATAACGACGGAGATGCGAAGAATCGCCGTGACGATGGTGGGTGCATCAGTTAACACGTCCGTAGTCACATCGCCGACCAGAAATCGCTCAGCAACAACAACTGTCACCGCGAGCACGTGAAAAGCGATGTAAGCCGCAGGTTTCACACCAAAGTGGCGCTGCCATAGCACGCCGAGGTACAGCACGAGAGTGAAGGGGACGGCCATCAGTACGGCGACAAACGTGCCTTCGGTCAACCACTCCAGATCGAAGACGTCACCTTCAGAAATACGTTGGCTATTGCGCAAACCTGAAAGGTAAATCGCCATCACCGGGCCCAGTAGCGCTGGTCGGAAAGGCCACGGCCCAATGATGCGCCACCACGGGTCTGGCAGCGCGGGGACCTTCATTCCAGAGACTCATCACGTGCTTGAATGAGGTTGACGTATGCCATCACAGCTTGGGTGCGCACGTCGGTGCGCCCCTCGGTTGCTGGTACGAGCAATCGGTATGCCTTGGACAGATCTTTGCGCACTGACTCCGGTGTGAGGCTAATCTGCTGGGCGATTTCTGGAGCGCTCATGCCTAATGAGGCCAATCCCATGATGGTGCGTTGCCGGGGTGTGAGTTGTGCGAGTGCGGTTTCGCCCACGGAACTAGATGCTACATCCGTTTCGAGCAGCCGACTATGGCTCATTCCAGCAGCGGTAGAAATGAGCAGGTCGGACAGTTCGGCGGGCTTCAGCGTGCCGGTTTTGGCGAGAAATGACCAGCCGATGCGTTGACCATCTGGAAGTTGTCCACTGATCTTGCGCATCGGGTGCTGGGAGTGAATCACGATGCCGATGTGCGGGTTTCGGTTGCGCAGGGCAACGCCGAGATCCATGCCATCGAGGGTGTCGTGACCGAGGGCTAAATCGATAAGGGCCACATCGGCGTCGTCCACCTGTGTGGAGGCGAGGGCCACCAGCGGGTCCGTTGTGGCGAGGAGGACCTCCAGGGCGGGTAGGCGACCGAGCAGCGTGGACATGACGCCGAGCAGGGCAGGGTCATTCTCCACATAGATGAGTCGGGTGGGGCGCACTCGGTGAGCCTGTCACACCGGCGGTGGCGCTGGGTGGTTGATCACAGTTGTGAATTTTGTCATCCATAACCAGGCAAGGATGGAGACCAAGGCCCAGGAAGTTATCGCTATCAACACAACCGGGAACGCACCCCATTCGCCGATATAGCCGAACCCGTATCCGGCCGTGAGAATGGGGGCGGTGATGAAGCCAAGTGCCAAGCTAGGCGGCGGCGCGAAGCACGCAGACCCACAACGAAGGCGGCGAACGCCACAACGGCTAGTGCGCTCAACGTGTTGGCGATGCCGTTTACTGATGAGGGACGATCGCTACGCCATTAGCTGCCCGAATCGGTGCCGAGGTGAGCGGTCACTTCGAGGTCGTTCAAGAGCGCGATTACCCGAGCTTTGATGTCATTTCGAATAGTGCGAACGGCATCAATTCCCTGACCAGCCGGATCAGCAAGTGTCCAATCTTCATAGCGTTTACCCGGATACCATCGGCACGCGTCACCGCAACCCATCGTAATGACAACATCAGAAGCTTCAACTGCGTCGTCTGTCAGCAGTTTTGGGGTTTGCGCCCAAAGATTTATGCCTTCTTCCAGCATGGCTTCGGCGACAGCAGGGTTTATTGAATCGGCAGGTGCTGATCCGGCCGAGCGTACTTCTACGGTGCCACGGGACAAATGCTCGAGGTAGCCCGCAGCCATCTGCGAGCGACCTGCATTGTGAACGCATACGAACAGCACACTTCGGCGCTGGTCCATCATCACGAACTCCGATCGGTTTCGGCAATGGGATAGGGCAAATCGAGGGGTTCGGGTGTTTTCCTCGGATAGAAAACCTCGGTAATGAGGGCGCCCACCGCGGCGCCAATCACTTGGAAACTGATAAACGCCAGCACGGAACCAGGTGCGATACCGGTGAAGGTATCGGTCATGCTTCGCCCGATGGTGACCGCTGGGTTAGCGAAGGATGTCGAGGCGGTGAAGAAGTAGGCCGCGCCGATCCAGGCAGGAACTAGTGCGGGGCCCAGGGTGCCCTTACCGGTGCGCGTGATGACGCCGATGACGAGCAGTAAACCAGCGGTGGCTACAACTTCGCCCAACCAAATACCTGGGCCGGAACGGATATTTGTGGATGGCTGCCATGCCATCAGGCCGAACATAACGTTGGCGAGGGCAACACCGGCGAGTCCGCCGATAATCTGAACGCCGATGTAGGCAGCACCCAATGGGAGCGAAATTTCACGCCGTGCGAGTTCTACTCCGGTGACGCAAGGGTTGAAGTGTGCTCCGGAGATAGGGCCTAAAATCCAGATCAAGACGCCAAGTGCTGCGATGGTGGATAGGGCATTGACCAACAAGATGACGGCGAGGTCATCGCTGAGACGCTGGCCCATGATGCCGGAGCCGACCACGGCGGCCACGAGCAATGCGGTGCCGAGAAATTCCGCAAACAGGCGTCGAGTGATAACGATCATGGGGGTTATCTGATCCCGAGGTTCACAAAACTTGGTCGGAGCAGCACGCGGCCTGGTCAACGCCGCTCAGATTTCCGGCAGGCTCTGGGTTTTCTGGGTCATCGTCGGTCACGACATAGACCTCCCAAGGAGTTCCCGCCGGGTCATGGACCCAGACTTTGTCTTGCACTGCGTAGCAGCAGTTTGTGTTGGTTTCATCAAAGGTGGCAAGTCCGGAGTCGGACAACCGCTGTGCTGCACTGCTCACCTCGGCAGAGTCGAAAACCTCGATGCCGAGGTGGTTGAGGGCACCGGCTGGCCCGTCACCACGGTCTGCACCGGGCACCTCGATGAGGACCAGCTTTAGGGCGGGTTCGGTGACAGCGAAATTGGCGTAGCCGGGGCGCAACTTGTGCGGCGCTACCCCGAAAAGCTGGGTGTAGAAGTCGATGGAGGCATTGAGATCAGAAACATTGAGGGCAAGTTGTACGCGAGACATGAGGCCTCCGAAGGCTGAGTGATTTGGGTGGCTCGTACGGTTCATTCATATTTACTTTGATCGATACAGAAGGTATCATCTATATTGATCGATGTCGAATAGATTTGATGAGTCTGACGGGAGAATGATGGCCACCAGGATCAGTACGGCATTGATGGAGGCAGGCCCAGCATGTTGTCCCACAGGCCTCACCGAACCCATGGACAGGTCAACCGCAGTGGAATTAGCCCGCCTGCTCAAGGCGGTGGCCGATCCGGCGCGTTTGCAGCTGCTCGCGCTTGTGCGTTCCAGTGAAAACTGCGAGGCCTGCGCATGCGACCTCACCGAGCCACTGGGGCTTTCCCAACCCACGGTGTCCCACCATCTGAAGGTGTTAACCGAGGCGGGCATTCTTGGAAGAGAGAAGCGCGGGTATTGGACGTGGTACTTCATCGTTCCGTCTCGATTGCATGAATTAGCCGCTGTGCTGGCATGAAGCCCAGCTAAGGTTCGTGGGTGCTGGTGATTGCCGCCATGTTGGTGATGCTCCCGATCAGTGTGCGACGACCCCGCCGTTCGCCCGATTAGTCCTGCACGAATGTGGTTTCACTGCCGCGCTAGGGCACGAGCGGCCAGGTTGTGGTGATTGTCAAACCACCGTTTTCGTTGCTTTCGGCACGGGCACTTCCGCCGACTGCGGTGGTAGTTTCTCGAACGAGCGCAAGCCCCAGTCCGGTGCCACCAGCTATCGCGTTTGTGCCGCGGTAGAACCGCTCGAAAATAGATGCGAGGTCAGCGTCGGAAACTCCCGGGCCATCGTCGGCGACAACGAGTTGGGCGTAACCACCCTGTGCCGTCACTGAGACTGAAACCTCAGCCGCGGCGTAGTTGAGGGCGTTTCCGAGAAGTTCGTCAACGACCCTTGCCACCGCACCTTCACCGGCAAGCACCAGCACCTGGGAATCGGGCAAGACGGCAATAATTTGTACACCGGCAGCCGCTGCCTGTACCCGACCCATCGCGATGCGCTGGCGGACAACCTCGTGCAGGTCTACCCGCACCGGATTCGCGCCAGCATCGGATCGGGCCAGTGCCAGAATTTGATCAATGCGGTGCGTGAGCCGATCAATCTCCACGATTGCCGCGCTCGCCTCGTCCCGTAATTGTGTTGTTGGCGCGAGATCTTCAATTGCCTCTACTCGCAGACGTACACCGGTGAGCGGAGTGCGCAGATGATGCGAGGCGTCTTCTGCGACGCGCTGCTGCCGACTGACCATGAGCGTCAAGCGCGCAGCCGTACGGTTCAAGGCGCGGGCCACCGAACGCACCTCAGCGGGTCCATCGTCCTCGCGAGCCTGCTGGTCTAGGTTGTCCGCCAAGTTGTCAGCAACCTCGGCCACTCGACGAAGCGGCGTCACCATGGAATAGGCCAAAATCCAGGCGAACAGAGCAGCCAGAATGACAACGGCAGTAACGAATCCGGCGAGCGCCCAGCGGGTTTGGTTCACCGCGTCCTGTACTTGGCTGTTGGGAATTGAGAGTCGAACGGCTGCGACGATGGATTCGTTTTGCACGATGGGCGCCGCCACATAACGCAAAGTTAACGCGAGTGTCTGTGAGAACCGCGTGTCAGAAGCCAGCAGCCCCAGTAGTGCCTCATTAATCTCGGTTCGATCGAAGAGACGGTCTGTGTCGGTAAGTTGGGAGTCAGCGACCAATCGACGGTCCGAGCTCACGACGACAATCCGCGATGCACTGAGTTCGGCGAGACGTACCACTTCTGCCTGCCACTGCGTCTGAGGTAGTGAAGACAGCACCGAAGCCGCAGACAATGTATCAATCTCGAGTTGGTCCACGAAAGCGTTTTGTTCACTGGTGTTCACGATGATTGACAGTGGCACTGCGAGAGCCAACGCGACGATGGCCACAAGAACGCTCATCGCGATCATGAGGCGACGCGTCATGATTTTGTGTGGTCGTCGCGCAATTGATAACCCACACCACGGACTGTTGCGATGAGATCGGCATCACCGAGCTTTCGACGAAGCCCCGAGACGTGTACGTCAAGCGTCTTGCCCGAGCCGTGCCACACGGGGTCCCAGACCCGGGAGTACAACTCCTGACGCGACACCACACGCCCTGGCTCTTCTGCCAACACGGCCAACAGGTCAAACTCTTTTGTCGTCAGTTCGACCATCACGTCATCCACCCGCACTTCCCGACGAGATCTGTCCATCACAATGCGGCCTTCAACATGTGGCACCTCGGTTCGCCGTCGCCGACTAATGGCGCGGATACGGGCACTGAGTTCTCGTGCGGAAAATGGCTTCACCACATAGTCATCGGCCCCTAGCTCGAGGCCAATAACACGATCAGCCTCATGACCTCGGGCGCTCACGATAATGACGGGAACGTCGCTCACCCGTCGCAACTCTTTGAGCACGGAGATGCCATCGCCGTCGGGGAGCCCGATATCGAGCAGTATGACATCGGCGAAGTGGGCTGCACCCATAACTTCTGCAGCAAACCCCACATGGGTTACCTCGAGACCGTTACGTCGCAGGCCCTCGATGAGGGGTGTGGCAACCCCAGGATCATCCTCGACCACGAGAACCCGCATGTCACTATCGTCGCATCTACCAGCGGCCTCAGGAGTGATCAGGTGTACTTGCCGGTTGATCAACCCGGTGCACGATGAGTGCTCGATGAGGGCAGGCGGCCGCGGCGCGCTTCACCTGCTTGGGTGAAGCGGCACGCTCATTGAGAATGATGGGGTAGCCCCAATGATCAAGAACGATGTCGCTAGGGGCTAGGTGTACGCAAAGGCCCACGCCCTCGCAGGCAATCATGTTGATCTCCAGACGATCCACATCATCAGAATTGGGTTTCATCAGATCAGACAGTCAACACGTCGAGAGAGTGATTTCGAGTGCAGGGCTAACGCGGACTCAACCATTCGCACCACACCGTCGGGGAGTCCGCAGCCTCCGCGACCAAGGATGACGTCGGTGAGGTCGAGCGCTTCGGCGAACCCATTCCTGGTGAGGGCGTTGGCGAGTGCCGGCAGCCCGAAAACACATGGACCGCATTGGCCTGCAGACTCCGCTGCCATGAGAGCGGTGATGGCAGCCGCCTCATCTATCAGAGACCTAGTGCGCGGAACCACCATCACGATGCCAGCGCCCATGGAAAGATTATGGGCCTTAAGTTGGTGTGGCTCGATCGGCAGTGCAGCCGAGTCTTCGCTATCAAGCCAGGTACCCGCGTAGCCACCAAGCAGCACCCAGGTAGAACTGTCTGCTCCAGCGCGAAGCAGAACATCTGCCAGCGAATCACCTTCTGCCACTTCCAGCACGCGTCGCTGTCCGATGATCCCGGGTGAAGGCGACATTGACACGGTGACAAGTGACGTGTTCGGGTATTCCGCCGGGCCGGTGTGTCCCAACGCTCCGAGTCGAGCGAGGGACTCCACGTTGTGAACGAGGACAGGTCGACCGTCACCCCAGGGCTGAGCTCGATCTGCAACATAGGTTGGCGCGACTGCGTCACCGCGGACACCGGCGATGACCGCACTTGATTCTCCACTGGCATAACCGCTGGGGGCGCGCATAATTCGGATTGATCGGGTGAGCGCATTTTCGCGACGGCGTTCGTTGATCGCATAACTCATTAGCTCGGTTGCTCGATCGGCCCGCTCGTCGATCCACAGCACAATTTCAGTGGCCCCAATGATCTCCGCAGCGTTCAATGCGCCGTTAAGAACGAGGTGCGGTTGGGTCTGGCAGACGACAGAATCTTTGGCTGAACCTGGCTCCCCCTCGGCTGCATTGATCACCACAGTTCCACCCGGGCCTGCGGCTACAGCCGGACTCCACTTCTTGGCCATCGAAAAGTGTCCGCCGCCACGTCCGGTGAGGCCGACCTGTGCGGTGTCGTGCCATAGGTCATGACCGGGTCGCCCGAGTCGAGACGCTCGCGTGCCCCAAAGGTGCTGGTGATCAACATAACTCAACATTTTCTCGTCTTGTACGCAGCCATCATCGGTGACACAGATCGGCTGGGCTGTTATCAGGAGGCGACGTGAAGCAAGATTTTGTGGTGCCGTCATGTGTTTACCGCCTGTCGCACATCAGAGGAGCTAGAGCGTCTGTTGGCAACGTGCGAAGATCGTGAGCTGCCGATGCGCCAGGCAAATGCGGCAACAACCATGATCCCGGTGCCTGCATAGATGAAGAGCCACGCAGCCGAATCACTCCCAGCGAAAAGTCCGTGCCCCCAAGCCAAAAGCCACGTCAGCAATGCGAATCGATGCAGTGACAGCCACCAACGGCCTGGGTAACGCCCGGCGAGAGCCGCCGAAAGTCCAATCGCCAGCCCAAGCCACAGGGCCGCAACACCCAGGGTCACAGCCACGGGTCGGTAATCGGCAGTGAAGGGAATGAAGGAACCTATCCAGCCCACCTTCGCCCAAGGATCTGTTGCCAACGCCACAATGTGGGTGACCACGAGTGCCAGGGTTAACCCGGTAATAACAATGTGTGTGCGCAAAATTTGAGTACGCCAGGGCAGGAGGCGCCCGGAGAGCAATCGGCTGGAGAGCAACAGCCCGGAAACTGTCACGAGGGTGAGGAGTGCGTAGCTGGTGATTCCTGACGATCTGGCAATGAGCCACAGGGTCGGTTCAGCCCGCTGCACGAGGAGCCAAGCAGCCACAAGCGCGATGCCGGAAATGAATGCTGCAAGGCTGACACCGAAAATGATGCCCAGGGTGCGCCCTGACGTGGCTGCGCTGTGTCTGTTACTTGCCGGGAACACGATTGACATTCCATTCCACGAGGTCACGTGCGGCTGCCGAAAACCTGACCCGACCGTCGGCGGTGACCCAGACCGCTGGAATCTGCTGTGCGTCCATCTGGCGTCGGATGTTGCGGTGTCCGGCGAGGAACCCCGTCTTGGTGAGTGTCTCGGCCACCGCGTTATCCGGATGCACCACGGTGACACTGTGCAGGCCAGAGTCAGCGGATCTTCCAGTGCGAGGGTCGATGAGATGGTGAACGGCTTGGCCGTCGTGATGCCAACGTCGGCGCTGTACCGACGAGGTCGCCACCGACGTATCGGCGATACCGAGCACTGCCACCGGCTCTTGACCACCCGTGGGGTCATCTACCGACACCAGCCACCTGTCACCTCGTGGTCCGGGTCCAAACGTCGCCAAATCACCGCCAGCTGAAACCAGCGCTGATTCCGCGTGGCCGCGCAGAAGTTCCAAGGCTTCGCGAACGGCGTAGCCCTTGCCAATACCACCCAGATCAATGGGAGTTGAACCAACTTTTACTCGAGCCCCGGCCAGGTCGAATCGAGGCTGCCAGGCACGTCGAGGTACCGGTCGAGGATGAGCCGCAGAAGGTGTGGTGTCGGCCTGCATCCGTGTCCAGGTGCGGTCATACCCCAGCGCTTGCAGCGCCGGAAGAACGCGAGGGTCAAAGCGACCGTGGGTGCGCTGATAGGCGGAAAAGGCTTCGGCGATCACCGCGCTGCAGGTGGGTGACACCTCGCACCACTTCTTCGCCGCCGCGTTGGCTCGCATGAGATCACTGTCAGGGTTGAAGCGCGTGCACGTGCTTTCGACCCGTGCGAACAGCGACTCAACCTCGTCCAGGCCTCGACTGGATTCCGATCGCGGGCTGAGGAGTTGGACCGAGACGGTGCTCGCCATCGCCGAAAAAGTCCGCAGGACTTCGGTTTTTGCCGGATGTAGTGCGGTGGTTCTGGTCATCCGCTGGCCCCGGTTGAGGTATCCGCCGGGGGAGCCGGTTCTGGCTGAGGGGCTGGTTGCGGGGCGGGCGCAGGAATCGGTTTTGGTTGGGGAGTAGTGGGAGGATTCGGTTGGGCTTGGTTGGTGGGGCCGGGGTTCGGGGTCGTGGTCGTGGTTATAGGTGGAGTATCGGATTCACTTGCTTCGGCGCGAAGCCGTAGTTTCTCCAAAATGCGACGGGTGCGCTTTTCCGTGGCATCAACTTCGGCCAGGATGCGCATTACCTCAGGCGATGATTCGTTCTGCACAGTTTCTGTAGACGAGACCGGGGTGGCAGAAGCGACAGCGTTGGCCCGCGGGTCGTTACCCACCACCCATGCGTTGGCACCGAGTAAAACCGTTGCGGTAACTGGAATTACGAAGAGCGCCGGGAGCCAACCGACCTTATTGGGTGTTGGTCCTCGTCGGGCAGTCGACTTAGTCGTCATCATCATCGCGGTCGTCGTCGTCGTACTCGTCATCGTCGTCATCGTCATCGTCGTACTCGTCGTCGTACTCGTCGTCGTCGTACTCGTCGTCATCGTCGCTATATGCACCACCTGAGCCGCCGGTGCTGGCATCAGCTGTAGGAGCCGGAGCTTTGGGAGTCCCTGCTCCGGCAGGTTCATTCGGTTGGGGCGCAGCAGTTGGTGTGCCTAATGACTGAACGGGGAGTGTGGTGCTTGAAGTGGTTGGGCCCGCGATATCAATTGTGGTTTGGTCGCCGGAATTAATGGCAATGCGAAGTGCGCGCGCAGCATCGAGATCTGCATTGGCTTGCGCGAGTTGTTCGCGCGCCCAAATTTCCAGCGATCGCTCTGCCTCTGTGGCAGTAGCGGCGGCCGTGGCCGCAACGCGAGTGGGGACAACTTCAGGTTCAGCCGAGACCACGCCGGGGATGGCGGCCAAGGCGAGGCTGCCACCGGCAACGGCTGCCACAGACGCGAGACCAGCAAGTGCGGCTCTGCTTTTACTTAACATGGGGCTCCTTCACCTTGAGCGGATGCTCTGTAGTGAAGAGTTAATACCCGCGTTGATAGGTGAGAGTTAGCCAGAAGTTAAGTGCAGGTAAAGGAACTGGCTAAGCAGCATTCGTAACCTTGATGGCCTCAGCAGCTTTATGGAGCGCAGCACCCTCATCGTCGGCGATATCAGCTGGGATCGCCTCGGACCATCCGTGGTGATCGGTGAGGATTCCAACGCCGAGAATTCCGCTCACTCCCCACTGCTCACCCTCGAGCCGCACCTGCGCAGGGATTGCTCGTCGCTGCCCACGAACGATCATGTCGGTCACCTCAACCACCGCATGTGCGGTGGCAAGTTCGGTGGTGCGACCGGCAGTGAAATGAGTAAAGAAGGGTTTCACCGCTGCGCGCAAATCGGCGGGCTGCTGCTCGATAAACGCATACGAGCCGGCGATGTCGTCTGCGTTGATGAGATCGAGGGCGCGCGTGCGGGTGGCCCGAATCTCATCGGGTAGATCAGCCAGTGATCGTCCCGCACGTGCAGTGCCGATTGCGTCGGCAAGGTGTTGCGTGCTGACCCCCCGGGCCCGCACCAGGCTCCACATAGGGACCAGATGGTCACCGTGCTGGCCCCACATTTCGGCGTGCACCATTGGTCTTGTGACGCCGAGGTCGGCGGCTAACTCTCGCCGAAACCGGAGAGAGTCAGACCAGGCCGCCGCGCCAAGTACGCGATGTCGAGGCGCATGTTCGCCAAGAATGCTCATGGCTAACTCCACCGGATTGGATTGCACCACAATGGTGGTGTCGTGGTCCATGCGGGCAACATCGCCGGCAACCTCTTGGAAAATCTTTCGGTTCTTTTCAGCGAGGGCTGCCCTATCGGTGCTGTCGCGCGACACTGTGGCGCCGGCCATCATGATCACGATGTCGGCGTCGGTTTGGGCTACATCAGTTCCCACGTCGATGATAGGCGCGCGGTCGGCGAATGCATCACGCAGATCTGCTCGCAACCCCCAAAGTTCGCTCACGTGTTGACCACCGGCGTGGCCGATGAGGTGCAGTCGAGATTGTGCAGTCAACGTGCCCTGCTCAAGCAGTTGAGCGGCAACCTGACGGCCGCAGCTGCCCGTTGCACCCATGATTGCGATATTCACGGCCCCTAGATTACCGCCCCCACAGAATGATCTTTGCGACCAAAGACCCTTACTTTTCTGGTCAACCGGGGCCACACTGCATTTATGGGTAACCCGCAGTCCACAGGCGCTGATAGTTCACAGTCTTTTGACACCCGTGCGGTGCACGGCGGCAGGGGCGATCTCACCGACGTGCACGCGCCGCCCATTGATTTATCCACTACATACCCACTGCCCAGCGTGGATTTTGGTGGATCGTCCTACGACGCGCTCGCTGAAGGGTTACCGCCCACCGAGGAGGGTGGCCCGATCTATGCGCGGGCGTGGAATCCCACGGTTGCCCGATTCGAAGATGCACTGGCCGGACTTGAGGGCACCACCCATGCCGTGGCATTCGGCTCCGGGATAGCCGCAACATCGGCGGCGCTGCTTGCCATGCGGGCGCGTGGTGGTCACCATGTGGTGGCGGTACGCCCGCTCTACGGCGGCACAGATCATCTGTTGAGCCTGGGGCTTCTCGATGTGGAAACGACCTATCTTGACCCGAATCCAGACACCGAAGTGGTGGCCAAACAGTTACGAGATGCCATCCGGCCTGACACCGGTCTCGTCATTTGCGAGACACCCGGAAATCCCACCATGGACCTCATTGACCTCGACGTCCTGGTCGCCGCTGCAGGGGATGTACCCGTCATGGTGGACAACACCTTTGCCACTCCCGTGCTGCAAAACCCCGCGGATCACGGAGTAAAACTCGTGATGCATTCAGCCACGAAATATTTGGGTGGACACGGCGATGTGATGGCAGGTGTGATCGCCACGGATGCTGACTGGGCGGGCACTCTGAGGCAGGTGCGCATCATCACCGGTGCCATTTTGCATCCGCTGGGTGCCTACATGCTGCATCGGGGTTTGCCCACCCTGCCCATACGTGTTCGGGCCCAGCAGGAGTCAGCGCAGCAGATTGCAGAGTGGTTGTCGCAGCAACCGCAGATTCTTGACGTGATGTACCCCGGTACCCATGATCCGCAGCACCTGGTTGGCCGCCAAATGCGCGGTCCCGGTGCAATGCTCAGCATTCGAGTGCGCGGCGGTTACGCGGGGGCCAGCGCAATGCTGGGCCGGCTCCGACTCATCACCCACGCGGTTAGTCTGGGTGGAGTCGACACCCTCGCGCAGCACCCGGCTGCCCTTACCCATCGACCCGTGCCCGATGGTGCCCGCCCCTCCGACGACATCATCCGATTCTCCATCGGACTGGAGTCGGTGGAGGATCTGATCGTTGACATTTCGCAGGCGCTAAAAGGCTGAGCCGGCTTGGTAACTGATGTGCTCCAGACCCTTCTAACCCACCGGTGCGCCGGCACCCACCAACACCACCATGCCATCGCCACCGGGATTGCTCTGGATCGGTACGGCTTTCCAGTTATTTGCTAGCCATACGTTTCCAGCGTGATCAATACCCACGCCGGTATTGCGTTGGAGTCCATCAAATCCGTAACCGTTCTTACCCGAAATATTGTCACCGGTCGTGAGACCGCGCGGGCATGTCTGGGCCTCGGTGCCACAAAAACGACTCACCCGGTCACCCTGAAAATTCGCCACCCACACGTGATCGTCACCATCAACGGCGATGCCCCACGGAATGGTCAGGCCACCACCGGAGAAGTCCCGAGCATTTCCAGCAGCGTCAATATGGGTGATGCGCGGACGCACAGTGGGTTGCTCGTCAGTGATCACTGGAGCTGGCGAGCCGGTCGAGTCGCCGCAGGGAATGGCGATCACCATCGAATTCGCGACCCATTTAGAGTCGTTGCTATCAATGGCAATCCCGAGCGGGCGTTTCAGTTGGCCATCGGCAAAGGGAGAACCCGCCAGCGCTGATCCATCCGGGGCGAAAGCGGAGACTCCTCCGCCATCAACGTTGGTGACCCAAGAATTTCCGGCCGAATCAATATCGACGTCGAAAGGCTTGGCCAAACCATTGTTGGTAAGTGCCACGGACTGGGCGGGATCAGCGTCGCGGTACACCACCAACGAGTCGTTACCGCAGCTGGCAGTGAAAATATCTCCAGCGTCATTGCGGGCCATGCCTTGAGGCCAACTGAGCGGTCCCGCGGTGAAGCCAGTGACGTCAGGTGACAGTGGTTGTCCCTGCAAGGTGAACTGCGACAGGCTGTTTGAAGGGGGAGTCTCAGGGCATTCGCTGCCCTTGAATCCGTAGTTGGACACCCAGACGTTGTCATCGCGATCGAAGGTGATGCCAAAGCCCACGCCGCTGACGCCGCCTCCGCGGTACTCGGTGACCGGTTGTCCATCTGCGTAGGGCTGCAATTTCAACACGGCTCGACCTGCGCATACCTCCAGCGGGTTGTCGCTGGGCACGTAGTTATTGCCCACCCACAGACTGCCCTCATCATCGAAAATGAAGTTTCCTGGGGCATTGAACTGTCGCCCATTGCCCGTGAACTTCAAGGCCAGGATCCAGGAGTTATTTGCACGAGCAAGTGCCGGTGTGTTCGCGCTTGTTCCGGTGCTAAGCCGGAAGACTCGCTTGACGTTGCGGGAAGGGTCTTTGGCCAGGTTGGCGAGGGACTGAACGGTTTTGGAGCCGTCGGTGAACCGAGCAAGGCGTCGACACACCACGGGTGATTCGTTGCAGCGCACCAGGATGTTGGCAAGACTATTGACCGTAGCAAGTGTTTGCGTCTGGTTGCCGTTAGGCGCTGAAGCCAGGAAAGCACTTACCTCTCCCGTGGCCGAATCCACTAGATTGCCCGTCATGGACGCGGCGTTTGTGAGACCCGGATTCGGTCCGCCCACTGCGTCACGCTGCAAAAATTGTGCGAGGCCGTAGGCCGATGCCACCGTTGTGAGTTCGTTGAGGTAGACGCGGTTCTGACCGGGTTCGATGACGGCCATCAGTGTCAAACGCGCAGATAGGTTGCCGCCGGACACCTGGACATACATCACATCGCCAATGTTTCGGTCTGAAACGTCTGCGCGAAAACCCCCCTTGGCTGCGGTGGTCGCGGTATCAACCACGGTGGCCGAGCCAGGAGAACCGCCAGCGATCCAGGTGGTCACCGTGGCACCGACCACGGGCTGACCGCCGATCGTGGCCTTGCCGATGATGGTTTCCTCCGCAGATGAGGCAACACCGATCCCGGTGAGCATCGACACAGACAGGGCGGCAACCGAACCGGTGGCGAGCACGAAGCGCTTCATGGCCAGAGGCTAGCCGGAATAGGTGTTCCAAGGTCAGTCGCTGAGCCTGGGGAGGAGGGGAAAACCGAACATCGTCCGATTCACGGCTACCACGATTAAGAATCTTGACCAAATCCAGATTTGGCCATAGTCTGACTTCGTGAGCGTTGTTGCAGCACCTGCCGTTGAGTGGGCAGAGACTCTGCGTGAACACGGATTCAGCATCACCGCCCAGCGGCTTGCCGTCATGCGTGCCGTGGCCGAGCATCCACACATCACCGCCGATGAAGTTGCTGATGCCGTGCGAGCCAATATCGGGGCGATTTCCAAGCAGGCGGTGTACGACGCACTCACGGTGCTGGTTGATGCAGCCCTGGTGCGACGGATTCAACCCCAGGGCTCACCGGCGCTCTTCGAAGACCGCGTGGGCGATAACCACCATCACCTCATCTGCCGCGACTGTGGGCGGGTGAGTGATGTGGACTGCGCCGTGGGCTCGGTGCCGTGTTTGACCGCCAGTGACGACCATGGCTTCACCATTGATGAAGCCGAGGTTGCCTACTGGGGCCGATGCTCCAAGTGTCAACGTGACTTTAGCCGCAACCAATCCCGGTAACTAACAGGAGAGATAAATGGAAAACGACAGCAAGTGCCCGGTCACAGGTTCATTAACTCGCGAGCCTGCCGAAGGTACGTACAACCGGGACTGGTGGCCCGAGCACATCAATCTTGATTTGCTTTCACAGAACCCTCCGGCCATCGACCCGATGGGTGAAGAGTTCGACTATGCCGCGGAATTCGCCACCCTTGATCTGGCGGCAGTGAAGGCTGATCTCACCGCGTTGATGACCGACTCCCAAGAATGGTGGCCGGCCGACTACGGCAACTACGGTCCCATGTTTGTGCGCATGACCTGGCACGCTGCGGGCACCTACCGCACCAGTGATGGTCGCGGCGGTGCTGGCGCCGGTATGCAGCGCTTCGCGCCGCTGAACTCCTGGCCGGACAACACCAACCTGGACAAAGCCCGACGCCTGCTCTGGCCGATCAAGGCCAAGTACGGTCGCAAGCTTTCCTGGGCTGACCTCATGGTGCTCACCGGCAACGTAGCCATGGAAAACATGGGTTTTGAGACCTTCGGCTTCGGCGGCGGCCGAGTAGATGCGTGGGAATCCGACGACACCTACTGGGGTCCTGAATCCACCTGGCTGGCTGATGAGCGTTACAGCGGCGACCGGGTGCTGGAAAACCCGCTGGCTGCAGTACAAATGGGCTTGATCTACGTTAATCCAGAGGGCCCCAATGGTGTGCCTGATCCGCTGGCGTCGGCCCGCGATATTCGCGAGACTTTTGCCCGCATGGCGATGAACGATGAAGAGACCGTCGCCTTGATCGCTGGCGGCCACACCTTCGGCAAGACCCACGGTGCCGCCAACCCCGAGGGTGTCATGGGGCCGGAGCCTGAGTCCGCTCCGCTGCAGGAGATGGGACTTGGCTGGAAGAACTCCTTTGGTACCGGAAATGGCGATGACACCATCACCAGCGGTCTGGAGGGTGCTTGGAATTCAACTCCCACCACGTGGGACAACGGCTATTTCCACACGCTGTTTTCTTATGAGTGGGAGCTCACGCAGAGCCCGGCCGGTGCCCACCAGTGGATTCCGACCGACCCCGCAGCCAAGACGACGGTTCCTGATCCCCATGTGGCGGGCAAGACGCACGCACCGGTCATGCTCACCACCGACCTTGCCCTGCGCATGGATCCCATCTATGAACCCATTTCGCGTCACTTCTACGAAAATCCGGCGGCGTTCGCTGATGCTTATGCGCGCGCGTGGTTCAAGCTGACCCACCGCGACATGGGTCCGATTCAGCGTTACCTCGGCCCGGAGGTGCCCAGCGAAGAACTCATCTGGCAAGACCCGGTGCCCGCGGTGACACACCCGCTGGTTGGCGATGCCGACATTGCTGTGCTGAAGGCCAAGATCGCCGACAGTGGTTTGAGCGTCGGTCAATTGGTGTCCACGGCTTGGGCGTCGGCATCCACCTTCCGTGGATCCGATAAGCGCGGCGGTGCCAACGGTGCCCGCATTCGCCTCGAGCCCCAGCGTGATTGGGAAATCAATAACCCCAGCGAGTTGGGTCGTATTCTGGCCACGCTGGAAGGTATTCAGGGCGACTTCAACGCCGGTGCGGGCAGCACGCAGGTGTCGCTGGCCGACCTCATTGTTCTCGCCGGTGGCGTTGGCGTCGAGCAGGCCGCAGCAACGGCGGGTCACTCGGTGACGGTGCCCTTTACCCCTGGTCGAACCGATGCTAGTCAGGCGCAAACCGACATCGACTCCTTTTCAGTGTTGGAACCCACCGCCGACGGTTTCCGCAACTACCTAGGCAAGGGCCACGTCGTCAATGCCGAGCATCTGCTCATTGACCGGGCAAACTTGCTCACCCTCACACCGCCGGAGATGACGGTGTTGGTCGGTGGCATGCGCATGCTCAATACCAATGTGCCGCAGTCAGATCTGGGTGTGCTCACGCATCGCAGCGATACGCTGTCGAACGACTTCTTCGTCAACCTGCTCGACATGAGTACTTCCTGGGCGCCGGTTGATGCAGATGAGCAGTCCTACGTTGGGCGCACGCGCACCGGTGGCGATCAGCGATGGACGGCTAGTCGCGTCGACCTGTTGTTCGGCTCAGATTCTCGGCTACGTGCACTCATCGAGGTGTACGGCGCCGCTGACGGTGAGGCGAAGTTCGTCCACGACTTTGTTGCCGCGTGGCACAAGGTGATGGAGTTGGATCGCTTCGATCTGAAGTAGCCCCCTTCGGGCATAGTTTCGATAACCGTCGAGTTGTCATTGGCGCACTTTCTGGGATAAGCATGAAGGTAACTCCTAGAAAGGAATCCCATGGCAACTCGACGGTTTCGTTTTGGCTTAGTAGCAGGCGTGTGCGCGGTGGGCCTCTGAGATTCGAGATGCCAACGTGAACGGCATTGAGCTCTACCTTGACGTGGCAAACGGCGATGTTCTGCGCCAGGAATCCAGCAGTTTGTCCGATTTGGCCCGTGACCCGCTCCCGCCGGTGTCGGCCGAAGAGGGCGTCATTGCCGCCGAGGCCGCGCAGTCCGGTGGGCAAGCCATTGCTTTTGATTTGGATCGTGAGGACGGCATCCTCGTGTGGTACGTGGAGGTGCGTGGCCCGTCCGGCTTCAATGCGGTGTACGTGGACGCCAACAGCGGTCAGGTGCTGTTCACCGAACCGGCGGACTAGCCCAATAGCCGGTTACGCAACGGCTACACCACGGCCATACCGGGCTTGGGTTCGTGTGGTTTCGCCCAGACTCATCGTCAGCACCACAGGTGTGACGGTGAGTCTGGGGGCAGGCTGTGGAAAGCACGGGCATACACAGGCCCCGCATTTATGTGGTGCCAACCCCGCCACATTGGCCATCGTCGCCTGAGTCAGCACCCATCACGGGTGGTCGACCCGACGAGAGAGCCGTGGCCATCACTCACGCGCAGTCCCTGCAGCGCCTCATCACCGTTATGGCTGAGGCTGCTGACTCACCGGGGCTCATGCGTAGTCTGGTTTTGGAAGTCCTCAACGGGCACGGTGCGAGGGCGGCTGCACTGGCCTACCTCGACGTCACGGCGCGCCTGCGCGTGGTGGGGGCCTATGGGTTCAGCGATGGTGAATTTCTGCTCGGTCAGCAAGCATCTATGTGGGCCCCCGGTCCTCTGGGAGATGCCATTCGGCACGACCGCATGCTGGTGTGCGCCACGGCCGAAGAGTTGCTGCGTCAATATCCTGAGTTCACGATCGCGGCCAAGGAGTACCCGGTGGTCGTGTCATTGCCGGTGCGCAGTCGCGGGCTGGTCCTCGGGGCGGTCTTGGTGGCCCTAGCTCCCGGATCCGTGGTGGGAGGTGATGATCCCGTCTGGAGTGCCCTGGCCGAACTCAGTGGCTGGCACCTGCGCCGGTACTCACCCCGGCGAACGGAGTCCCTCCTCGACTCCCGGGCGCCTACCCGCACCCCGGTGCTGAGTGATCGCCAACTTCAGGTACTCCAGCTCATGGAGCAGCGGCAAACGAACTCTCAGATCGCGACGCGCCTGGGGTACAGCACGGCCACGGTGCGCGCCGATGCCCTACATATCTTTCGAGAGTTTCAGGTCCATTCCCGCCACGACGCGGTACGAAGGGCGCTGGAAGCCAGCATCATCGACAGCAGCCACACCTGATCCCCACGCCGGGATCCCGGCTCGATGAGATATATTTGAGACATTACTGAGATGTTTGGGCGAACTATCCTGAATGTCGCTTCGTGTGTGTGTGGAGAAAGGGACTGCCCCATGGCAAACCTCACGGCCGAGGGTGTCGCAACCGCGCGCACCCCCAGCCAGTTGCTCCGCAATTTCTCTCGAGCAATTCAAGGCCGCCTCGACGCCCTAGCCCTTCGTTTTCGCCCCACTGGCCTGCTCGGGCGAATCACCCGCGCCCTTGCCCGCACCTGGACCACCGCCTGGTGGATCGGTGTTACCGCCGTGGCCGCATCCGTGGCGTGGGCATTGGCCTCCGTCGTGGGCATCAGTGCTCCCGTGCCCGCAGCCGTGGCCTCCGTTCTCACTGTTGCCCTGTCGCTTAATCGTTCGCTGCGCACCGGAGTGTCCCTGGTTGCAGCGACTGCGGCAGCCATGGTCGCGGCTTTCGCGCTGTACCAGGTGTGGGGGTTGCATGTGTGGACCGCCGGCGTCTTGGTGGCTGTGTCGCTCATCATCGGGCGCACCATGCGTTTGGGTTCCGACGGCTCCCTGCAGGTGCCGGCGCTGGCACTGTTTGTCTATTACCTAGGCGATGGCCTCACCAACGACGTCATCGTGCAGCGCATCATCGCCACGCTCCTCGGCGTCGTTGTGGGCGTATTGTTTTCGTTTATCGCACACCCGGAACGCCCAGAAGAACGCGTAACCGAGCAACTGGCCAGCATCAGTTTTCGTCTCGGTGCGGTGCTCGTTGAGATTGGGCGCGACACAGTGAATGGCTGCACCCGCCGGCAGGCCGCGCAATGGCTCACCGCGAGTCGTGGCCTGGCCGTTGAGGTGCGCAAGCTAGGCGAAATGCTGGACGAGCTGGCCCTGGGCACGTCTACTCGGACAGCCGCGACGAAAAGCAAAGTCTCGCGTGGGCAGGCTATTCGAGATCAATACAGCGTGATTTCACAAACCAGCGCGCAGGTAAACGACATTGCGCGCGGGCTCTTCGACGCAACAGCTCGTGGCGACGTCGTAATCCCTGAAGCGCTCGGTGCAATGATCACCTCAACGGGTGCAGCACTGGAAGTACATGCCTCTGCGCTTTCCACCATGATCGCTGATGGGGGCGATCCGCCCACCGGAGTGCTGCGCGCCCTTGACGCTGTGGTGGAGGGGCGCTCCAAGTCGGTGGCTAACCTCAAGACAGTCGACGATACCGGCGCATTACTTCTGGGTGGATCAATCCTGACCGAGGTGGATCGCATGGTGCATCAACTCGGCGGAAAGTCTGACTCGCAGTAGTCGCGAACACGTGTCGTGACGAACGCGTGTCGTGGCGAACGCGTGTCGTGGCGAACGCGTTAGGAGAGTAAACGTCCGTGTCGATGGCGGGTAATGGAAATTGCCTGCTCCTTCACCCAGTGGCCTAGCTCAAGATAGCCATCGGCCACGACCGGGTGATCATCAACGGCAACGCCGGCAGCATGGGCCGCGGCCAACACCTCAGCGGGTAGCGGAGCTAGCGCTCGGAGGCGCTCGACGTCGCCACTGTTGAGCGTGGCCACAATGTTTTCTTCCGCCCACAGCAGTGGTGTACCCGACAGTGACGCAGCCTCAACCACAATCGCGCGTTGAGTTTCGGTAACGGATGCGTCCGCGAATACCACCACGCCATCGAGTGGGTGATAGCGCAAAATATTGTGCTCACTGCGCAGGCCTGTGGGGTCATGGTCGCGGGCGTAATGAGACACCCACGCATTGCGCACAGATGCCAGCGCCGCATTGAGATCTACATGGCTGCTGGTCCATTGGCCGAAATTATTCAGGTATGACGGGCCACCCGGCTTCGCCCCCGCACCGATGCTGGAGCGTTTCCAGCCACCAAAGGGCTGGCGCTGCACGATCGCTCCGGTGATGTAGCGGTTCACGTAGGCATTGCCGATCTGCACACGGTCCATCCAGTAATCGATCTCACCCGGGTCAAGACTGTGCAGCCCACCGGTGAGTCCATACTGCGTCGCGTTTTGCAGGGCGATGGCGTGATCAAGGTCATCGGCACGCATAATGCCCAGCACCGGCCCAAAGCACTCGGTGAGGTGAAACCACGAATCGGGCTGGGTGTTCCAACGCACACCCGGTGTCCACCTGTTTTCGCCCAGGTTCTCCGGCTCCACCAACCATGACTCACCGGAATCCAGCGAGGTGAGTCCGCGCAGCAACGCACCGCTCGGATCGGTGATGACCGGGCCAACGATGGTGGCCGGATCGGTGGCATCGCCCACCTTCAGGCTGCGTACCGCGTCAGCCAGTCGGATCGCGAAGGTGGGATCGTCATAGACCGACGCCTCAATAATGCCGAGGCTGGCCGCGGAGCATTTTTGGCCTGCGTGGCCGAATGCCGACTTCACCAGGTCCTTGATGGCCTGATCCATATCGGCTGCTGCCGTGATGATGAGGGCATTTTTTCCACTGGCCTCGGCGTTGAGTCGCATGGTTGGTTTCCAGGTGTGAAACATTTCTGCGGTAAGCAAACTGCCGGTCAGAATCACCTTGCTTACGTCTTCGTGGGTGATGAGGTGTTGCCCCACCTCGTTATCGGGCGTGCACGCTAACTGAACAAGATGGGTCGACACCCCTGCCGTTTCGCAGGCTTCCTGCAGAATCTGAACTGTGAGTGCTCCCACGGCGCGAGCTTCAGGGGCGGGTTTCAAAATTGCCGTTCCACCTGCTGCGATGGCGTGCACGAGTCCGGCAACAGGGATGGCGAACGGAAAATTCCAAGGCCCAGCCACGACGGTCACCGCGTGTGGGGTCCAGGTGAGTCCGGCATCGACATTGCGCTCGTGGGCGAGGGTGAGATGGCTGGCAAAAGTGACGAAGTCGATGCCTTCGCTCACTTCGGGGTCGCCTTCGCGCAGGGTCTTGCCGGTGGTGGTGGCCATCACTTCGAGTAGTTCACCGCGGTGAGCGGCGAGAGCGTCGGCCATCGCGGTGAGCACGTCACGTCGCTGTTGCCAGGTGGTGTGTTGCCAGGTGGATTGGGCAGCGACAGCCTGGGCGAGGACAGCGTCCACCCCGGCAATGGATTCCACCAGCGATGGTTCGGTCGGTGCTGTAGCTGTGGCAAGTTGCTCGCCCCAGGCACGGTTGCCCGGTGTTGTGAAGTCTGTGTCGGCAACGTTTTCGAAGTGCCCATCAGCGCTGAACCGCACCACCTCGGTGCGTCGATCCTGGATGCGAAATGACTCGGTGGGGACCTGTTCCATGCGTTCGAGTGAGCGGGTGAAACGGTTGGTCTCTGCCGTCCAGGCGGGGGAGTCGGGGGTGAGGTCGAACAGCGCCCGCAAAAAGTTTTCCGGCCCGGAGTTTTCGTCGAGACGGCGGGAAAGATAGGCGATGGATGCGTCGCGATCTTGTTTTTCCACCACGGGGGCATAAAGGAGGAGGGATCCACACTCATCTCGAACCACGCGCGATTGAGCAGGCGCCATACCTTCGAGCATTTCGATCTCAATGCGATCGGTCGCGTTGAGATCATCGCGCAGGGTGAGTGCCCAGGCGACATCAAAGAGGTTGTGTGATGCCACACCAATACGAACAGCGCCCGGGTTTCCCCACGCTAATGCATTGCGCAACATCAACTTATAAGAGGCATCTACATCATCTTTGCTGTGATAGGGCGCCTGCGGCCAGTCACGTTGCTCAGCCTCAACCTGCTCCATGGCGAGA
>Ga0075118_10000990_pt1 | contig 22489 bp, 27 predicted proteins | sample AntAceMetag02UKE_FD_69794 | JGI IMG/M metagenome (GOLD analysis project Ga0075118, IMG submission 69794) | Saline lake microbial communities from Ace Lake, Antarctica - Antarctic Ace Lake Metagenome 02UKE | ecosystem: Environmental > Aquatic > Non-marine Saline and Alkaline > Saline | place...
GGACACCGGAGCCGATCCCCTGGACATTGCCAAGACGGCGCAGCGGGTGGGGGCCTTTCCTTTTCCGGATGGCAGCTAGGATGCCGCCTCGCTGATTACGCTGCCACCGGGAGCCTACACCGCAATCGCGACGCCAGCGAACGGAGCTGAGGCCCCGGGAATCGCGCTGGCGGAAGTTTACAATGCGGACACTACGAATGAGGTGCGGTTAGTTAACCTCTCGGCGCGCGCAAAAGCGCGGGATGCGGCGGACCGTTTGATTGCGGGATTTGTGGTCAACGGATCGGGCAACCGGGTGCTTACCCGCGCGGTCGGGCCAACCCTCGAGGACTACGGCGTCGTGGGGGCGTTGGCGGATCCTGCGATTGAAATATTCGAAGGCGATCGATCGCGCGCTCAGGGAGCGGACTGGGGGGGGGCGATGTGAACACCTACGAAATAGCGAGCCGCTCGGCCGGGGAGGGGGTGTTCCCGTGGCGCGCTGCCAGTGCCGATGCGGCGACCATGATTCGTCCGATCAACGCGGCGCATAGCGTGCACGTCGCCGGCGCTGATGGCGGCGCGGGCATTGCGCTCGCGGAGATTTATGATTTGCGGGTCCTCCCGGCACTCCCGCCGGTTGAGGTATTTGATCTGGTGGGATTTGCCCGGAGGCCGACCGCACCCTTGGCCGAGATGCCGGGCGGCGGGGAGCAAGGCGCCGATTACCACTCCGTTGATGGCACCGGAAATTACTGGCAGATTGAGGCCGACACGTCGGCCGAGCCAAGATTTGCGGAGAGATTTCGGACCGCTCTTGGTGGGGATCAACCGCTGATCGTAGAGATCAATACCACGATTGATTTGTCCGTGTTCGGCGTTCCGGATACCGCGCTCAACCGCAGTGCGGTGGCGCACCCTGAGCTTATTCCGGATGGCAGCGGGGACGATTGGTCAGTTGATTATCGGGTCTAAAAAAACCATTTATTCATCGAGCGGAAAGGGCGCGCTCAAGCGCGGTGCGCTGAGCTTCCTCGGGTCCCGCAACGTGATCATCCGTAACCTGCACTTTCGCGAATTGTGGGAGTGGGACGACGAAACCAACGGTGCCTACGACCGCAATGCGTGGGATTACATCACGGTGCTGAGCCGCACGGAGGAAGGGGTGATCGTAGCGCGCGCGCACCACGTTTGGATCGATCACGGTGACTTCGCCAACGTCTACGACGGCCAGGTCGACGTCGTATTAGGGGCGGACATGGTGACCGTCTCGTGGAATTGATTTGGCGGCGGCTACGCCGATGATGCGGCGGACTGGGTGGAGACCCCAATGGCTTTCCTCAAAGCCAACCGGAGCGACTTTGGCTACTACGCGCTGCTGCGCGAATTTTTTGCGCCCGAGGGGATGCTGGCCTGCGCGCCGACCCATCCCAAATCGAGTTTGGTGGGCAATGCTGACGCTGATATCAACGCGGCCCAAGACCGAGGTTTTCTGACTGTCACCTACCATCATAATTGGTATCACGGCACGCAGGATCGGATGCCGCGTCTTCGTTTTCATATCGCCCATTTCTTCAATATCTGGGCGGATGATACGCCGCTGGTCGAAATTCCTGGAGTCAATCGAATCGGCGTCAAAGCCACGGCGGACGGAGGGGTTAAAGTGGAGAATTCGTTTTTTATCGATGTGGATCAGCCGGTGAAAATCACTGGCTCTCCGAGTCGAGGGGCAGGGCGACTGTGATCGGCAGCATCAACCTCGACCGGGCATCCGGCCTAGATGAGGGCTTCGATGAGCGCGTGGTGTTCGATCCCGCGGAGTTTCGCTGGCACCCCGTTGCCCCGAAAACGGAGCTGGCCGGATGGCCGCGAGCGGTTAGCTCCACGTTGCCGGAGGATTATTTCCCGGCGGGGCGCAGTCCGGATGTCTACATTCGTCCGGCGGATTACCTCCAATTGCGACTGTCTGAAGCGGGGGTCATCGTGCCGCACAATGCCGCGGACGAGCCCACTTTGCGTCGCTGGCTCCAGTCTACGACGCCGTCGGCTTTGCCGTCCTCTCAGTGCTACTCGGTTTGCCGCTCGGGATTCGGTTGGACTGCGCACCAAATAGATTAAACCTCGATCCATGCGCCCGGAAAAGAGTTCGCGGATACCGAATCGACCCTGGGGCCTCGGCGTCGGTTTAGCCGTGTTACTCGGTAGTCAAATCAGCCTGCTGGCCGACCCGGTGCCAAACCGGAATGATCGATTTGGGATCACCGAGGAGCCGGTGTTTCCTGTGCATTTGGCCCGGGCGGGGATCACGAGCGGATCGGCGAGTGGTGGGACAAGACGGCGAGCTGAAGGATTACATCATGCTCGAAACGACTAATATCCCGATTGGGGCAGCGGTCGCTGCCGTGCTTCCGCGTTGGAAATACTTACCTCCGCTGGTCGACGGCCAACCCGTCAACGCCGCCAGCCGGATTGAGGTGAACCTCCACGCCGGCGGCACGGTGGCCTCGCTCTCGATCAGCGAGGATGTCCAAAACCTCTTCTTTAACCGAAAATTATGAGGGCACGGCAATGACGCCTATCGCATCGCTGCGTTGCCGGATTTGGACCGCATCCCGACCGCGATTATCGCGACTCAACCGGCGCCCGATCCGGCGCTGATCGGCGATGATGAGATCACGGTTATTTTCAGTTTCTTCATCGACGAAAGGGGGGCGCGCGCATCCCGCTAGCCGTCGACACCGGTGATCGTTCGGTGGATCCGCGGGTGCTCGAAGCGGTGCATCAAGCATTACTAGAATGGCAGTTTGAGCTGCCGATGGTGGACGGGAAACCCTTCGCCGCCCGCGTGCTGCAGCCGTTCCGTTTTTTCGCTACGGAGTCGTCGGGGAGCTGAATCCGGGGTCCGACTGGACGTCGATGAAATCCGGCCATAGGTTCGCTCCACTATGCGTTACCTACAGCGAATTTCCCCCACGTTGCCTGTCGGTTTAGCAGTGGGACTATTGGTATTTGCCAGCGGCCTGATGGCGGCGGGAAGTTTTACCTTCAACTCTGAGACCAAGCAGCCGGACGTGTCGGCGGAAGCCAAGGATACGGCGCCCAAATACAACCCCACTTCGCACGTTCGCGTCACGACTAAGGAAGAGGCGGGAAACTTCCGGCAAAGGGATATTCTGGGCCAAAAATATTCCGAAGCTCAGATCCGCGAAGCACTGGCGGCGACGGGTCCGTTCCGACCTTTCCCGGCGGCGGGTGATGAAGCCTACCGCGCTTTGCCGGCGGACGAACGCGCGGCCATCATCGCCCAGGCCGAGACCTACCTCGGCTACGATTGGCCTACTCTGACGGCGATGCTGTATCTCGACCATTACGAGACCGGTTCATTGCGGGCCTATCAGATAGCGTATTTCGAGCGGGTGAAGGTTTTGGAGACGCTGCTCTACGCGGAGGTTTTGGAGGGCCAAGGCCGCTTCGTGCGCGATATTGCCAATGGCGTTTGGGTCATCTGCGAGCAGACCTCGTGGGCGCTACCGGCGCACCTCAACGTCGAGCTACCCGGAGCGGGTTTGCCGACGCGCGGCCATCCGATTCTAGCGCTCCTGGCGAGTGAAGTCGCCGCTACGCTAGCCGCCGTAGAATATTTTGTCGGCGATCAGCTGGATGAGCTGAATCCGCAGTTTCGTCCCCGGATGCGGGAAGAAGTGAGGCATCACATTCTGCAGCCCTATTTGGAGCGGACCGACTACTGGTGGATGGCTTATGAAAAGCCGTTCACCAACAACTGGAATCCTTGGGTGACGTCCAATGTTCTGCTGTCTGCACTGTTGTTCTCGGAAACGGATGAAGAGCGCGCCGCCTACCTGCTCAAGGCGGTGGATGTGCTTGACCGTTTCTTGAACGTAATCCCCGAAGACGGTGGCTGCGAAGAAGGCCCGGCCTATTGGGATCACGGCGGCGGCCGGTTGCTCGACTGCCTGCGTTTACTGAACCAAGCGACGGGCGGGCTGATCGATATTTACGATGAACCGCTGGTGCGGGAAATGGGCAATTTCATGTGGTATGCCAGCATCCATACGCCCTGGTATGTGAACTTCGCTGATGCCTTTGCGCTCTATAAGCCAGATGCCAGCACGCTGTTCCGCTACGGCCAAGCGGTCGGTAGCGAAAACCTGATGGCGTTTGCGGCCATCAAACCGCTTAAACCCTATTTCTCGATGCCGCGCAGCGAGTATCTGTTCCTGCGGCAACTGCCTAACATGTTCGTGCGCGAGGAGCTGACGAAGTATGATCGCGAGTTTCAGGCCAGCGAGTTTGTCGTGCTGCCTGATCTGGAGACGGCCTATGTCCGCCAAAGCACCGCGACAGGTGAAGGGTTCTACCTTGCGGCCAAGGGGGGCTACAACGCAGAGAGTCATAATCACAACGACGTGGGCAATTTCATGATCTTCCTCGACGGCGAACCGCTGCTGATCGACACGGGCGTCGGGACCTACACCTCCAAAACGTTTAGCGAGCAACGCTACGAGATTTGGTCGATGCAAAGCAGCTACCACAATCTGCCCGACATCAATGGGCAGGCGCAGCCGCACATGATCCAATGGGAGAGCGATTCTTTTGATGCCCAAGACTCCGCCATCGGGGCCACCATCGAAATCGGCATCGCCTCAGCCTATCCGCCGGAGGCGAACTTGGCCGACTACCGGCGCACGCTCCAGTTTGATCGAGTGAATGAACGCATCTCGTTGAGCGAGAGCTTAACCTTCCGCGATCATCGCGGGCCACAAGGCGGTAACCAGATCGACTTCCATCTCATGACCCACCACGTGCCGGCCCAAGGCAGTGAACCGGGAACCCTCAATCTGGCTCATCCGGAAACGGGGCTGACGCGTGCCACCGTCAGCTACCCCGCAGACTTGGATGTCTTGGTAACCAAGATTGGGCTCGAAGACCCGCGCATGGCCACGAGCTGGGGCGACGCGATCTATCGTATCACCCTAAGTGATACGCTATCGGCGGGAGAGATCGCGCGTAACTACCCGTTCGTGGTCGAACGGTCGCGCTAATTTTCCGGGCAAAGCACGCGCCGAAATACCGACTCTTCCTGTGCGTTGTTTTTATCATCCGGATTACTTATTTCCGCTGCCGTCAGAGCATCCGTTCCCGATGGATAAGTTCTGGCGGGCTGAGGCCATGATCCGGGCGGCGGACCGGGACGACCTCACGATTGAGACCCTCGTGCCGGCCACGATGGCGCAACTGCGTCGGGTGCATACGTCCGCCTATTTGGATTCTATTCGCGCGGGAGCCCTCGAACGTATCCCCGCGATCAAGCTCGGGCTTCCCGCCAGCGCAGAGCTGCTGCATCGCTCCTGCCTCGAAGTCGGCGGGACCATCCTCGCCATGTGGGCGGCCCGAGCGGAAGGCTTGGCCTGCAACTTGGCCGGTGGCACCCATCATGCCTTCCCGGATCGGGGGCTGGGTTACTGCGTGCTCAACGATGTCGCCATCGCGATTCGTGATCTGCATGAGCACGATCCGAGCGCGCGTATCGTTGTGATCGATACGGATGCCCACCAAGGCAATGGCACTCACGCTATCTTCGATGCCGACGAACGGGTTTACACCTACTCGATTCACGTGGGCCGTAATTATCCGGCCGTGAAATCACCGGGTTCATGCGATGTGGAACTTGACCGCTACGCTGAGGGCGCGACCTGGCTGGCCGCGCTGCAGGATACCTTACCCGCCGCGTTGATCACCGCGCGAGCTGACTTTGCTTTCTGGATCACCGGCGCCGACCTGCACACGGACGACCGATTTGGCCAGCTGCGTTTGGCGGACGCCGACTTCGCCGCGCGCGACCATCTGATTCTCGAACTGATCCAAGATCGACGCCTGCCGACCGCGATCCTTTACGGCGGGGGCTATAACCGGGAGCGCGAGTACACCGCTCGGTTGCATGCCGACACCGTCCTGCGCGCCGCTGATTATCAGTTTGCCGTCTGATCGCAGAAGTGCCCTCAGGGGGACTCAACCGGCCCGCAGGTTTAGTCCTTTGATGTGACTGCAACCTGGCACGGCTTTGATGTTGCGGAGAAACAAGCGCCGGTTGTTCGAGAGCTCCTGTTTGGCTACGGCATTGGAGACCATGATCATGAGCCAACCGGATTTCGTGATCTCTACGACGTGCGAATACGCGGCGAGGGTGGGGGTGACCAACTCGGGCCAACGCTCGCGAATGGCCTGCTCGGGGGAGGCCTCATGCCCGAGATGGTATTTGTTGACGATAGCTTCGAATATATCCGCCGCTGGTTTGGTGGCGCGCTTGACCTGACGCCGAGGTTCGGAGGTTTCGATGCCACGAAAATCACCGATCAATTCTTCCGCTAGTTTGCTGAAAGAGGTGGGCGTTCTGTCGGAAGGAGGAGGCATGGCGGAGTGAAGTCGGTAGGAAGAATCCGAAGCGTGAATCAGCACTTTGCCGAGTCCCAAGTGGTCGGGCTGGGAATTCTTACCGAACGCATCAAGATCGAGGGTATACTGAATTACCTCCGCTCGTCTGAGATCGCCTCGATTTTGGGTATGGCGATAATCGCTGGTTTGATGAGTGCTAAGAGCGAAGCCAATCCGGTGCGGTATCCGGCTGGAGATAACCCCAAAGGTAAACACGTGGTGCTTATTGCCAGTGATCATGAATACCGGGCGGAGGAAACAATTCCGGCGTTGGCCCGAATACTGGCTCGGCACCACGGCTTCGAATGCACGGTGCTGTTCGGACTTAATGCCTCAGGCGAAATCGAAGCGGGAGCCTCAAATATCCCGGGGTTAGCGATCCTCGCCGAGGCTGACGGTTTGGTGATTTTTGCCCGTTTCCTCGCGCTGCCGCCGAAGCAGATGCAACACCTCGACGCCTACCTCAATCGCGCCGGACCGATCGTGGGTCTGCGGACTTCGACGCATGCTTTTAATTATCCAGATGAGCGGAAGACGGATCCCTTTTATCGCTATCATTTTCGTTACGACGGCGATGATTATGGCGGCGGATTCGGCCATCAGGTGCTCGGTCAGAGTTGGGTGGGCCACTACGGCAAAAACCATATTCAGAGCACCCGGATCTCGATCATCCCGCAGCAGGCAGAACATCCGATTTTGCGGGGAGTGCGTGAAGTGCACGTGCCGGCCGGCGTTTACCATGCCGAGCCGGCCAGCGACTGGAATATTCTGACAATGGCCCAACCGCTGTTGAGCATGGCTTCGACCGGAAACCCAGATCCCGAAAAGCCGCCCATGGCCAGTGAATGGACCCGCACTTATCAAGGAACCCAGGGAGTTTCCGGGCGCGTGTTTACCTCTCTTTATGGCGCATCAGAGGACATCGTGAACGACGGATATCGGCGGATGATCATCAACGGCATCTACTGGTCGTTGGGTCTGGAAGCGCAGATCAAGCCGGAGAGGGTGATCGCGTTCGTGGGTCCGTATGAACCCAACCCCTTTGGCCAACGCTTAGAGGCCAAAGGAGTGAAACCCGCCGACTACGCGGGCTTCACGAGTCCGATTCCCGCCAACCACAACACGGCTAGGCCGGAATATAATTGTCCGACGCAATGGTAGTTGAGGTAGGGCGGCTCTCGCCGAGAGCGCCGAATACGGATCGGTGGTAATGCGCGTCAGTTCCCGTGAAGAGCAGGATGGCACGGCGTCCTCGCCGAGGCCTGCCCTACCTTGGCAGGCGGGACCGCTAGGCGAGGCTCTGGGTGGATTGGCGCTCGTAGAGCGTGCGGTAGAGCGGGCTTTGCTCCAAGAGTTCGGTATGGGTGCCTTGACCGGCGATGCGGCCCTTGTCGAAAACCAAGATCATCGAGGCATCTCGAATGGTGCTAAACCGGTGGGCGATGATCAGCACGGTCTTGTTCACGACCAGCTTGCGCAGCGCCTTTTGGATGGCGGCTTCGCTCTCGCTGTCGAGCGCGCTGGTGGCTTCGTCCAAGATCAGAATCGGGGCGCCGCGCAAGAAAGCACGAGCGAGCGCGAGGCGCTGACGCTGCCCGCCGGAGAGGGAGGCACCGCGTTCGCCGACGATGGTCTCGTATCCGTTAGGCAATGACAAAATAAAGTCGTGCGCGTAGGCGGCTCGAGCGGCGTGCTCGACCTCTTGGCGGGTTGCGTTGGGTCGGCTCACCAACAGGTTGCTGTAGACGGTGTCGTCGAACAGCACCGACTCCTGCGATACGATACCGATCTGTTGACGGAGATCGGCCAAGGTCACATCGCGCACGTTGATGGCGTCGACTTTGATTGCGCCCGTGGTGGCCTCGTAGAATCGCGGCACCAGGTTGGCGAACGTGGATTTACCGGCCCCGCTGGGGCCCACCAGAGCGCAGACCGTGCCGGCGGGAATATGCACGTTGATGTCCGATAGCACCGGTTCACCCGCGCGGTAAGCGAAGGATACCTGCTCGAAGGTGACATCGCCGACGACCTTGGTGAAGGGTTTGGGCTCAGCGGGATCGGTAATCTCGATGGGCTCGTTGAGCACCATCTCAATGCGCTCCAGCGCCGCCTGACCTTTCTTAAGTTCATTGTTCAGTCCGCCCAGTTTTTTGATCGGCTCGTAACTGAGGTAGAGAGCCGTGACGAGAGGCAGAAACGAGTTCAGCCCCACGCCCGCCCGGTAAGCGTAGATCAAGGTGATACCGATCCCGATCGCGGAGATGACTTCGATGGCCGGACTGAGCGCCTGCTGGTATTTTACCACCTTCATTTGAAAGTGAACTAAGGCGTGACTGATGGTGCCAAATTTTTCGATTTCGCGACCTTCCAATCCAAAGGCCCGTACCTCGCGCGCGGCACTGAGATTCTCGCTGAAGCGTCCCGTGATGGAGCCGAGTTCGGCCTGAACCTCTTGGGCTCGCCGCACGATTTTTTTGCCCACATACCGGATGGGGAGGACGCAGAGGGGCACGACCGCCAAGCAGACGAGGACCAGCACGATGCCCCGTTCGTTAAACGCCATCCACACCAAGAAACCGACAGAGCCCAACAGGGTCGCGGGTTGGCGGATGATCTCGTTGGCGGCAAAGGTGAGGGTGAACTGCAGTTGATTGGTATCGGCCAGACCGCGAGAAATCAGGTCGCCACTGGATTGGCGCTGCAAAAAAGAAAGCGGTAGACGCTGGAGCTTAGCGAAAAAATCGAGGCGGAGTTTTTCCAGCACCCGCACTCCCGCGAGTTGCACGAGGTAAACACTGCAATAGCCGGCGCCGCCCCGGATCAGAAAAATCAAGGGCAACCAAGCGGCGATGAGCACGAGTTCCAGCGTCGTGAGCGCCGCCGTATTAGCCGCAAATACTTTGGGAAATACCCACTTCATCATGAGCGGCAAACCGGCTCCGCTGGCCGCGCCGAAGACCAGTCCGCTCAGAATTGAGATAACGAGAATACCCCGTACGGGTTTGAGGTAGCTGATAAACGGACGGAAACGGTTCATGATTTATCGCCCGGGTAGATGAGCGGTATGACACTGCGCCCATTGCGGCGGTAGTGCAGGAAGTCGGAATCGATGGTCAAAACTTCGGATTGAGAATGAAGTTCGCTCATGCGAACCACGCAGGCATCAGCGAGAGACATTGGGGTGTCTTGATATTTTTTCAGGAGAGCAGAGACACTTTCGAAATGGTCTGAAAGACTGAAGTCGACTTTGACTAAGCCCTCGCTGGCTAAAGCACTCAGGCGGCGAAATCCATAGTCCGTGCCACGCAGTAGGTGTGAGGTCTCGGAGAATACTGCTTCGCAGGATACGATAGGCGCGGTGATCTCAGCCAAGGCCTGCTTTGTCCAATCGTGAAACTGATCGCGGCGGTTCAGGAGAGCCACCATGGGCCCGGTATCAAGGATGACGCGATTCGCCATAACCGTCCATTTCCTTGGAACGAACCGAAAGATCACTGGGGCCATCCAAGCTGCCGATTAAATGAGCTGCTCGTTCGGCAAATGAGGTTTCTTTGGTCCCGCGACTTTGAGCCATTTGTTCAAAAGCATCCCGCAATACGGCCGACTGGGAGGTGCGGCGTTTCTTCGCCTCAAGCTGGAGGCGGGCGTGTTGACTGGGAGTCATTTTGACGGTGACCGTGGGCATGAGGATTGGGTATTACCAAACTGTCAGCGTGTCAATACGACCGCTGGCCGAGGTGCGCCTCAATCCTTCGACGAGCGCACGTCGAGGGCGTCGCGCAGGCCGTCGCCGAGGAAGTTCAGCGAGAACAGCGTCAGCGAGAATACGACGCCGGGGAACATTAGCAGCCACGGGTATTCTTCCATCTTCTCGGCCCCGTCCTTGATGAGCACGCCCCACGAGCTGAGCGGCGGTTGCACGCCGAGACCGAGGAAGCTCAAAAACGCCTCCAACAACATCACGGCCGGAATGGTGAGCGTCGTATAGACGATGATCGGCCCGAGAATATTAGGAATCATGTGCCGGAAAAGAATGCGTGTATTGCTTAAGCCGAGTGATCGAGCGGCTTCCACGAACTCCATCTTCTTGAGCGAGATGATTTGGCCGCGGACGATCCGGGACATCGTCAGCCACTCGACCGCACCGATCGCGAGGAAGAGCAACCAGATATCGCGACCAAAAAACACCATCAACAGAATCACGAAGATCGTGAAGGGCAGGGCATACATGATGTCGACGATGCGCATCATGAGGGAGTCTAGTTTAACTCCTAAATAGTTCAAAATAATCGCTCCTACGAATCCGAATGATGCGCCTCCGATGATTACCTGGAATTGACTCAATCTAAAGAACGCGGTGAAAACGGTTACAAGCGATTCGTATACTGACGAGAATGAACCAAGAGTGAAAAGTGTGATCAGAAAATATAGGACTCCTGCAAGAGTGGCACAAAACCCTGCACTAACTTTGGGGTTAAGTTTTCCCTCTGAAAATCCGGCGACCGCGCCGTAGACGACGCCAATCGTCAGGGCTACAAAGGTCGCGCAGAGGCCGACCCCGATGGAGATCCGGCCGCCCACGAGCAGACGGACCAGCAAGTCGCGACCGAGTTGGTCGGTGCCCAACCAGTGGGCCCAACTGGGCGGCGAGAACGTATTGTTGAGATTGTTCTCCTCGTAGCCGTAGGGGCTCAACCACGGCCCGACGACACAGGCGATCGCCAGCACGATGAGCGCGCTACCGCCGAAGATCGCGAGTTTGTTTTTGGCGAGGCGATGCCAGGCATCTTGCCACAAGGAAGTGCCTTGTTCGATTTCGGCAATCGACGGAATCCCGGTGGGAAGTTTGTCGGCGGAGGGGGAAAGAGAAAAGTTCATGGCGGCTTACTCGAATTTGAGTTTCGGGTTCAGCCAGACCTGCACCACGTCGACGACGAGGTTCAGGATGATGATCAGGCTCGCGTAGAGAATGACGGTGCCGAGGACGAGGGTGTAGTCGCGGTTGAAGGCGCTGTTCACGAACTCCCGGCCGAGGCCCGGAATCTGGAAAATCGTCTCGATCACGAACGACCCGGTCAAAATACCGGCGATGGCCGGACCGAGAAACGAGACTACGGGGAGCAGGCCGCCTTTGAGGGCGTGACGGAATATCACCCGGAATTCACTGGCCCCCTTGGCGCGGGCGGTGCGGATGTAATCTTGACTGAGGATCTCCAGCATACCGCCGCGAGTGAGTCGGGCCACATAGGCGGCATACACCAGCCCCAAGGTGGCGGAGGGCAGCACCCGATCATAACTGGTATACCACCCCGAGGCGTTGAACCATCCGAGGTGGATGGCGAAGACGAGCACGAGAATAGGGCCTAATACGAAAGTGGGGATGCAGATTCCGGTCATCGCGATCGATGAGGAAACGTAGTCCATCCACGTATTGCGTTTGATGGCCGCGATCACGCCGAGGGTGATCCCGAGCACCAAGGCCACCGCCAGTGAAGTGAGGCCCAACTCTAGCGAAACGGGTAGCTTGTCCCAGATGATCTCGTTGACCGTGCGATTGGGGTATTTGAAGGAAGGCCCGAAATCCCCTTTCATCAGACTACCGAGATAATCGAAGTATTGTTGGTAGAGCGGCTTATCGAGGCCGTAGTGCGCTTCGAGGTTGGCTTTGATTTCGGGACTGACGGCTTTTTCCGAGGTAAAGGGACCTCCGGGAACGAACCGAATCATGAAAAATGTCGCCGTGATAATGAATAGGAGGACCGGGATGGTTTCCAGAAAGCGACGGACAATGAATCGAAGCATGAGCGGGTAAAGGACGGGCTAAGGTGGAGCGAGATCCAGCCTAAGAGTGGGTCAGAGGCTGGTCCGGCTTTACCGACACCAAAAGCACAAAAACCGCCAATCCTTCACAATGTGTTGGTTATTTACGGCCTTTGCCCAACAGGGCAACCGGCACTGTCGCCAAGAGGATCTTGCCGTCGAGCCAGAGGCTCCACTGGTCGATATAGGCCAGATCGAGTCGGACCCAGTCCGCGAAATCCGCCAAATCGGTGCGACCGCTGATTTGCCACAGGCCCGTGATCCCGGGATGCACGCTCAAGCGTCGGCGGTCTTCACCCTCGGCGATGGCTTGAACCTCGCTGAGCGGGAGCGGGCGGGGGCCGACCAAACTCATCTCTCCGCGCAGCACGTTCCACAACTGCGGCAACTCGTCCAAACTATGCCGCCGCAGCAAACGCCCCAACGCGGTGACCCGCGGATCGTCCGCCATCTTAAACGCCGGCCCGTTCAATTCGTTTTGATCGACAAGCCCCGCCTGCTCGTCTTCTGCGCCGAGGCGCATGGTGCGAAACTTGAGCATAGCAAATGCCCGCCCATTGCGGCCGCCGCGTTGCTGTTGAAATATCACGGGTCCGCGCGAGGTCAGCTTAATCGCCAATGCAATCAGGCCCATGAATGGCAGCGCGCCCACGAGCAACAGCCCCCCGATCAGGTAGTCGATGGTTTGTTTGACGGCGAGCGCTCCCGGGGCGGCGGACTGCGGCCGCACGTGGAGCACCGGTTCACCGCCGAAATCATCGACCGTGGTTCGCCAAGCCGAGCCCACCGGAATGCCGGTGCGCACGACGAGCTCGACGCCCTTGCGCTCGACCGCGGCCAAGAGGGGATGGAGTTGTGCCGTATCCGTTCCCTTAATACTCGCGACCACCGCATCGATTGCGTCGCGGTGCAGCATCTCCTCAAGCTGGCGGGGGTTCACTTCCGCAGGATCGAGCGCGGCCACGGTAGTCAAAGACTCGCGCTCCATTCCGGTCAGCGCGTCTTGCGCCTTTTGATTTTCTGCCGGCGTCCCGAGCCACAGGACGCGGTGCTGCCAACGGGCGTCTCGATTGCTCCACTGCACAACCTCGTGTCGCAGGTAGACCAAAAACCCGCCCGCTGTGCCCATCAGGATGATCACCGATCGCGCAAAATCGGCTCGAAAAAAGAACATCATCAGAATGGTGCCCAGCACCGTGAACATCCCCGCGCGCACCACCAACATCATGACGCTTAAGCGGGAAGTTAACCTCGGCTGACGGTAAAAGCCTTGGGCTGAGAGCATGGTCGGAGCGAAAACGGCGATCCAAGGAAAGAGTGACCAGTAAGCCGACAGATCCTGCAAGGGAGGGAGGCCGAACCACCCGGCCGCTTTCACGCGCAGGAAGTAGGCCCCGGCCAAAGCGAGCGCGAAGAGACCACCATCAGCAATCTGGCCAAGCCGGGTGCGGGTCTTGCGAGGGTGGGACAGCATATGAGACGAAGATCAGTCCAATCGCCTCAGCCGCTGCCGCAAGGTCATATCACAGGGCCACTCCGTTGCCTGCTCTTAAACCGATCAAACTGTCTCGACGCCGTTTTTATCCAGAGGGAAACGAAGAGAACGAAAGGCTGACGCAACGTAACTCCACTGCTGCTTGGGTATAGGAGGTAACAGAGCCGCCAGGGTGAAGCGGGCGCTGCGGACGATAGGGAGATCGTCCCTCCCGAGGGAGAGATCGGCTTTGTCCAGCGGGTTGGGTAAGGGGGCTGCTCGACGGCACCCGAACGCGGCGCGGTTTACCATGGGACGGCTTTGTTCTCTTCGTTTCCTCCTGTGAAAAATAGCGTAACCCTCGGCAGCGTGGCTAGTCGATGGGCACCAAGCGCACGATTTTGTCGGGGCCGTTGACGGCGATGTAGATCAGGCCGTCGGGTCCCGTGCTCACGTCGCGGCAGCGGCCGATATCTTGAAGAATGATTTCCTGTTGCGTGACGGCGCCGTCCTCAATCACGACGCGGCGGAGGTGACGATCCGCGAGGGCGGTGACCAGCAAGTTGTTTTCCCAAGCGGCGAATTTATCGGCACCGTAGAATGCGATTCCGCACACCGCGATAGATGGCGTCCAATGGACGATGGGCTGCTCCATACCGTCACGCGCGGTCTCGCTGGTGATGGGGGTGCCGTTGTAGTTCATCCCGTAGGTGATGACGGGCCAGCCGTAGTTGAGCGCGGGGCGCACGAGGTTCAACTCATCGCCACCGCGGGGACCATGCTCGGTCGACCAGAGCGAGTCATCGCGCGGATCGAAGTCGAGGCCTTGCGGGTTGCGGTGTCCGTAGCTCCAGATTGATGGCACCGCGCCGGCTTGATTTACGAAAGGGTTGTCTGGCGGGATGCGACCATCGTCGAAAACGCGGTGCACCTTGCCGTTGGGCAGGGACAGGTCTTGCGACTGTTGCTGCGCGCCCCGATCACCGATGCTGAAGAACAGGTAGCCCTCGCGATCAAAAACAATGCGGCTGCCAAAGTGAAAACCACCGGCTTTGCCGTAGTGCTCGATCGGGCCCTCGTAGATCGTCTCTTCATCGATCCAGGTGCCGTTGGCAATGCGCCCCCGGACGATTTTGGTGAGGCTCAAGCGGCTCCCGGTGAGTTTGGTTTGGATGTCGGCAAACGATAGGTAGATCCAACCATTTTCCGAGTAATTGGGATGGGCAACGGCGTCGAATAATCCTGCTTGGCTCAAGGTGTCGACGTTGGGAATCCCGTCGATCGGATCGGACAAACTATCGTCGCGCCAGAGGCGGAGATTACCCGATTTTTCGGCAATCATCAGGGTGCCATCGGGTAGCCAGTTGATCCCCCAGGGAGTGTTGACGTCCGTGGTCACGGTTTCCACTCGGAAGCGATGGTCTGCCGTCACCACGATTTCTTCGTCATCAGGTTTAGGCGCGGGCGGAGGATTGGTGCGGTGTTGGCTGCGTTGCTCCCGGATGTAAACGACCAGCGCGCGGACTTCAGCATCCGAGAGGACCTCGCCAAACGCGGGCATGCCGACCGTAGGATTTCCGGCCACGATTTGTTGGGTGATTTCTGCGTCGGTGCCGCCGTGAGCCCAGTCGTCATCCAACATACTGGGGGCAATCCCGCCGCTGAGATTCTTTCCATGGCAACTCACACAGAACTGCAGGTAATTTTGTTCGGCTTTGCGCGCTGAGCCCTCGCTACAGCCCGTAAACAAAGTGGCAATCAACAGCGTGGAGAGCGGGGTTATTATGGCGGGGCGAGTTAGAGGCATCGGCAGAAGGTTGTCGGTCTCCTAGGCTTGGCAACCGGTATCGTGGTTTACGTTCTCCGGCTAAATTCCGCCGGAGATCAAAGAGAAACGTTACCCACTACCTACGGTAGCCACGTGATAGGACCGCCGAAGGGATCATACCATGGGCCACCGGAATTGGGTCAGTAACCTCGTTAACGCCGCCCGATAGTATCTTTATAATTTGCGTTTGACCCCTTCATTTACGCTGACCCCGGACTGCCCCTTTTCCGACTCGTGGATAAACCACGAAAGATACGAAAAACACGAAAGGTCTGCGGAACACAATAGAAGGTAGGGCGTGCTCGCCGCAGCGCGCCGAACGCGGTGGAGTAAATCGACGGAATGAATAACGGACGGCCGGATGAAACGGCCCGCTCCCGCCTTTGTCCCGGTTTACGAGACTACGGCGAGCACAGCGGCGAGCCCGCCCTACCTTGGGATTCAGTAGGGGCATTACTCGACGACGCCCGTTTCAACCCGCTCAAGCCACTCACTCGGGCTACCACGCTAGGGGTGACCGCGGGGGGCAGGGCGACCAAAGATGACATGGGGTCAGGCTTTGTGGTTTGTGGACGGAGGGCCGACGGGGACTTCGGCGTTCCCGGAGTAAATCCGTTGTTCCGTGATTTTACTCAGCTGCGGAAAATTGGGTGGAGCGGTCAGGTCGCCGCGAGCGAGCGGAGGTCGGCTCGCTTCCGCTTGCCGCTACCCGGCAGAGCAATCGGAAAGGAGTCATTAGATTGATCTGTCCCGCTCCGCTGGCTCGCCGCGTGACCAATGATGCCCCTGCGGCACGCGCCGCGCCAGCTCTGCGTCTCCCGCTTGGCGGGATTCTCCGATCTGTCACGTCGTCTGCGTGTTCCCGCCGCTCCGTAAAGTTGCTCAGTCCACAATTTACCAGCTGGGGCGGGTCAGAAACCCGCAGCCGCGGAGTCGGGATTGCGGTCATCGTTTATGCCCAGCAGGAGTCCGGTGTCCGGATCTCGCATGATACTATGGGCGCCGCCGAAGTAGCGGGCGACGCGGTTGCTCTCGTTGGCATACAGCCGTCGCAGGGTGAAGGCGTGACCCCGGTCGCGGAGGGCTGCGATGGTATCGGGGGAAGCGAAAAAGGGTTCGTGAGCAATCCGATCAGGTTGCCATTGATGATGGAAGCGGGGCGCATCCACCGCGAGCACGCCGGGTAGCTGGTGGTCAATGACGTTGAGCATCACCTGCAATACACTGGTGATGATGGTAGGACCGCCGGGAGCACCGGTGACGAGGAAGGGTTGGCCGTCCTTGAGCACGATGGTGGGAGTCATGGAGGAGAGGGGGCGCTTGCCGGGCTGCACGGCGTTGGCCTCGCTCTGGATCAGGCCAAACATATTTTTAACCCCGATCTTGGCGGTGAAGTCGTCCATTTCATTGTTCAGCAGAAAGCCGGCTCCCGCTACGGTCACCCCGTTGCCGTAGTTGCCGTTAAGGGTGTAGGTGCATGCGGCGATATTTCCGTCGGCATCGATCGCGGCAAAGTGGGTCGTCTCCATCGACTCTTTCGGCAATAGCGCGGGTCCCGGGAGAGCGTCGCTATCGGTCGCTCGTTGCGGATCAAACGTATCCATCATGCGGCTGATGTAGGCGGGATCCATCAGTTGCGGCTGCGGCACGGGATGGAAATCGGGATCGCCCAAATAAGTAGCCCGATCGCGAAAGGCGCGCCGCATGACCTCGGTCACGAGGTGAATGTAATCCGTCGATTGGAACTGCATCGCTCGCAGATCATAGGGCTCCAGCATGCCTAGCATCTGCACGAGCGCGATTCCGCCAGAGCTGGGGGGTGGCATCGTGACGAATTCGTAGCCCCGGTAGTTTCCTCTGACCACGGCGCGTTCCTTGGTGCGGTATTCAAGGAGATCTTGATGGGTGATCAGGCCACCGCCCCGACGTTGGTCTGCGACGATGAGATCGGCCGTTCCGCCTGCGTAGAAATCGGCGGCGCCGTGGGCTTGGATCCGCGCCAAGGTCGCGGCGAGATCGGGTTGGCGGAAGACTTCGCCGGCTTGATAGAGGTTGCCATCGCGGAGGAAGATTCGGCGCGTTGCGGGATTGAACGATAACCGCGCGGCACTGCTGGCGAAGTGTTGGGTAAGGTCGGGCGTGAGGACAAATCCCTCTGCGGCCAAGCGGCGCGCCGGCTCGATAATATCATGCCAAGAAAACTGGCCGGAACCGTATTGCGCCCACGCGTGCTCCAACCCGGCCACCGTGCCCGGGACTCCGTTGGCGAGATAACCCTGACGGGAGCGCAGCGCGACGGCATCGCCCTGCTCATCGAGGAACATGTCCTGAGTCGCGGCGAGGGGAGCGACTTCACGAAAGTCCAGTGCGACCGATTTATGTTTCGGCGTGTGGATCATCATGAAACCACCGCCGCCCAGATTGCCCGCTCGCGGGTTGACCACCGCCAAAGCAAAACCGGTGGCGACGGCACCATCGATGGCGTTGCCGCCCTGTTTCATGATCTCGACCCCGGCGGCGGAGGCGAGGTGGTGGGTCGATACCACCATGGCCTGCGCACCCTCGACGGGACTCCGCCCATACAGGTGAAACGTCGTAGCCAAACTAAGAGCGATAATGAGAATTCGGCGCACTTTCATAGCGTTTGATTTAGAGGGAATTATTTGCGGACGGCACGAGGGCGGCGACGAGCTCACGAGCCGCGGTTGCAATGGCACCGGCATCGGGCGCGCCATTTTCCGCCGGGTCCCGGAGACCACTAGAAACAAAGGCCGCGTCGGCGCCGGCCGCGAAGAAGTCCGCTACAGTTTCGGCGGTCACGCCGCCCACGGGGAAAAGTTTCACCTCGGGAAAGGCGGCCCGGGTTTCGCGCACGTGGGTGGGACCGAAGCGAGTTTCGGTGGGATAGAGTTTAATCACGTCAGCCCCGGCGAGCAGGGCGGCATCCATTTCATCGACCGAGTGAACTCCGCAAATCACGGGAATTTGATAGCGTCGGCAGAGCAAAATAATCTCGGGTCGCAGCCCGGGGGTGCTGATGAACTCCACCCCGGCGAGGATACCCCGGCGGGTGGTGTCGGCGTCGATGACGGTGCTAAGTCCAAACTGGAAATCGGGAAAATCCGGTGCCACCTCGCCGATGAAGTCGGGGATAGCCGGGCAGATCATCGGCACTTCCCAAGTCGTAATTCCTCCGGTGATGAGGGCGCGGCAGATAGCGGTGAGGCCAGAGGGATCGTCGGCCCGAATGGCGGCGATCAGTCTTTTTTCACAAAGTCCCTGGATGACGTCGGCTTTACCCATGCGGACCTGACAATGAGGTCGGGCCCGCCGTGGGCAAGTCTCCGAACCCGGCAGGTTGCTGCCCCGAGCTAAGGATTCGGCGGAGTGGTGGATTGCTGGATCCGGCGTAAGACGATGGCCCAATCCTCTTCCGGTTCATCCATGGCTTTGATACTTATGATGGCGTCGCCGCTTACGGTCTGGGCACTGAGCTCGGCCTCGCCGGTGCGGGGGTTATACCACGCGAGGTTGTAGTCACCGGCCGCGTTGCTGAGATCGATCGCGAAGTCACCCCCTCGGGCAGGTAAACGACATACAGTTCGTCTGTGGCGGCGAGGCACCAGTTGCCATTTTCGCCGGGTTTGCCACGGACGAGTTCATTGCGCCGTTTGAGGGTATTGAGGTCGATGTTGAGGCCCCGGAAAAATTTCAATACGGGCGCTCAGAAATCCCCACAGTGGTCTCGGCTGCGGAGGTCTTCACAGAGCAAATCGTTCTGCGGCGCCCGGTAGCTGAAGAAGTATTCCACGCTGGCACCGCCCGCCATGAGGTTGCCCTAAAGCGTGTATTTGCGGTTGTGGTGCAGGTTGTATTTTTCCTAACCCTCATTGTCGGCCCAACCGTCTTCGCCTTCGTAGCCGGGGTCGGCGGGGACCCCGTAACTGGCGAGTGGACCTCATCATTGGCGACGACCCATTGGCGGCCGGCGGCGGCGCTGGCTTTGATCCATTGATGGGTCCACCGGTGCGTTTGCTTCCAGTGGTTTTGCGCGGAAATACCGGTCAGATTTGATTTGTCGCTGAGCAATGACGTGTAGATGGGCGTCTGCTGGCTAGGGAAGGTACGGATGACGCGGTGGTGATCGTAGGGGTCGACCGCTGCCACCCAGTTGAACAGGTCGATCTGTTCCTCGTAGGTCTGGGTATTCTCTTGGCCGAAGTTCCAATTGAGGGCGAGGTGGTGACCGAAGCGGGCAATGATCTCGCGAAAGTAGAGCCGACGCTCGGGGCCGGTTTAACCGGCATCGATGGCTTCGGGAATACCCTTGAATAGTAGACAGGGGGCGCAGTGGGGTTTCCCCGGTAACTCCACCGGTCGGGCCTGAGTAAAATGGACACGGTCTCTTAGAAAGAAAAACCCAGAGCTAAGAGACAACAATACCGCGCCTAGTTCAATCGCGAGGCGTCACGATTAATGATCATGGGACGGCCTGAGTGCGCCGGAAGTGTCCGAACGGCTGGATGTAAATACCGGCCTGCTATACCGCTGGAAACGCGATCATCGGGCGTAGCTGGATGAGACAAGTGGAGCGAAGTCGGGCTCAAGTCCGACCGAGATGTCGGCGGAGATCGATCAGCTGCGCAAGCAGCTAGCCAAGACCGAGCGGATCAATGAGATCCTTAAAAAAAACGGTGAGTTACTTTGCCAAGGACGAACGAGCCGCTACCCGTTCATGCAAAACCACGATCAGCGGTTTGATCTAGCGGAGATGGGTGGAAGCGTTCGGGGTCTCGCGCAGCGGTTACTACCCTTGGCGAGAAGCCGAGCTCCCGGCTCGCCGACAGCAGGATGAGCGGATCAAAACCCATATCCAAGAGGTGGTGCGTCAGGCCCGCGGCGCGTATGGCTATCGACCCGTGCACGGGCACTGGCGCGAACCAGGCGCCGACTGTGGTCGTGATCGCACGTGACGCCTCAGGCCCGAGAGGCAGCTGGTCGGGCGCCCTCGCCCCCGGTTCAAACCGATGGGGCACCGATAGCGAGCACCTCCTCGGCTACCATCCCAATCTGCTCAAACAGCTGAGTGAGCCAGAGCATCGCGACCCGATCTGGGTGGCCGACACGACCTTTCTGCTCAGCGAAGAGGGATGGTGTTACTTGGCCACGGTGATGGACTGGTGCCAGCGCGGGATCGTCGGCTGGAGTGTCTCGCAACGCAATGATGCCGAGCTGGGTGTGCACGACCTTGGAAAATGCCGCCATCACCCGCAGCAACGTGCGCGAAGGCATCGTGCATCACAGCGATCGTGGCAGCACCTATGCCTCAGATCGCTATTAACGCGTGCTCGCTCGCTTCAAAATGCACCCGAGCATGAGCGCCAAAGGCAACTGCTATCCCGGACATGCGTGACCACGATGGAATCGTTCTTCGGCCGCTACAAAACCACCGCGGTGCGCGATTGGGTTTTGGCCAACGAAGCTAAGGTGCGTGTCAACGCCTTCGACGACATCGAAGTCTACTACCATTGATACCGCAAATCCGCCTCGCTGGGCTACCTGAGCCCGATGCAAGCCGAGACCGAAATTTTGCCCCTCATGGGGGGCAACGCACAACCCGATGGCCTCACCCGCAATTAAACCCATAACCGACTAAATAGGGCACGACCGTGTCCCACAAACTCAGGCCTTATCAGCCGACACAAGGTCAAGGGGTAGCTTGGCGGGGCGGAGCCAGGCTAAGTCGCGACGGGAGAGTTTAAGGAATCAATCCTTCGATTTGAGCGACTCAGCCTCATTCGGGATTCTCGCGATTCGCTTAGCATTATCTTCCCCCCGCTGCCCGGTTTTGAACTCACCCAAGATAATCACTTCAATCGAGAGGTGCTCAGCTAATGATCGGCTTAGAGGTCAATATCTGTTACCACTTTAATCAGTTTGATGGTTTCAAACAATCGCTAAGGATTTCCCCAAGTTACCCTGCAAAATCGTCATGAATTCCCCTGAAAATAGCGCTGCTGTATGTGACTTTAGCCGTTCGTTCATCCGCTGGAGGAATGATACGATCAAGAAACCCATGCTCACGGCTTCGCAGCCGCCTCCGACAACATTGAACAATGTGAGGATGCCACTGGAGTGCTTGATTTCGGTCCGCAGAAATGCCTCGACGTATACGGAATTTGGCTTGGGCGCATCCTGTAAGACGGAACAGGTTTTCGTGGACCGTGATGTTTGGATGAATCCGAATGCTGATATGTGTGCGGTATCCAGTGCCGATGATTTTATGGTGCTGAAAAGTTGGGACCGCACGGAGAAAGGCGTGATGTTACATCCGCCGAGTCTCGGGCCTCAACCGGAACGGCAACGGATTGATCCGCAATTGGCTTTTGAGACGCATGGTCTGGCGTTGCGCCGGAGAGCGGCCATCCGGATTGAACAGTTCGATGAAATTATGGCAGCTTTTGAGAGCGACCGGGAAGTGGTCAGTCGCACCACTTATGCGATCACAGGGGGGGAGGTGACCGTGGAGTATCCGGTAAAGACGGTGAACTACAGTGAGCGTCACCGCTACTACCAGGTTGATACAGGGCCGGTGCTCATGTTGGACCCTTCGGCTGGGGATAGTCTGATCGAAATGTTGCACATGGCCTATGTCGCGCACCTAGGGGGAGACTGGGCGGAGTTTCTCATGAATGTGCCGACCCAGCTGGAAGGGCATGACGTCTCGGTCTATCACTATTCGGAGGTGTGCCGGGTTTCCGCGCGCAATTCACTGTGGCTGGTGGAGGAGCAATGAAACTCTTGCGCGCCATCGTTACGGGAGGGGCGACTAATATTGGTCGCTCCATTTCGGAGGAATTTCTGAATGCGGGCGGGCGGGTGGTGGTGGGGCAACCGGATGTCTCGATCGCCGATTCCTTGATCAAAAAACATGG